>Ga0214921_10009574_pt1 | contig 12221 bp, 11 predicted proteins | sample LL1505_MetaG_FD_177992 | JGI IMG/M metagenome (GOLD analysis project Ga0214921, IMG submission 177992) | Freshwater microbial communities from Lake Lanier, Atlanta, Georgia, United States - LL-1505 | ecosystem: Environmental > Aquatic > Freshwater > Lake | place: USA: Georgia | collected... | reverse complement strand
CCTTTGCCACGCGCTCGCTTTTCCAGTACACGTCGTCGCCCGAGCTGCCATCCGTGCGGTGGCGGTTGAGCACGCGGGCCAGCACAAACAAGAGGTCTGACAGACGATTGAGGTACTGGCGGGGTAGCTCTTTCAGCGCCTCTTCATTGCCCAGCGCCACCACGGCGCGCTCAGCGCGGCGGGCCACGGTGCGGCACACATGCGCCAGCGCAGCCGCGCGGGTGCCGGCAGGCAATATGAACTCCAGCAGTGCGGGCAGGTCGGCGTTGAACTCGGCCAGCGCCTGGTCCAGGGCCAGCACCGCATCTTCTTTGAGCAGCTCAAAACCGGGGATGGACAATTCGCCGCCCAGGTTGAAAAGCTGGTGCTGGATCTCGACCAAGACAGCGCGCACGCGCGCGGGCATGTCCTCGCACAAGAGCACGCCAATGTGGGAGTTGAGCTCATCGACATCGCCCATAGCATGCACCCGCAAGCTGTTTTTGGAGACCCGGGTGTTATCGCCCAAGCCGGTGGTTCCGGCGTCACCGGTGCGTGTCGCAATTTGTGTCAGGCGATTTCCCATATGCATGTTCCTGTGAAAATGGCATTATTGACGCTTTGATGCACTTCAGGACGCACCATGAACGCACCTTTGTCTGCCCAACAGGCTTTTTCGCACGCCGCCTTGCGCAATCCGCCTGAGGCGATGCTCGAAGAACTGCGCGCCGCATTCGGCACGCAGTTTTCCAGCGCGGGCGCTGTGTGTGCGCAACACGGGCGCGACGAGTCGGCTTTTGACGTGCCGCCGCCCGGCGGCGTGGTCTTTGCGCAGAGCACGCAAGATGTGCAGCGCCTCCTGCAAATAGCCGCGCGCTACGCGGTGCCGGTGATCCCCTTTGGTGTGGGTTCGTCACTGGAAGGGCATCTGCTGGCGGTGCAAGGCGGCATCAGCGTGGACATGGGCCGCATGAACCAGGTGCTGGCCATCCACGACGCCGATTTGACCGTGACCGTGCAGCCGGGCGTCACGCGCAAACAACTCAATGAGGCCGTCAAGTCCGCCGGCTTGTTCTTTCCGATTGACCCCGGTGCGGACGCCAGCATTGGCGGCATGTCCGCCACCCGCGCCAGCGGCACCAACGCCGTGCGCTACGGCACCATGCGCGAGAACGTGCTCGCGCTCGAAGTGGTCACCGCCAGTGGCGAAATCATCCGCACCGGCACCGGGGCCAAAAAATCATCGGCCGGTTATGACCTGACGCGCCTGATGGTGGGCAGCGAAGGCACGCTGGGCGTGATCACTGAAATCACGCTCAAGCTCTATCCGCTGCCCGAGGCCATCATGGCCGCGACCTGCGCCTTTGACGATCTGGCCGATGCGGTGAACACCACCATCCAGATCATCCAGCTCGGTATCCCGATTGCACGCTGCGAATTGCTGGACGGCAACACCGTGCGCATGGTCAACCAGCATTCCAAACTCGGGCTGGCAGAGGGGCCGATGATGCTGATGGAGTTCCACGGCTCACCCGCAGGCGTGCAAGAGCAAATTGGCGCTGTGCAGGAGATCGTGGCGGACAACCGGGGCCACGGCTTCCAGTGGGCGCAAACGCCCGAAGAACGCACGCGACTGTGGACCGCGCGGCATAACGCCTACTTTGCCGGCATTCAGTCGCGCCCGGGCTGCCGCTGCATCACCACCGACACCTGTGTGCCGATTTCACGCCTGGCGGATGCGCTGCTGGATTCGGTGCAGGAAGCCACCGAAGCGGGTATTCCGTATTTCATGGTAGGCCATGTGGGCGATGGCAATTTCCACATGGGTTATCTGATTGACCCGGCCAGCGCCACCGAGCGCGAAACCGCCGAGCGCCTGAACAGCCAGCTGGTCGACCGCGCGCTGCGCCTGGGCGGCACTTGCACCGGCGAGCACGGTATCGGTCTGCACAAAATGGATTTCCTGATCGCCGAGACGGGCTCTGGCGCAGTGGCCATGATGCGCAGCATCAAGCAGGCGCTGGACCCGCAGAACATCCTCAACCCCGGCAAAATTTTCGCGCTGTAGGCCTGCGCGGCGCAGGCGTTATGGCGCGGCGCGCAAGGGCAGACGGTAAACCCATATGGACTTGCCATTGGGTGTGGTCAGCTCGGTATGGGGCACGATACCCACGGCCTCAAAGTCCAGGCTGACCAGCCACGTACCTGCGCGCATGCTTTGCACTTTTTCCACCACGCGTGGCATGCTCTCGGGGCGCTGAAACAGGTACACCATGTCGTACGCGGCCCAATCTACGGCCCACATATCGCCGCGCTGCAGCGTGGCCCAGGGGCACAGGGCTTTGCACAGCGCGAAGAGACTGGCGCTCCATTCCACCCCTTCCAGCTGCGCCTTCGGGTAAGCCAGGCGCAAGGCGCGCAAGCCGTGGCCCAAGCCGCAACCAGCGTCCAGCACGCGGGCACCCGGGTCCAGGCGGATGATGGCGCGCAGGCCCACCAAAGCCTTGCGCGGAGTGGGAAACAGCGGGGCATCGGCCCAGGTGTTGATGGGATACACCAGCAGCAACAGCGCCAGCGGCAGCAGCCAGACCCAGGCCGCCAGATCCGATTGCGTGCCCAACACGGTGACAGCCAGCGAGATGGGAAAGCCCCCGGCAATCGCCAATCTGCGCCACCAGCTGCGGCCCATGGGGCTGATGGCCACGCCCACCATGGCCGCGATCGGGCTGGCCATGCCGGGCGACATGTCGGACTGCAGCAACCAGCGGAACATGGCCCAGCTCAGGCCCCAGCCTATCAAAGCCGGCGCGGGCCAGGGCGGAACAAAACGCTGGAACACGGAGGGCTGCGCCGGTGGTCGCCGCGCGTTAGCGGGCCACGTTGGGCGAGAGGCGTTCGATCAGGCCGTTGAGCTCATCGAGTGATCCAAACTGGATGCTCAGCTCGCCCATCTCGGTGATCCGCCCGCCGCGTTTGACGCGTTTTTTGACTTTGATTTCCACCTGCGCCGCAAACAAGTCCGACAGTTCTTCTTCCACGCGCTTGATGTCGCGCGACTTCTCGCGCGTGGGTTTCACGGCCTTGAGCGAGAACTCCGCACCGAGTTTTTTCACCAGGCTTTCGGCCTCGCGCACCGACATTTTTTTGGCTGCTATCTGGCTGGCAGCGCTGATCTGGTTGGCCTTGTCCAGGGCCAACAACGCGCGGGCGTGGCCCATATCCAGGTCACCGGCCATCAACATGGTTTGCACCGGGTCCGCAAGATTGAGCAAGCGCAACAAGTTGCTCGCCGCGCTGCGCGAACGGCCCACAGCCTGCGCGGCAGATTCGTGCGTGAGGCCGAATTCTTTGATCAGGCGTTGCAGGCCTTGCGCTTCTTCCAGCGGGTTCAGGTCTTCGCGCTGCATGTTTTCAATCAGCGACATGGCGGCGGCTGCCTCGTTGGGCACGTTGCGCACCAGCACCGGCGCGCTGTCCAGCCCGGCTAACTTGGCCGCGCGAAAGCGCCGCTCGCCCGCAATGATTTCGTAGACCGGGCGCGAAGAGCCCTCAGGCCGGTGCAAGGCGGCGTACTCATTGTCCAACTGGCGCACCAAAATCGGCTGCATGATGCCCTGCGCCTTGATGCTTTCCGCCAACTCGTAGAGCGCACCTTCGTCCATGTGTGTGCGCGGTTGGTACATGCCGGGCACCATGTCGCTCAGCAAGAGCGTGTGCGGCTGACCGGCACCAAACGCGCTGTCTTGCTGGCCGGGCGCATCGGGCACCTTGGGACCGAGCAGCGCTTCCAGGCCCATGCCGAGTCCTTTGGGTTTTTTGGTGGCCATGGTGGTGTTCCTTCGAATGCTTATGGTTGTGTGTTCAAAAAATCATTCAGCAGCGCGCGCCCTTGCGGCCAGTCACCCAAACCGGAGTCGGCGTTGATGTGTCCCGCGTTGCCGCAGTCCATCCACTGCGCGCCCAGGGCGTTGGCAAAACTCTGCGCGCGCGCCAAGCTGCAATACGGGTCGTTATGGCTGCCGAGCAAGCGGCTGGGGAATGGCAAATGCGGTAGCACCAGCGACGTCCAGCTGTGCAGGACCGCCGGCAGCTCGGGCTGCTGCGGGTCGGGGGGCGCTACCAGCAAGGCACCCCGCACACGGTGGCTAAGGCGGGTTTGCGCCGCCCAGGCCGCCACCAGCAGGCACCCCAAGCTATGCGCCACCAACACCACGTCGCCTGCCTGCGCCTGCACCACCTCGTCCAGGCGCATCACCCAATCGCCGCGCAGCGGGTGCATCCAATCGTGTTGCTCCACGCGCAGGTCGCCGTAGAGCGCCTCCCAGCGGCTCTGCCAATGTGCAGGGCCGGAGTTTTGCCAGCCGGGTAGCAACAAAACACGCGCAGGTGATGGCGATTCCATGGGCTTACATGCTCTTGATGCGCTGCACCATTTCGTTCGCAAAAGCCACAAAGGCCTGCGCGCCGCGAGAAGCGGGGTCGAACACCACGCCGGGCAAGCCGTAACTGGGGGCCTCGGCCAAACGGACGTTACGGGGGATCACGGTGTCGAAAACCTTGTCGCCAAAGTGCGCTTTGAGCTGGTCGCTGACCTGGCTTTGCAGGGTGATACGCGGGTCGAACATGACGCGCAGCAAACCAATAATTTGCAAGTCATCGTTCAAATTCGCCTTCACCTGCTTGATGGTGTTGACCAAGTCGGTCAGGCCCTCCAGGGCGAAGTATTCGCACTGCATGGGCACGATCACGCCGTGCGCGCAGCACAATCCGTTGAGGGTGAGCATGGACAGCGAAGGCGGGCAATCGATGAGCACAAAGTCGTATTCGGCATCCACCGCCTGCAGGGCGGCTTTAAGGCGGCGCTCGCGCCGCTCCAGGCTGACCATCTCGACCTCGGCACCGGCCAACTCGCGGTTCGCGCCCAGGATGTCGTAGCTGCAGCCCGCTTTCAGCAGTTTGTCGCTGCGGCTGCGGGCCTGCGTGATCGTGGCTTCTTCCAGCAGCACGTCGTAAACTGTCATTTCCAGCTGGCGCTTGTCAACGCCGGAGCCCATCGTGGCATTGCCCTGCGGGTCCAGATCAACCATGAGCACGCGCTGGCCAACCTTGGCCAGACCCGCGGCCAGATTCACGGTGGTGGTGGTTTTGCCCACGCCGCCTTTTTGGTTGGCTACACAGAATATTTTGGCCATGGATTACCCGCTGATCGACATCTGAAAACAACAGCCCATTGCGCTTATTGCGACAGCGCGAGCTTGACGCCAAAGCCCAGCAAAAACACCCCGGCCACGCGCTCAAGCCACTGGGCCACCCGGGGTTGGGCACGGATGCGCTCGGCCAAAAAATGGGTCAAAAGCGTGGCGGCCAGGCCGTACAAAAAAGTAAGCGCAGCAATGGTGGCGGCCATAAACGCGTAAGTCACCAAACCCTGCTGGGTCTGCGGATCAACGAACAAGGGGAAAAAAGCCATGTAAAACAAAATCGCCTTGGGGTTCATCAGCGTGATCACCATCGCCTGGCGGAAATACTGGCGCGGCCGGATATGGATGGCAGGCGCAGCACCCGGTTTGGCGCGCAGCATGAGCACACCCAACCACGCCAGGTAGGCAGCGCCCACCCACTGCATGGCGTGGAAAGCAGCCGGGTAGTGCGACAAAAGCGTGGCCAACCCGGCCACCGCACACCACATCAGCACCTGGTCCCCCGCTATCACGCCGAAAGTCGCAGCCAGACCGCCAGGAATGCGGCCCTTGCCCGTGGACATCACCAGCGCCAGATTTCCCGGCCCTGGAATGAACAGAAACAGTACAACAGTGGCGACAAAAGTGCCGTAATCGGTAACGCCGAGCATGGGAAGTTGGAAAAGAAGAAACGCGAGTGTACGGCAGCGGATTTATGCCGTTTTTTTACGCATCCACACCAGGCAACGCTGCGCATCCAGTCGGGGCACAACCAGTGGTTCCACGTGAAACACCTCCACATCGACAGGCAGCGCGGCAATTTCGGCATCCGGGGTTTGGCCCTTCATCGCCATCCAAACGCCGCCGGGCGCGAGCTGTGCGCTAGAGGCGCCCACGAAATCGGCCAGGGACGCAAAAGCGCGCGAGGTGATCAAGGGATATTGCCCGGTCAGCTGTTCCACCCGCGCATGCACGCCGCGCAGATGCGGCAGCTTGAGCGACAACGCCGCCTGCTGAATAAAGGCCGCTTTTTTGCCGACGGTGTCCACGCAGTCCACCCGCAAACCCGGGCAGCACAGGGCAATAACCACGCCGGGCAGGCCCGCGCCGGAGCCCACATCCAAAACGGCGTTGCATTCGGTGGCCTGAATGTGGGCCTGCAACGGCGGGAGCACCGCAAGGCTATCCAGAATATGGTGGCTGAGAATCGAAGGCGGGTCGCGCAAAGCGGTGAGGTTGTAGACCTGGGTCCATTTCGCGATCAGCGCCGCATAGTCCAGCAGGCCCTGCACCTGCACTTCCGACAACTCCAAAGACAGCGCGGACAAGCCCGCGCGCAGGGGCGCCTCTTGCGCCGACGGGGTCAAAGCGCCTCCACGCCAGGCGTCAAACTGCCCACCGCATCGGCTACATCGGGACCGGCTTCCAGTTCCGCGCTCTCATCGGCAACCGTGCCCAAGCGCGCAAAGCCTTTTAAGTTGCCCTTCTTCAAATGAATCAGCAAAAGGGAAATCGTGGCCGGGGTGATGCCCGACAGCCGTGAAGCCTGCCCCAGGGTCTCGGGCCGGTGCTGGCTCAGGCGCTGGCGCGCCTCAAAACTCAGGGCTGTCACCTGCAAGTAGTCCAGCTCGGGCGGCAGGCGCAGGTTTTCATAGTGCGCGGCGCGGCCCACTTCTTCGCGCTGGCGGTCGATATAGCCGGAGTACTTGGCCGCAATCTCCACCTGTTCGACGATGGCCAGGCGCAACAACTCGGCGTCGCCCTGCGCAGCGGTGTCCAACAAGGCGGGATTGGCGAACGCGCCGTCTTTCAGGCGCATCAAGTCCAGGTACGCCACGTCGGGGCGGCGCAGCAAATCCATGAGCGTGTATTCGTGCTCCATGGGCTTGCCCAACAACGCCACGGCGTCCGCCTGCGGTACCTTCTGTGGGCTGACCCAGGTGGTTTTCAGGCGCTCTGTTTCACGTGAAACCGCGTCGCGCTTGCGGCTGAAAGCATTCCAACGCGCGTCATCGACCAGGCCCAATTTGCGACCCGCCTCAGTCAGCCGTGCGTCGGCGTTGTCTTCCCGCAATTGCAATCGGTACTCGGCGCGGCTGGTGAACATGCGGTAGGGCTCGTTCACGCCCTTGCTAATTAAGTCATCCACCAGCACGCCGATGTAGGCCTCGTCCCGCCTGGGCAGCCAGGTGTCGCCAGTCCACTGGGTTTGTGCGCCGGCTTGCAAGGCGGCGTTCACCCCGGCGAACAAGCCCTGCGCGGCAGCTTCCTCGTAACCGGTGGTGCCGTTGATTTGCCCCGCGAAAAACAAGCCGCCTATCTGCCGCGTCTCGAAGCTGCGCTTGAGCGCGCGCGGGTCAAAGTAGTCGTACTCAATGGCGTAACCGGGGCGCAGAATATGGGCGTTTTCCAGCCCCTGCATGCTGCGCACCAAGGCGAGCTGGATGTCAAACGGCAGGCTGGTGGAAATGCCGTTGGGGTAGTACTCGTGCGTGGTCAAACCCTCGGGCTCCAGGAAAATCTGGTGGCTGTCTTTGTCGGCAAAGCGGTGGACTTTGTCCTCGACGCTGGGGCAGTAGCGCGGGCCCACGCCCTCGATCTGTCCGGTAAACATGGGGCTGCGGTCCAAGCCGCTGCGGATGATGGCATGCGTTTGCGCGTTGGTATGCGTGATCCAGCAGGGCATCTGCGCGGGGTGCTGGTTGGCGCGGCCCATGAAACTGAATACCGGCAGTTGCGCGCCCATGCCGCCGGGCATGCCGTCGCCTGGCTGTTCCTGGCAACGCGAGAAGTCGATGCTGCGGCCGTCAATGCGCGGGGGCGTACCGGTCTTCAGTCTGCCTTGCGGCAGTTGGAGTTCTTTCAGTCGCGCACTCAGGCGGCCCGCAGACGGGTCGCCTGCACGGCCAGCGCCGTAGTTGTTCAGGCCCACGTGGATCTTGCCGTCCAAAAAAGTCCCGGCGGTCAGCACCACGGTTGTGGCGCGGAAGGTGAGGCCGATTTGCGTCACCGCGCCCACCACCCGGTCACCCTCCAGCAGCAAGTCATCCACGGCCTGCTGGAACAGACTCAAATTGGGTTGGTTCTCCAGCATGCGCCGGATTGCGGCTTTGTACAAAACCCGGTCGGCCTGGGCGCGGGTGGCGCGCACGGCCGGGCCTTTGCTGGAGTTGAGGATACGAAACTGGATGCCCGCCTCGTCGGTGGCCAAAGCCATCGCGCCGCCCAGGGCGTCGACCTCTTTGACCAGATGGCCTTTGCCGATGCCGCCAATCGACGGGTTGCAACTCATCTGCCCCAGCGTCTCGATGTTGTGGGTCAGCAGCAGCGTTTTGCAGCCCATGCGCGCGGACGCCAGCGCCGCCTCGGTGCCGGCATGGCCGCCACCGACGACGATGACATCAAAGTGTTCCGGATACAGCATGGGGTCCTTGGGTTGTACAGCGCGGGGCCGAGGGGGCATTGAATTTTACGGGCGGCCCCGGCACGTAACACGCAGCGGGCTCGCTACCATTGCGCATCCAAGGAGCCTCTCGCATGCATACCCGTTCACTCAAAGATGAAGTCAGCCCCGAAGAATGGCAACTGCGGGTCGACCTGGCAGCCTGCTACCGGCTGGTCGCCGCTTATGGTTGGACCGACTTGATTTACACCCACATCAGCGCACGGGTGCCAGGTCCGGAACACCATTTTTTGATCAACCCCTACGGTTTGCTGTTCGAAGAAATCACCGCCAGCAGCTTGGTCAAGGTCGACCAGAACTGCAAGGCCGTGATCGACACGCCCTTTCCCGTGAACCCCGCAGGGTTTGTGATCCACAGCGCGATCCATGCCGCGCGGGAAGACGCAGGCTGCGTTTTGCACACCCACACGCGCGCTGGTGTTGCGGTGAGCGCACAGGCCTGCGGCATCCTGCCGATCAGCCAGCAGGCCACCTATGTGCTCGCCTCACTGGCCTACCATGACTACGAAGGGGTGGCGTTGCGCGATGACGAGAAACCACGCTTGCAAGCGAACCTGGGGCACGCCAGCCACTTGATGCTGCGCAACCACGGCTTGCTGGTGGTGGGCGCGTCCATTCCCGAAGCGTTTGTGCTCATGCACAACTTTGAATCCACCTGCCAAATCCAAATTACCGCGCAAAGCGGCGGCGCGTTGGTGCATGTGAACCCCGCGATTACCGCCGGGGTGGCCGCCATGCTGGCAGCCGATAGCGGAAAGGTCGGTGGCGACTTCGCTTGGCCGGCGATGCTGCGCAAAGTAGAGCGGCTGGATCCGTCTTACAAAACCTGAAGCGCGGAGTTGCCTTCGCCATGCGCCAGGGGTTTTTGTAACCAGGCACATGCCGCACCGGCCCATAAAGCCAGAGCCGAATACAAGAAGCCGCGCACCAAGCCGCCATGGCTGTCCGCTACCCAGCCAACTGCCAGCGGCCCTAGCACCTGGCCAATGGCAAACACCACCGTGAACGCCGCAATTCCTGAAGTCCATGCGGGGGCTGGAAAGTTCAAGCGAACAAAGGCCGTCGTCGAGGCCACGATGCTCAAAAACACCGCGCCAAACAATGCGCCCGATAGAACAAAAACATAGAAGTTATCGGTCAGCGTGGGCAGAACCACCGCCAGCCCAAGCAAGGTGTTCAAACGCGCCAAAGCGCCTCCACCGTGGTGAGCATTGAGTAAGCCCGCCCAGATGCGCGACGATGCCATCACCATGACACCCAAAATGGCATAGAACCACGCGACCTCTGCGCTGTTCGCACCATGCTCACGCAACAAAGCCACAGCAAAAGTCATGTAACCGATGTAACCCAAACCAAACAAGGCGTAGCCCGTCAAGGCATACCGCATAGGCCACCACGCTACCGTTCGCGTGGGCTCAGGCACAGCCGTACGATCGGTCTCCCAAGCCGTTAGCACGGCCACCGGCCAGCGCAACATAGCCGCCATCAGCAGACACACCAGCGCCAATACCCACCACGCTAGCACCCATGGCACAAACGTCCACGCGGCGCTATCCAAAATCCACGGAACCAGCAGGGCAGACACCACAATACCAGCACCCGTGCCACCGTAGTACAAACCCAAAATCAGCCCGGCACGATCAGGTTGGTGCGAACCCATGCGCGCAGCCAAAATGCCCCCGGACACAAAAACAACGGCGCTGAGAATTCCGGCTAACAGGCGTTGAACAATCAAGACCGTCGAATCCACGAAGAACCCCGGTACCAGCATCAGCAAGGCGGCCAACAAGCCACCCCATACGACAGCCCTACTGGGCCCCCAATACGCCACCACCCAGCCCATCGCCAAGGCGCCAATGAAGTAACCCAGGGCGTTAAACGTATTCATTGCGCCTGAGAGGGTGTAAGACCAGGCCAGGTCATGGCGCATTGCCGGCAACAACAGGCCGTAAGCAAAGCGCGTGACGCCCAGAGAAATCGCAGCCGCCGCAGAGAGCACCGCCGCCAGCAGCAATAGTTTTGATTCAGATTTTGGGTGCAACAATGGGTGGACTTTAAGTTGGGGATAAGTTGGTGAACAACTTCAACTTATTCACACCGTTCTTCCATGCTAACGACTTATGCACATTCACGCGCACAGCTGATGCACTGTACAAGCATTGCATTCAAAACGCCAAGGCCTTGATAAAAAAGAACAAAAAGCACTTACACACAATAACGGCCTCACTCTATCTACTACAACTACTTTGTCTTCTTTATTTTTTCAATTAGTTAATAGAAAGACAGGGACCCAGTACCTCGGCAACATCGTTGCGCAAAAAATGCCATCAAGTAAAATTAACAGCAATGACAAGCCGGATTTTCCGGCTCTAAAAATCAGTCTTTGATGCCCACTGCTTCGACCGCAAAAAACACCATCCAAAAGCCCGCAGCTTTTGAGATCAAAAGTGCGGATTTACCCTTGGTTGCGCTGGTTCTCAAATCGGGTGATGTGCACGCTTTGGAGTCGCAACTGCTTTCACAATTCGGACCGCTGAGTAGCAGCCCGGATTTCTTCAACGAAGACGCCCTGGTCATTGATTTTGGTCAATTGACAACAGACAGTGACGTCGTTGATTTGTCCCATCTTGTTGCCGTGCTGCGGCAGTGCAAATTGATCGCTGTAGCGGTTCGCAACGCGCCACCCTCCGGCCTACTAGAAGCAACTCGCTTGGGTCTGGTGGACGCGCACGAAATCTATGTGCCGGCTCCACCTGAAAAACCACAAGCGGCGTCACCCGCTGTGCAAGCAAAAGAAGTCATTGCTGCACCCGTTCCAGCTACCACGATGGTGATCGACAAGCCCATCCGGTCAGGACAAAAAATTTATGCCAAAGGCGGCGATCTGATTATTTTGTCCATGGTGAACCGCGGTGCGGAGGTGGTAGCCGATGGCAATATTCACGTGTATGCGCCGCTGCGCGGAAAAGCCATGGCCGGTGCAAAAGGCAATACCAAGGCGCGCATATTTGCCCTTGCCATGGAGGCTGAATTGGTCTCTGTTGCAGGCATTTACCGCACAGCCGAAAAACCTTTTGCCAGCGATGTGCTGGGCCGGCCGACCCAGATCCGCTTGAGCGATGACAACCAAGAAAAGCTCTTGATCGAACCCTTGATGCCGTGAACCTATTTATTTAACCAAGCGAGATCCATGACAAAAATTATCGTTGTAACTTCAGGAAAAGGCGGGGTGGGAAAAACCACCACCAGCGCCAGCTTTGCGGCGGGCTTGGCGCTGCGTGGCCACAAAACTGCGGTCATAGACTTTGACGTGGGCCTGCGCAACTTGGACCTGATCATGGGCTGCGAGCGCCGCGTGGTGTACGACCTGATCAACGTGATCCAAGGTGAAGCCAATCTGCATCAGGCGCTCATCAAAGACAAGCAGTGTGACAACTTGTTTGTTCTCGCTGCATCGCAAACCCGCGATAAAGACGCCTTGCACCAGGACGGCGTTGAAAAAGTGCTGAATGATTTGGCCGAAATGGGGTTCGAGTACATCGTGTGTGACTCACCAGCCGGCATCGAAACCGGCGCGCTGATGGCGATGCATTTTGCGG
>Ga0214921_10009573_pt1 | contig 12222 bp, 8 predicted proteins | sample LL1505_MetaG_FD_177992 | JGI IMG/M metagenome (GOLD analysis project Ga0214921, IMG submission 177992) | Freshwater microbial communities from Lake Lanier, Atlanta, Georgia, United States - LL-1505 | ecosystem: Environmental > Aquatic > Freshwater > Lake | place: USA: Georgia | collected 2015-05-28 | reverse complement strand
GGGACGATTCTTTTTTCCCTCTTTCCGCAAACGAATCACCACCGCCATAAGTTTATCTCCCGTACCCCGCCAACGTGGTGCTCTGCGGCCCCTAAACAAGGGCGATTTCGCAGAACGTCGACGAACTCAAAAACATATCTAAACCCCCGCCCTCTTCCAAGGACAAAGTCCTTCCCCGCTAACTCTTTCCGACCGCAATCGCCTCGACACACTCCAACCACGCATGGATCAACCAACCGTGAAGTTCCTGAATCCTGGACGTATCCTCACTGGGCACCACAATCGCATGATCGCACAGCCCTTTGGCCGGGCCACCGTCCTTTCCTAAAGCTCCTATAACCAGCATATTACGACTTTTAGCGACTTGGATTGCTTTGAGAATGTTCGGGGATTTTCCACTCGTACTGAATACAATCAAAACGTCCCCTGTCTGACCAAACGCCTCAACTTGCCTTGAAAATACATCGTCGTAAGACCAGTCGTTCGCAATGCAGGTCAGGGCTGAGCCATCGGCACAAAGGGACAACGCAGGGAGGGCCTTCCGATTCTCCCGATACCGCCCCGTCATCTCCTCAGCTAAGTGCATCGAGTCAGCCGCACTGCCCCCATTCCCACACGTTAAGACTTTCCCCCCCACTTTCACCCTCTCTGCCAAGGCTTTTCCCGCCGCCTCTACCGCAGGGACCAATCCGTGGCAACGCTTTACGGTTTCCTCCAAAGCAGAAAGATCGTGGGCAAGGTTCATCGAGATGCTATGTCTAGATTCGCACGGAAAATGAAAATCGTCGAAAAATATCTTTGGCGCTCGGTCCTACTCCCTCTCGTCTTTGTCATTACCGCCCTGTTCGTGCTCTGGCTTATGTTTGATATTTTCGACAAATTGGGGCGTCTCGTTGAAAAAAATCCGCCTTTCCCTCTTTTGGTAAAGTACTTTCTAATCCAACTTCCTGATCTGGCCCAGTCGATCCTGCCCGTCGCCGTCCTCTTTGCCACTCTCTACGTCTTGGCTTACTTCTCCAGACACCGTGAGTCGGTCGCCCTTCTGGCCTCAGGAATGAGTCCTGTGACTCTGGCGAAACCATTCCTCGTCTGTAGCGCGGGCCTCTCCGTCATTCTCTACCTACTCTCCTATTCTCTCTCCCCCACCGCCCAAGCGGGTCGGGAAAAGGTGAAAAAGCAGATCAAACAGGAATCTTTGGAAGAAAACACATTTCAACAGATCGTCTACCGCTCGCCCATGCTGCCCAACGCCACTCAAAGTGAAATCTGGTACATCGGCCGCATCTATCTGAAGGAAAAAAAAGCGGAAAACCTTGAAGTTCTATTTCGCTCCGAACCCGAAGGTCGCGATCTCTCCAAGCTCTTCGCCAGCTCTGCCGTCTACCAAGGCGGGGTTTGGCACTTTCAAGGAGTTCGCCGGGGCGATTATAGCGCCACCACAAACAGACAAGAAACGCTGGGCCCCCTGCTGGACGAGCTTGTTCTGCCCGAGTGCACAGCCCCACCTGAAACACTAGCCTCACGTCTTCTTCCCCCTGATGAACTCCCTTGGCCTGATGTCGCTCGCCTCGCCTCCGATCGCTCGCGCCTGAATGATCGTCTTCGCGCTCCCTACGAGACAGAGCACTGGAATCGGTTGGCCTATCCTTTGGCTTGTCCCCTCCTTTGCCTCTTTGGCATCGCATTCGGCATGACCGATGCCAGACGAAATGTCGCCGCCACTATATTCAGCAGTGTCTTTGTTCTTTTCGGTTTTCTCGTATGGACCCGGCTCTCGATTGCCCTTGGGCAAGGAAACCGTATTCCCTCCTTCTTGGCTGGAACCAGCTCCATCATTCTTTTTGGTGCAGGCGGCCTTTATCTCTTTGCTGAAAAAGTGGGATGGCTATGGGAACTTCAAGGCTGGAGCGAGCACCATCCCCGTACTGCAGTCTGGCTTCGCAGGGTAGGATTGATCCCATGAAACACAGAATCCTACTCCTCCTAGCTATGACTTCCATGGCGGCTCTGGCTCGCGACCCCGTTGAGCCCGTCGAAGCGGATCCTATGGGAGGTGGAAACCCTGTCGCAACCAACTCACCTACTTCTACTTCTGCAAAAGAAACACCTGTCGCCGACCCTATGGGAGGCGCCACTGTCCCCGCACTAGACACAACTACAGATAAAGATCACGCAACCGTCGAGGAATCCTCCACACCCTCCGACCCAATGAGAGGCACAGTCAAAGAGTCAACATCACCATCTACAACCGAAAAAAAAGCATTCACCCCACCCAAACCTCCCCTCACACCCGAAATCGCTAATTTAAATCTCCCTTCGGAGGTCGAAGTTCCCAACGAAGATCCTGAAAAAGTTCTTTATCTCCCTGCGGGTACTTATCGGCAAATTCTACAAATCCCGATCGACTCACCGACGATGCAGTCAGCCAATCAAATTCGGATTCAAAGAGGCCAAGAGGTGAAGGCAGCTGCTGTCCTTCCCCCGAAACCCGCGCCCAACACAAAACCTCTGTGGATCCGATACGAGTCACTTGAAAAAATCAAAATAGGCGGTGAAGAGCGCCGAGGAGGAATTGATCTGCCTGTCAACGGCCCCACGGACCTCAAGCCTCGGCTCTGGTACGCCAAGTCGGAAACAGCGGATACGTGGAGTTCTTTGTTCTATTTCGTTTTTGGAGGGGCTGGATACACCGCGGCAAACTTAGCTGGATGGTCAGCAGGCAATGTAAGAGAAATCCCCGTCGACTTCCCTTACCGCCTCGTCAGAAAATAAACTCTAGGGCGGTCCACTGGCTGAAGCCGTGGTTGGCGATCCAGCCGTAGGATTCAGAGGTTGCCCGCTCACATCAAGGATTCTGGGAGTCACAAAAATCAAAGTATTCTTTTTAACCGCCTGTTCCGTCTTACCCTGAAACATTCGACCAAAGACCGGAAGATCTCCAAGCAGAGGGACTTTTTCGTCAACGTTTTGAATATCCTCTCGAAGGAGTCCTCCCAAGAGTAGAGTATATCCATCGGATACCTCTATGGGGGCCAGTTTTACCTCTCTTTTAACAAAAACGGGTTGATTAATGACATTCGTTATTATTAATACTGGATTCGTCGCCGCAAGAACCGGGGGATTAGGCCTGCTGGCATAAACAGAGTATATGTTTGCCCCATAATTAATGTTACCCTCAAAATCTTGGAACGTAGGTTGTAGCTCAAGCAAAACACGATCACTTCCAATGACGTCAGGCTTAACTCCTAATTCAACCCCAATTGGAACCACATCACTAATTTGAGACGGGTAGGATCCCAACACAGTTTCAGGCCCAGGAACAGTAGCGCCGCCAGCTAGGACAATCTGGGCAATACTACTCTGGGGATCACTATACTCCTTAACATATTTAAACTCTTGAATGGCTGAAAGTTTCCCCTGCTGTCCTCTTTTCAACACAAGCGAAGGATTCGCTAAAACATTTGCACTATTTTTCTGTGAGATCGCCGAAATCAAGCTGCTGAACTGCATGGTATTAAGAAATCCCCCAAGTGTCATCGTATTCAGATCGTAGCTAGCGCTTGAATTGGTCCCTGCGAGTACGCCAGGGGACAGAAAAGCAGTTAGATTATTATTGGCCAAAAGACCAGTTCCTTGCATTTGGTTGAGCTGGCCATTCACACCCACCCCACCTGCACTGGTGAAGTTCGTGGCACCCGTCCCAGTCGGCGTAAGTGCCGCTGGTAGCGCAACACCCAAAGCAGCCGTTCCAAATTTATTATTCATAGTAATGCTGTCTAGGTCGTTCTGATTAATCTCAATAAGTCGAACACCGACTTGGATGAGAAGCGTCTCCTCCTCCGAGGCACTAATTAATTGCCCAATCAAATCAAGCATCTCTGCATTGTTCAGCACTTTCAGGATGGAAGTACTCCTATTGTACACGGCATAAGCACCGGTTGGAAAAGCAACCCCTAACTCAACTAATCTCTGCTGCTCATTTCTACTTAGACCCGTGCCCTCAACTGACTCGGCAGATCCATATTTTGGAGTGGTTGTTGTGACGCCAGCGTCTGAAGAGGATCGAAAGAAGGATGGACTTACACGGAAATCTCTGGGTATTAAGTCGGGACTGGATTCAACCACCGGACTAAAAGCTACACCAATGTCTGTGTTTCGTACTTTTACGCCTGCAATTTGTGAAATATACCGAACCACCTCTGCCAAAGTAGCCCCTTTTAATCGTAAGGTTACAGGTTGGGCATTCACCACGTCTGTACTAACAATAAAATTCACGCCGCTTTTCCCGGGTTCGGGGTCGTAGGTACGGCTCAAACTGATCAGAGCACGTCGTATTGTCTCAAGGTCAGCTTCATTAAAATCAACTTGGGGAATAACAGTTTTCTGCATCTTTTTTTCTAATGCATACGAAGGCGATGCGGTCAGTGGACCGGAGATCTCAATCCCACCTGCTTGGCTACTAATTTTAGGGTAGATATTATTCCACGCTTCCCGCACCTCTCTTTTCATCTGCAAATTGGAAAGGTCTCTCGATTTATCCGCACTTAAAGCACGCTCTTCATAGATCTTCTTGATGCCTTCAGTGGCAACCTGATTAAAAGGATCTACTTCCAAGACATCCTCATACCTATCCTCAGCTTTCCTCAGTTGGCCCGTTTCACGAAAGCCTTGAGCTTCCTCTAGTCCACTCCGCACCTCGGTCAATCGGTCAAAGAATTTCGTTGTAAGGGCTGGATTCACATCCTCACCTCCTGCAACACCACGACGTAAGACATCATCACACTTTTTTAATTGCGCAAGTCCATCGACATTCTGAGGATCATATCTAAGGCAAGCCAAAGCTCTTTTCCTGGCTTCCGGCCAACGGTTTTGCGTTGCTGCGACTCCGGCTAATTCTGCCTCAAGCTTTGCTAGGGTTTGTTTGACCTGTTGAGCTAAGGCTGTTGTGCGTGAGGACTCGTCAAGAGATTCAAAAGCCTGCGCCAACTGGTCGCAGGCAGTTTCACGCTTCCCCTCAAGAACAAGTTTTTTACACCCCGCATATGTGTCTCGTAAGGGTTGCAACTTCTGTTCCCTTTTGGCCGACTCTTTCTCAATTTGCTCTTCCAGAGAACCAGCTTGGAGTGCTACCGCCGGGGGAATTACGGCGCCGAGAATAAGTAGAAGTAAAAGTTTTTTCATGGGACGGACGGCATCATCTCGGCAGAGCCACCTTGAGCAAATTCAGGATTCTCTTCATCCTCAGGAAATTGAAGGGTTCCGTCAGGTTTTATAATTCTCACAGTCGTAAAGACGACCAAATTATTTTTAACCCTTTGGGAGACCTCACTTCTGAAAAGACGGCCTGCTATCGGCAGATTCCCTAGAATGGGCACGCTGTCATCAACCATCTGATCTGTCTCAGCTAGTAATCCACCAATCGCAAACGTTTGACCATCCAGCATCCTAATCTGAGACGTAATTGACTTTTTCGCAAAAATTGGAACTAAATAGGGCGACTGCGATGGAGCTGTTGCTTTAGGCGCCTCTGTGGCAGTTCCGTACGTAACTGAATTGATCAGTGTGCCATAATTTAAAAACCCAGAAAAGTCAACGATTTCCAACTTATCAATTTTTATATCAACTGCGGTAGGAAGAACGGTTGAACTAGCATTAACCTTCATCGTAACACCCACAGACCGCGACTCAAAAGCTCCGGGATTTCCTGGCAAAATGAAGCCCGCACCTTGTCCAGTGTCATTTTGAGGCACTACAGGTTGGCTATAGGTCGTCGGATATAACATGTCCCGACCTATAAAGATTTCTGAGTCTTTGCCGTCAGCGGATATAACCCTCGGGGCTGCGACGAGATCTTTTCCTAAGGCGTTCTGAAGAAGCTGTAGGATAGCAGCAAACCCTTTATTAAAGATCTGGCCATTGACCCCAATCTGATTTGACTGTGCCTGTAGATTATTCGGATCTAACAACTGCTTCAAACCGGCTAAAGCAACTCCATTAGGATCCAGTCCGTTGACTCCTCTTAGACCTGTGGTTTGTGTTCCTGCCCCAACCGGAGATGGGGTTACACCGGGCGTGAGGGAACTGGGAACGGTAGCGGTTGCGCTCAGATTATAGTTGAATGTGAAGTTCTTCAGATCGTTCTCGGTGAATTGCAAAAACTTTGACTCGATCTCAAATTGCTTTTGTGGATTTTCGTTTGAGGAGTCACGGATTCTCTGCTCAATCTTAGCATGTTCACGGGCAATATTTCTCACAACTAGTTTTCCTGTATCCCGAAAACATACCGCTTTCGATCCTTGAATTTTTGCATCCGCACCTATGTTGGATAACACGAGGTCCCCCACCTTAGCTGGATCGGTTTCTGATGTGCTTAAATCGGCTATAAGAGTCGGCGGCAACGTATAACTGCGCGTATCCAATTCTCCGCCCGACTCGGTCGCTGGCAAAAGGAACACGGCGTTGTCCTCGACTTCGAATCGCAATTTCTCCCCACCACGAATTTGCTCACACAAATACTTCAGTGCCGTCTGCAATTTGACCTTGCGCAATTCAAGGCTAACAGTGGCTGATTCAGGATCAGCACCCGCTCCAGAAGGAAGGCGTAGCACAAAATTAATCCCTTTTTTATTTGGATCGTTCTGCTCGCTTAATCGCTGAAGCTCCTCGACAGCTGCTCGTAATGGTTTCTCGCTAAAGATGACTTCTGGAATCTCAATACTCGAAAGTTCTCTCATAATTTCCGCAGCTTTGGAGGGTCCTGCGGATCCCGTCCCGCGAGCCTGAGAGGGGTCTATTTTGGCAGGCGGTGGAGGGATCCATGCTTCAGTCACTTGCGCAAGCGCTTTTACGCGACTGGCATCATATCTTTTATTCGCTACCAGCAGCCTTTTTTGCTCAACCAACTCAATCTTCTTCTTTGCTGCCCCATTGTACGGGTCGATGCTTAACACATTGTCCAACTTTTGGCGTGCGGAACGGTACTGCCCCGTCTCGATCAGCTGATCCGCAAGAGAGAGAAGCTTTTTTATTTGCGTAGTTTTCTCAACAAGGTCAGAAGTTGCAGCACTGTTTCCACCAAAAGGATCAGATGCTCTCGACACTTCCTCCTGCAGAGTCGCCGCCTGTTTTGCAACTTGGGCATTCGCAGGATCCAGGTCCGCCGCCTGCTTCATTAATCCGGCAGCCTCTGTCGTCTTGCCGGCTTTTTCTTGCGCCAACGCCTGAGCGGCCAAGGACTTTGCAACACCTACCCGAGCCCGATGATAAAATCCCGACGTGTTGGTTTGAGGATCTGTCTGCATCATCACCAAACGAAACTTCGCCTGCGCATGCTCCCACTCCCCCGATAAGTAAAGCCGCTCAGCTAAGTCCAGATTTTCATTCATACGAAAGGTGGCCTCTCTACGGCGATCAATTTCCCTCTGGGTCATTTCAGCAGAGGTGATTGTTCTTGGGGTACTGGTGGCTTCAGACCCGACGGTCTCGTCCCGCGTTTCAGCATGTAATCCGTGCATCGCAATCGACGCAAAGAGCAAACAAGCTAGAAATCCGTTCATAGGAAGTATCCTAGATTGCCCAAGGTCACTCCCGTCAACGAATGCCACCCCTAGGAGTGATTAACTTGCCAATGACTAAGGATTACTTGGTGACAACTTCTCTAAAGGGAGTGGCAAAACATACCTCATATCCCCTTGTGGCTTCATTTGAAGCGTTACTTTAGTGGGTGAACCCTCGATTACGGCGAACTGTTGACCGGAGTATGTGAAGGTTTGTCCTTCTCGATAGGGCCCCATTTCTCCTTCACCTGGAACAGAGGAGCGCAAACGAATGTCTCCCACATTCCATGCTGCTCCTCGGCTAATGCCCTGATCATTCAGCATAATCTTAACCATACCGCTTAAAGCGTCCTGCCTATCGAGAATCAGCACCGAATCATCATAATCATTTTCTGTTTGCGTATTTGGATTGATTCGTCTGCCCACATCCTCTTTGTAATCTTTTGAAATTAGAGGAATCGCGTAAGGGCACTCCAACTTTGCTATGGCTTGCTTCATCTCATCCGTCATTTCACCTTTAAAAATCTTTACCCCAGAAGAACCCGAAACCACCCATAACTTGTCCCCAACTTGAACACTTTCCTCAACATTTTTTCCATCTTTTCCAAGCTTGAAACGCAATGTGTATCGACCCTGACTTTTCCCCGTAAGGCTTACAACCATTATCCTTTTTTCTACTGAGGAGATCCTCACCTTATCCCATTTAGGTGGGCTACTGGTGGGGTCTTGGGGGTTCGTCTTCTTTTCATACTCCTCCAAGTTTGTAAACCCGTCTTGATCCTCGTCTTGCGCTGCAACTCTTGGATCCTCCGGCGAAAATCCATACTTTAACTTCCATCCGACCTGAATTCCGTCATCTGTTACCTGATCAAGATTTAGGGGTTGGACAGGTTCCGCTTGTTTAGGCAAAAATACTAAGCTTCGAGAAACAAACACTCGGTGCTTGCTTAGTTCGTCATCAATTTTTTTCTTACTCTCGGACAGTTTCCCCACTTTTGATCTAAACTCGGCTGTTTTCTGTTTAACCTCTATTACGGATGACTTGCCAGCACTCCCGGGAATCTCTACGGGGTCAGGCCACCCAGGCTGAAAAAAACCAACCGCAATTGCAACCAGCCCAAAAATAGCTAGTCCTGCACCTCCCCCTATCCACCATGGCGTGAGTTTCATCAGGTTTTCCCCTTCCCAGCTGGTTTTCCGGCTACGGGCGATCTCCAACCAACGAAATCAACCCGTATCACAACTTTCAATCGTTCTTTTCCCGCCAACACCATGAGCAAAGGAGGTTGACTTGATGTTTCTGTAGTTCCCGCCGCCCCATCTACACCGCTTTCTGCGTTACCTGTAGACCCAAGCGACCCAACTCCGGAGTTCTTTCCGTCCGAAAACTTTCTTGCTATTTCGCTACGCTTTGGAAACTCCTTCATATCATTCTCAAGATTTAAGTTCACAACCACAAAAAGCCAGGGATCGGCCACTATTCTTTGTACAAATCTGTATAAAACCTCCGGGGAGCACTCAAACTGTAATGTATATCCCTCCCGGAGATAACTTGTTGAATTGACCCCTTGTTTTGATTTTTCACTCCCCACCTTGGCAGCATCTGGGTCGGAGACCGCAGGCACGACGATAGACTGCATCAAACACTGAGTTGGATAAGCCTCTTTAGCCGACTTTTTCGAGTCCATCAAAAGTTCTACCAGTTTTTCCGCTACCGATAGTTGCCTTGCCAAATCGGGTACTTTCTCAGCTGGCGGGTTCTGCTGCTTATAGTCCTGCAATCCTAAATAAAAATCATCTACTAAGATTACGCGGCTATTATCCCCCTTTTTTCCTGACTGCTTTTTCAATCGATCGTAGGATGCAATGAGACGATCCTTCCACTGATTCGGATCTTGGGACCAACCTTGCCCCTCTCCAGAAGCTTGGACATAACCCTCTCGCCAACTTCCAACTAAAGCCTCTTCTCCTTGGGCCAACTCATCCTCCAACTTCAAAATTTCTCCGGCCTCTTTTCGTGCCGCCCCTGCCCCTCCAGGCCTTGTCAAAATTGCTGCAAGCTCAGGCTTCACTTTTCGCTCCGCTAAAGCTTGGGCCTGGGCCTGCACCTCGCCCAATGAACACCACCCAAAATATCCTGCCGCCAAAGCAACAAGCAGGATCCCTCCCCCAGCAGCAGCCAAAACCATCTGGCGTTGAGTCATCTTACCCTTCATGGATTTACCGGCTTTTTTGCCGCCTCGACAGGTGCAACTCCACCCACGGGCCATTCGGCTCTCATGGCAAACTTGAGTGCGACCTGCTCCGTTTTTCCATCCACTCGCTCAGGGTTGTCTCGCTGGGTAGTCGTTACGTTTTGCAAAATCCCACCCTCGCTCAAACCCTTGCGAAAGTCCTCCACCACTTTCGCATCTGCGGCTTCTGACTGCGTCTCAAAAAATCCACCAATTTCCAAAACGGGCACCGAAGGCTTCACATTGGCTGGCTTTGCAGCGGCACCCTCCCCCTCTGCTCCCGGGGCGCTTTCACTCAGCTTGATGGATGTTACCCACAACCCAGGCAAACTTTTCGACCGAATCTCCTCCAGCAAGATAGGCCATCTCATCCGATCCCCCTCCAAAACAAGAGCTTGATTCGCTAGACTCAACAGTTCAGCCACTTTTTTCTGCTCGTTGCTTACCTGTGTCAACGCCCCTTCCGCTTCATCCACCTCGGCAGTCTGGGGTGATATTGCTGATCCCAGGCGGGCGGATTGCCAAAACTCGTGGATTCCTGGGAGTAAAAGAATGAGGCCAACGGCTACGGCCACCGCTACCATTGCAGGACGATCTTTCACACGTCCAGCAGCCGACTTTTGTGCTGAACCTAAAATATTAATTTTGCAAGGGCTGTCGGGCAATCCCCGCAACCCAGCTCCCACCCAACTTGCCCACGCAGGGAAGTTTTTCGCGATCTCAGCTCGATTGACATCCGCTCCAATCGACATCCTTCGAAACGGCTGAAAATACTCAACGGGAATCTTTAACTTATCCCGAAAGAACAGATCGGTTAGACCCAAAGCTGCGCCACCTCCTGCCAATAGAGCCTGGGTTGGCCTACTTCCCGCCTGTTGGCTTCGATAAAAGGTAATCGAGCGCTCAACTTCAGTGTGCAATCTCGTCATCACTCCGCGAGCCAACTTACTTATACGCGCCACTTGCTCCTCCGCAGGCTCCTCGTACGAGCCACCCGGATGGACAAACCCTTTGGCTTTTTTCAGTACCTCTGCCCCTTCAAATGACTCCTGCAAATCCGTGGCGATCGCCTGCGTCACACTCGCTCCACCCAGAGGCACGACCCGACAAAAGATCTTTTTTCCTTCAACAAGCAAAATATTTGTCGATCTCGCTCCAATTTCCAAAATAAGTGTGCAGGTTTCAATTTCAGGATACTGATATCGAAACGCGTTGATCAAGGCAGTGGGGGAAAGATCAACAATATCTGTCTTCAGCCCAGCCGCCGAAGCAGCTACCATAGTCTCAGTAACCGTCTCTGTCTTCATAGCCACAATCAGAGCCTCAAGTTCAGCCGCTCCCACTTGACCTGGGGGAAATACCTGAAAATCCCAACTTGCCTCCTCAATCGCAGGCACCGCCTGCTGAGCCTCAAACCCCACCATCTGCTCGACCTGTCCCGGGTCACTCAATGGAAGCTTGATGACCCGTGTGAAAACTGAGGGGCCGCCCAAACAAAGTGTAGTCAAACCCGTCTTGAGGCTCATTTCTTTAACCAAAGAGCCTAACGACTGCATAACAGCTGGAAAAAGTTCTGCCGGTTTTGTCGGGTCTATGTTGAGATTGATCGACCTTAAAAGAGTTACAACGGGTGCACCCCGTTTGTCTGGGCTGATTTCACCTATTCGGATCTCTCCAGCTCCAACATCCAACACAACTCGTCGTGCAAAAGTCGCCATAAAAGCGTCTATGCGTCAGGGCTTTTTAGGCTGGGGATAACGCTTGTAATCTTTAGGCCAAAAAGGGGTGTCGTAGATGGGAAGTAGGGCGCCAGTTACCTCCTGTGCCTCGGTGCTTTTATTCCATTCAGCATCTTTTTTGCCACCCCGCCCAGATAACCCAGCCTCTTTCTCTCCTTGTAAATCAAATGGTTTTTCGGCAGGTGATCCACCATCCATTGCCTCAACTTTCAGATTCATCTGACCACCCTTCCAATCCTGTTCCCCATTCGGCTTATGTGCTGAATAGCGTAAGACGGCCGCAGGGGGTAAAAAAACTCCAGCAAAATGTTTTTTGCCAGCTGGGATATCGCGATAGGTTGTCTCACCTGTTAAAATGACAAATTTCTCTTTCAATTTGCCGCCTTCAGCGGAGGGCAATTTCTCATAACCTTCCAAGTAAAACTTAAACTTCACCTCAGGAGTAAACTTATTTTTGGTGGAAAAAGGCACATCAATCCTCAGCCACCTCCCTTCTTGGGTAGCTTTACTATCATCTATAACTGGTGCGGGCTTTCCCCCAGAACCAACCGAGTCGGGTACTGTGACCAAATCCATCTCCAAATCTTGGATTTTGCCAAACTCCAAATTCGATTTCTCCTTCTTTTCCTCCTCGGCACACACCCCTAGGGGCAATCCAGCCATCAAAATCCCAACCCAAAGAATTTTTAAAGA
>Ga0214921_10009572_pt1 | contig 12223 bp, 10 predicted proteins | sample LL1505_MetaG_FD_177992 | JGI IMG/M metagenome (GOLD analysis project Ga0214921, IMG submission 177992) | Freshwater microbial communities from Lake Lanier, Atlanta, Georgia, United States - LL-1505 | ecosystem: Environmental > Aquatic > Freshwater > Lake | place: USA: Georgia | collected... | reverse complement strand
GCAATAACATTGGCAACAATAAGTATTAATAACAGAAAGAAAATTCCCCAATTACTTTTTAATATCTTAAGAATACCCTTCATGCTTATTTTTTATTCAATTTTTTTACAGTAATAAACAAACATAAGTATATGACACTTAGAAAATAAACAACATCTCTGGTATCCAACATGCCCCTACTCATACTTTTGTAATGAAAATCTATACCAATCATCTCCAAATAATAATCTGCATTGCCTTGAAATATTGGCAGCTTACTGATGCCATTAAATCCAAAATAAACAAGCACACAAACAAAAGCACTTAATAAAAATGCAACCACAGCATTCGTAGTGCCTCCGCTACAGCAAATACTAATTGATGCAAATGTTGCACTTAATAAAAAAAGACCGATGTAGCTTCCTATTATTCCGCCAGTATCAATACTTCCTGAAGTGCTTAAATATTTTATTGTAAACACGTATAAAAAAGTTGGCACAATTACAAACAAACAAATAATTAGTATTGAGAAGTATTTACCCAAAACGATTTGACTTTTTATAAGAGGCTTTGTAAGTAAAATTTCAAGTGTTCCAGATTTGTACTCATCTGAAAAAGAACGCATAGAAATTGCAGGAATTAAAAAAAGTAAAACCCAAGGTGCTAGATCAAAATATTTTTCTAAAGTAGCATACCCATATTCTAGAATACTACTATCTTTTAACACAAATAGAAAAATTCCATTAATTAATAAAAATAATACGATGGCAATATACCCAGTAAGGCTACTGAAAAACTGATTTATCTCTTTTTTACAAATGCTCCACATAAACGTAAAATATCTGCAATTTAATATTAATGATTCTAAATAGCGCTAATTCATATTTTCTTTATCGAATTTTTACTGATTTTACCCGTAAAATCTATACTTACAGTTCAAGTAATCGCTAATATTCAATAGCTTTGAAAAGTTAGATTAAAAAAACAAACAATGTTGGCTAAATTAAAACTTCCATTTTTTTACTGGATTATATGGATTGTACTATTTCAATTTGCTCGACTACTCTTTACATTATATTCTTTAGAAGATTTGTTGAATATCGGATTATTAGAAACCTCAAAAGTTTTTTTATACGGTCTTAAGATGGATTTATCTATGGCCAGTTATATATTAGTTCCGTTTTGTTTGATTTTATTGATTAATGATTTTATTAAATTCAGCAGTATTCATAAAATACTGCTCATTTACACTGTAATAGTATTTATTCCAATTTCCTGTATAATCACTGCTGATTTGCCTGCATTTAAAGCATGGGGATATAGATTAGATGCAACACCGCTAAAATATTTAAACTCTCCCAATGAAGCTTGGGCGTCTATAAGTCACCTTCCACTCACAGTCATTCTTATTTGCTGGTCAACCAGTTTGTTTATTACAATAAAAATATTTAATCGCTTTTTACATAAGTTAAAACCTAAAGAATTCAATGGCAAACAAAAACTATTGAAATCAATTTCCTTAGTAATATTTATTTTAGCACATATCTTACCTATCAGAGGTGGAACCCAGCTTGCTCCTTTAAACCAAAGTAGTGTCTACTTTTCTAAAAATAATTTTGCCAATCTAGCTGCGATTAATGTGACATGGAATTTCTTTCACTCTCTTTCTCAAAATCTTTATGACACAAGCAATCCATTTAATTATCTCGATAAATCTATTTCAAAAAAACTAACAGATGATTTATACTTTAATGATACAAAGACTACTAAAATTATTGATTCAACAAAAAAACCAAATGTAATTATAATCATTTGGGAAAGTCTGACGAAAAAAGTAATTGACGAGAAAAAAGATGGACAATTTATTACTCCTAATTTCAATACACTAAAAAAAGAAGGCGTATACTTTTCGGATTTATATGCCACTGGAGACAGAACAGACAAAGGAATTGTTGGGGTGTTAAGTGGTTACCCTTCTCAGCCAATAACTTCTATTATTAAAATTCCTCAAAAGGCAGACAAACTACCCAAACTGCCAAATGTTTTCGCAGATCTTAATTATAATACATCTTTTTATTACGGAGGCGAACTTGAATTCGCTAATATGAAATCCTATTTATTGAGCGCCGGATTTACCTCTTTTGTTGATAAAGACAATTTCGAAAGTAAAGACCAGAATTCTAAATGGGGTGCGCATGATGGTGTTGTTGAAAATAAAATTATTGATAATTTACAAAATAATCCTTCGCCATTTTTTACAACATGGTTAACTTTAAGTAGTCATGAGCCTTATGAAACACCGGTTAATCCTGTTATAAAAGGGAATGATGATGTTTCTTTATTTTTAAACTCTTTACATTACACCGATTCGATTGTGAATCATTTTGTTGCCTACTGTAAAAAACAACCTTTTTGGAACAATACCATTATTGTTATTGTTGCCGATCATGGACATCGCTTACCTAGATCTGAAAATAAAATTGAAGATTTTAAAATTCCCATGTTGTGGCTTGGTGGAGCGTTGATGAAAAAAGGTATTACAATTAATAATACAGGCTCGCAAATTGATATTGCTGCAACACTGTTAGCTCAGTTGGATTTGCCGCATGAAAATTTTAAATGGAGTAAAGATATATTAAGTAAACAATCTTCACAATGGGCTTACTTTTCTTTTAATAATGGATTTGGCTTTGTTGAACCTGAAAAATATTTCATTTTTGATAATGTCGGAAAGTCAATTATAGAACATAAGGGAGAAATGAAAAGCACTGAAATCAATATAGGGAAATCACTTCAACAAAATACTTTCGCAGATTATTTGTCTAAATAAAAACAATGATTCGCTTTATTTGTGCAGTGAATGATATACTAATTCCGCTTTTGATTTTCCAATAAATTTTACTAATTGAATAATGGATAGGCCTTTTATTTTCTGAACTGATTTAAATTCTTTTAATAATTTTTCTGCTGTAGCCCTCCCTATACCTTCAATAGATTCAAGCTCATTAACCAGCGCAGCAATGCTTCGCTTATTTCTGTGAAATGTTATTCCAAAACGATGTACTTCATCTCTGACGCGTCTAATTAATTGCAAACTTTTACTGTCCCAGGGCAATTGCAATGATTCTGTATCTCCTGTAAAAAACAATTCTTCTTTATTTTTAGCTAATCCAACAAGGGTGGTTTTGCCAATAAGATTTAATTCTTGTATACTTTCCATCGCAGCACTTAATTGACCTTTTCCACCATCAATGATTATTAAATCTGGCAATGAAATATTTTCTTCAATTACTTTTTTATACCTTCTAAATACCACTTCTTTCATCGAGGCAAAATCATTTATTCCTTCAACTGTTTTAATGTTAAAATGCCGATAGTCTTTCTTGCTTGGTAAACCATTTTTGAAACAAACCATAGCCGCTACTGGACTTGACCCCTGTATATTCGAATTATCAAAACACTCAATATGCAGCGGTTTTTTTAATAATCTTAAATCATTTTTTAGGTTTTCTAAAATAAAATCTAATTCGTCTGGTGTGTTTTCATGAAGGCGCAAAGCTTTTTTAGCATGATTTAATTGTTTAAAATAATTTACATTTTTTTGAGAAAGATCAAGTAGCTTTTTTTTATCCCCCGTTTTCGGTACAATAATTTTTACATTATTTTGAGGATATTCTATTAAAAATGGAGTTATAATTTCTGTTGCTTCACTATTATATAGCTGCCTTAATTGAGCTATTGAGAATTGCAATATTTTTTCAACAGGCTCTTCCATTTTTTTTTCAATAGTAATCGTTTTTGTATGAATAATGCTTCCGTTATTAATATTCAGGTAATTAACAAACGCAGTTTCCTCTTCTTCTATTATTGAAAAGACATCAATAGTACCCGTATTGGTATTTACAACAGCAGATTTTGCCTGAAATTGAATTAGATTATTTATTTTATGTTGAATAACCGCTGCTTTCTCAAAAGCTAAATCATCTACTTGTTTTTTAATTTCATTTTTAAAATACTGAACTACTGGCTGAATATTGCCTTTAATAAGTGATTTCAATTGCTCAATACCATTATTATACTCTTCAAAACTTTGCAATCCTTCACATGGACCTTTACAATTACCTAAATGATACTCCAAACAAACCTTAAACTTTTTTTTATGTATATTATTCTCCGATAAATTTAATTTGCATGATCTTAAAGGGAATGTTTGCTTTATAAAATCAAGCATTTCCTTAACGTTTTCAATTGATGTATAAGGTCCAAAATATTGTGATCTATCCGATATTTTTTTTCTGGAAAAAAAAACTCTTGGAAATTTTTCGTTTTTAATTACTAGGTAAGGATACGATTTGTCATCCTTTAAATTAATATTATAAATAGGTTGATATTCTTTAATTAGATTGTTTTCTAATAAAAAAGCATCTTCTTCAGTATCTACAATTGTAAATTCAATGCGATGAATTCTCTTTACTAATTCAATTGTTTTTTGATTATTGAGCGTTTTTGTGAAATAACTACTTACTCTTTTTTTTATGTGCTTTGCCTTACCAACATAAATCAATTGATCGCTACTATCAAAGTATTTATATATTCCAGGTAAAGAAGGAATATCAAATGAGATTTTCGAAAATTCGAGTGGTGTCATTTTGTTTTAATAATCCCATGATATATTAATCTCTCTGTCCACATAAGCAGTATCGTTATTATCTATTATAGAAGATATCTTACACTTTTTATTAGCCAACCATAATAACTGCAGATTATTGATTGGAGAAACGCGTTTTAATAAATAAATCCGGTCAATAGTGCCTTTTTCTGGATTAATATAAACATTCCAATTCAACCAAGGAATGCTATCTGGCAGTCGCTTGTTGGCTTCATATGTCAGTGTAATTTCGTTTAATGTTTGATCATAAAACTTTTTCATTGTGTAATACGATGCTAATTTAATTGAATCTATTTCTGGAGAAAGAAAGTCGGAAAAAGATTCTGCTAGTTTGTCTATATTCAACCACAATGAATCTGTTTTTTTGTTACTAGTGATATATTTTATTGGCGCAGCTCCTTTTTCTCTGATATCCAGCAATTGACCATTAAAATAATCTGTTACTGGAAAAAACACATTATCGCTCTGTTCTTTATTGTTGGATTCGCTAATATTTTTTTTATTACTAGCATTATAACAAGAAAGAAAAGTAAATAAATAAATTATAAAAATAAATTTAATTCTCATTCTATAAAATTAATACTTTCTCTAGAGTAAAAAAGCAATTGCAATTTAAAGTAATTAAGGAAGTTATAATACCCATTTAAAACCAAAATTGAATTACATTATTGATCTACGCCCAATTATTATATTAAAATATTCCCATCCATCTCTTTTGGTATAGGCAATTGCATCATTTTCAAAATCGTAGGAGCAATATCACCTAATTTTCCATTTTTAATTGTTCCTTTCCAATCATTATCTATGATGAAAAAGGGCACAGGATTTAATGAATGTGCTGTATTGGGAGTGCCATCATCATTTATCTCATAATCCGCATTTCCATGATCTGCTGTTAAAAAAATTGTATAACCAACCGCTAATGATGCCTTAACCACTTTCTCCACACAGGCATCAACTGTTTCAACAGCTTTAATAACCGCATCCCACACGCCCGTATGACCTACCATATCTGCATTTGCAAAATTTAAACATATAAAATCTGGTTTAGTCTGTTCAATTTCAGCAATCACTGCTATAGTCACTTCTATGGCACTCATTGCAGGTTGTAAGTCATAGGTAGCTACTTTAGGTGAAGGAATCATAATTCTTTTTTCTCCAGTAAATATATTTTCTCTTCCTCCACTAAAAAAGAAACTGACATGAGGATATTTTTCCGTTTCAGCAATTCTTAATTGCGTTTTGTTATTCATCGACAGGATTTCACCCAGCGTATTTTTCAAATCATCATTTTCAAAAATGACATGTATATTTTTAAATGAATGATTATACTGTGTCATGGTCGTATAATGTAATTTCATTTTTTTCATTCCATAATCCAACATACTCTCTTGAGTTAATACCTCCGTTATTTCTCTACACCTGTCTGTTCTGAAATTAAAACATAATACTGCATCCTCTTTTTCAATTGTTGTTTTTTTAAGGTTGCTATTTATTAACGGCTTGATAAATTCATCTGTAACCGAATGCTCATAGGCATTTTGGATGCTATGTATAAAATCATTGGTATTTGTTCCAATGGCATTTACCATGCCATCAAACGCTATTTTGATGCGCTCCCATCTTTTATCTCGATCCATTGCATAATACCTACCCGTTATGGTAGCAATTTCACCAACAGTATTGTTGATATGCACTTGCAACTCTTTAATAAATCTAATTCCAGATTTTGGATCTGTATCTCTACCATCTGTAAAAGCATGAATTAATACATCACTTAATTTATTTTCGGCACACACATCCAAAATTGACTTTAAATGATTGATGTGCGAATGAACACCTCCATCACTAACTAATCCAATTAAATGCAAGGTTTTTTTATTTTGCTTTGCATAATTTATTGAATCTAATAGCGTTTTGTTTTTATGAAATGTTTTATTTTTTATTGAAACATTAATTCTTTGAAGCTCTTGATAGACTATCCTTCCAGCACCCAAATTTAAATGTCCAACTTCACTATTCCCCATCTGACCATCAGGTAGTCCTACCATTTCACCACAGGTTGTTAAAGTCGTGTTTGGATAATTTTTATATAATGAATTAACAAAAGGTACATGAGCATTCTGAATCGCATCGCTTTTTTTATCTTTTCCAATACCCCAACCATCCATTATAATTAATATTACTTTTTTATTTTCCATTATGTAAAGCTAAATATTTGAAAGGAAAGAAATAGCAAGAAAATATTCTTATTATTTTAATCAGTTTTTTAAAATATATTAAAGGCAAAGTATATGCCTTTTGAAATCAATGCGTAGCTTTGCATTCATGGACGATTTGTTTCAATTACAGCAATTTATTATTACAGCACTCGCTGAAGATCTTGGTGACGGAGATCATTCTACACTTTGCTGTATTAACGAGGATGTAAAAGGAAAAGCTATCCTAAAAATTAAGGAACCAGGCATACTGGCTGGAGTAGATGTGGCTATAAAAATATTTGCACAGATAGATCCCTCTGCAGAAATTAAAATATTGATACCAGATGGAACAAAAGTAAATCCTGGAGAAGTTGCTTTTGAAGTATTAGCTCCCATTCATAGCATTTTAAAATGCGAAAGGCTTGTGCTGAATTGTATGCAAAGAATGTCTGGCATTGCCACTTTAACCAACAAATATGTAGAGAAAATTTCGGGGTACAAATGCCAATTATTAGACACAAGGAAAACCACACCTCTTTTTCGTTTGCTCGAAAAAGATGCCGTTAGAATTGGAGGTGGTATGAATCATCGTTTTGGATTGTATGATATGATTATGCTAAAAGATAATCATATAGATTATTGCGGATCTTTAGAAAAAGCTATTGAATCCGCCTATCAATATACTCTGACAAATAATAAAAAATTAAAAATAGAAGTAGAAACAAGAAACATTGATGATGTAAAAAAAGTGATGCTAATAGGAAAAATCAACAGAATAATGCTCGACAATTTTACACCCGAAGAGATTGCAGAAGCACTAATCATTATTGATAGAAAATACGAAACGGAAGCAAGTGGTGGAATCAATTATGATAATATCGAAAAATATGCATCAACAGGTGTAGATTTTATATCATGCGGTTCTATTATCCATCATGCTTCTAGCCTTGATTTAAGTCTGAAGGCTGTAGTAATCTAAATAATAGCAAATTGAAAAGTAAAAAAAACTATTCCGGTATTGTATATTCTACTAATCCGGATTTTAAACTTAATCACGAAAGCCATGATGAAAGCCTTTCTTGCACCCCCGATAACCAAAAAATAAGAATACGACTTGAAACAAAACATAGGGCTGGAAAAGCGGCAACAATCATTGATGGATTTATTGGAACTGAAATTGAAAGAGAAGATATAGTGAAAAAACTAAAAAGCTTTTGCGGAACTGGCGGGTCATCTAAAGATGGTGAGATGATGATACAGGGAGATCAAAGAGATAAAGTTTTATCATGGTTACAAAAAAATGGATTTAAACAATCTAAAAGAATATAAATTCTTTTCATTAATTTACATTAAACTACCTATATGATATCAAAAATTTCTGAAGGTGTAAAAATTGATGTAGATACATCTTATCAACCAGAATATAGCAACCCTATTCAAAGCGAATTTTTATTTTCATATAAAATCACCATCACCAATAATAATAATTTTCCTATAAAATTATTAAGGAGGCATTGGTTTATCATTGATAGTAATTGTATTCATAAAGAAGTTGAGGGCGAAGGTGTTGTTGGCGTTCAACCAATAATCAATTGTTATGATACCTATCAATATATAAGTGCCTGTAATCTCAAAAGCGAATTAGGTAAAATGCATGGTAATTACCAATTTGAAAACTTACAAAACAATCAATTATTTATGGTTGAAATTCCTGAGTTTATCTTAGAATCTCCTTTTAAATTAAACTAATTTAACATTAAATTCTGCTTTTCCTGTTAAATAGCTTCGAAATATCATTACTATAACAACCCCATGTGTTTTTTTATTAACTTTGAGATATTCAATTATAAAAAATGCCAAAAGTTACCTTTAACAATAATAATAATCATTTTTTTCAAGCGCTAAAAATTGGTGTTGATGATTATTTTAAAAACAATAACATCCGTAAAACTGGCGATTTTAGACTATATATAAAAACAGTAGTACTGATTAGCTCTATTATTTCTATTTACTTGTGTTTAATGTTATTACATCCTTACCTTGTTCAACATATCGGATTGGCTTTTTTGATGGCCGCTACTTTTGGTTTTCTTTCTGCGTGCATTGGATTTAGTGTAATGCATGATGCTAATCACGGTAGTTATAGTCCCAATAATACACTCAATGATTTGGTAGGATTAATAGGTTCTAATGGCCTTGGTGCCAATGCTTTTTTTTGGAAACAGAAACATAATATCATTCATCATACTTATACAAATATCGATGGCGTTGATGACGATATTGCAAAAAGTCCAATTATTAGACAATGCGAAAGTCAAAAATGGGTGCCCGCTCATAAAATTCAGCATTTATATATGCCATTCATTTATTCTCTTTCTTCATTATTTTGGATTTTCTTCATGGACTTTTCTAAATATTTCAGCAGAAAAATATACACAACAGAAGCTTGGCACATGAGCATTAAAAATCACTTGGTATTTTGGATAACCAAAGTGTATTATCTTACTTTTTTTATTATTATTCCAATTATGGTTTGGGGTTGGGCAGCATGGCTATTGGGATTTCTGTTGTCCCATGTTTTTATGGGGATTACCTTATCTTTTGTTTTTCAATTAGCTCATGTTGTAGAAAATACGGAATTTGAACATGTGCCTTTAGACAATAATAAACATATCGAAACAGCCTGGGCTGAACATCAAATAAAAACTACCGCTAATTTTGCTATGAACAATAAAATAATTTCTTGGTTTGTAGGCGGATTAAATTTCCAAATTGAACATCATTTATTTCCTAAAGTAAGTCACGTCCACTATCCTGCAATTAGTCTTATTGTTCAGGAAAAATGCAAAGAATTCAATTTGCCTTATAATCAATACCCAACGATGGGAAAAGCTATTGCCTCTCATTTTAGAGTAATGAAAGAGCTTGGCAAGAAACCATCAATGAGCTTTAATAAATTAGAATTAGCTTAATCAAGGCTTGTACTTTGCTGTCTGCATGATTGCTTCCGCATCTATTTGTATTAACTCATTCAATGATAATTTATTTGAGTTTTTCATAAACTTTTTTACAATCTGCCATCCAACAAAGGCCCCAATATTTCCAGGAGACTCGTCCCCTAACTCTTGCGTTTTAGGACCTTCACCTATGTAATTTTTGATAACATTCTTGTCAATCGTTTGCAGCAGGTTATTTTGAATAAAAAGATCCCAAATTTGCGCTTCATGACTATAACAGTCGGATAATTGTTTTGCTGAATAAGCAATCAAATTATTTTTTTCAACATCTGGCAATAATTTTTCCAGTATATACAACCGTTTACCTTCTTCTATTATTTGAGTAATTAGAGAGGCATCTCCTATACTACTTGGAATCAGATCGTTGACTATATTTCTCATACAATTAATATTAATAAACGCTGGGTCAAATCTTCTAATAATGTATGCCGGATAGGTTTCATGCAACCACATTGATTTATAAAAACTAGCCTCCCCTCCTAAATGATGATGCAATCCAATTATAAAGGCATCTTCAGTTAAGATATCTCCATATCCGTCGATTGGACCGATATATGTAATGATTTTATTAGGTGCTTTATAGGCAGGGAAATAATATTTCAATAGCTGAACTGCCTTTGATATCTCTTTTTCATAAGGGGAGAAATCAGCATAGATTTTTTCAGCTGTATCATAAACAGTTCTATACGATCTGATGAACTCTTGTAAATACATGGCTAAAGTGTCTTTGGACCATGTTGGATCAGCATTAAGAATAGTGCTATTAAACGCAACCCCAAAATCGGGGTATTTCTGCAAAAGCAAATTCAACTCTCTATTTAAATCGTTGGTATCTGCTGAAAATAAATCTTTTTCATACCGCTCAGTGATGATATTTATCTTGATATTTGATACATCTGGAGTATTATCCTGATTATTACATGAAAAAAAAAGTCCGACTATTACTAAACTTATTATGAAACGCATACAATTTATTTACCTTTACAATAATTTATTTTAAGTTGAGTAAAGTTATAATAAACTATTTTATTATTGAAGCCATAAATCTTTGCTCTTTTAAATAGAAATAAGCATTGATGAGAAAAACAAATTGAACTCATGCAAATAGTTTTAGCACAACAAAATTACCATATTGGTAACTTTGAAAGCAATACAAATAAAATAATCAGCGCTATTAAACGCGCCAAAGAAATACAAGCGGATTTAATCGTATTTAGTGAATTAGCTATATGCGGATACCCCCCAAGGGATTTTCTTTACTTTGAAGATTTTATACATCAATGCAATCTATCCATCGAAAAAATAAAAAACGAATCTGATAATATCGCTATTTTAATAGGCGCTCCTAAAAAAAATCATCAAACAAAAGGAAAGTCGCTATACAATTCAGTTTATTTTATTGAAAATAAAATCATCAAACAAATTATCAATAAGACCTGCTTACCCACTTATGATGTATTTGATGAAGACAGATATTTTGAACCTGCTTCGGAATGGAACATTGTTGAATGCAAAGGCAATAAAATAGCAGTCACTATTTGTGAAGACATTTGGAATATGGGCAACCATCCGCTTTATTCTACATGTCCAATGGATATGCTTTTAAAGTTTAATCCAGCGTTGATGATTAATCTATCGGCATCGCCATTCGACTATACTCATGAAGAAGACAGAAAAACAATGATTAAAGCTAATGTGCTGAAATATAAAATTCCTATGCTATACTGCAACACAGTTGGCAGTCAAACGGAAATAGTTTTTGATGGAACATCACTAGCTTTCGACAAAGATGCTAATTTGATTGGTCAATTAAGCTCATTTAAAGAAGATTTTCAATCTTTTACTTTTAATGACACTGGAAATATTGAAGGGGGAATTCTTGAAATGTCAACAAACATTTCAAACAAGGAAACGATATCCAATCAACTTCGACCAGCATTTAATATTGATTTAATTTATCAAACAATTGTTTTAGGCATTAAAGATTACTTTTCAAAAATGGGTTTTACAAAAGCCATTATTGGAAGTAGTGGAGGTATAGATAGTGCTGTAACAATAGCTTTAGCAGTTGAAGCACTTGGTAAAGAAAATGTGCTTGCACTATTAATGCCCTCAAGCTTTTCTAGCACTCATTCTGTTGAAGATGCTGTAGAAATGAGTAAAAAATTAGAGAACCCATACCATATACTTCCTATTAATTCTATTTATGATTCTTTTGTTCACGAGCTTCAACCAATTTTCAATTCCCTTCCATTTAATGTAGCTGAAGAAAATATTCAAAGTAGAACACGGGGTAATTTATTAATGGCTGTCGCAAATAAATTTGGTTATATTTTATTAAATACTTCCAACAAAAG
>Ga0214921_10009571_pt1 | contig 12224 bp, 9 predicted proteins | sample LL1505_MetaG_FD_177992 | JGI IMG/M metagenome (GOLD analysis project Ga0214921, IMG submission 177992) | Freshwater microbial communities from Lake Lanier, Atlanta, Georgia, United States - LL-1505 | ecosystem: Environmental > Aquatic > Freshwater > Lake | place: USA: Georgia | collected 2015-05-28 | reverse complement strand
ACTGCCGGTGCCACTGCCCGTGCCACTGCCGGTGCCACTGCCCGTGCCACTGCCGGTGCCAACACAGTTAGTGGTGCCGTTGGTGATGCTGGTGCTGCAGCAAATGATTGCTGTAGTAAATTAGAGAGTTGTGATCAGAAATTAGCTACTTATAATAGTAAATTAGGGAGATGTGAGCAGAAATTAGCTACTTGTTATAGTAAACTAACTAACATCCAGAAGCGTATGAAATCTATTCGTAATAGATTTTCTAGTGCAATTTCTATCGAAGCTGAAATAATAAAAGCCAATAGTAACTATGATATATTACATCCTGGTAATGTATTAAATTATTTATACAATGATATTATTTCAGATACAAAACAATTATTAATTGACGCTTGCATTGATCTTCCAAAAAATGAAAACAAACCCGCGGAAAATTTATCTCCACATTATCAGTGGACACTGTCTAATAATAAGTTACATGTAAGTAATTTACATGTAACCGAGCGTGATGCCTACATTCAATTTATTAAATATCCATCAATTGTAAACCTACAAAAAGCCAAAACAGCAGCAGTACTTAAAATCACACCAGACATTACATTTGCTACACTTCTAGAAGATTTATCCAATATTCTAGTAGGCATATCATATATAAAATGGTATATTGAAACATATGGTATAGAAAATGTAGCATCCCTAAGAAAAGAATATGCTGAGCTTAATGAAGAATTAAACAAATTAAGCATGTACTTAAAACTTAATTAATTTTTCTATAATATCATATAAAAATATATAAGATTTTTATATTATTTTACATAAGGGTATTTTTTATTGAGTACCTTCTCAACTTGTTGAGAAGCTAACACCTTGTAAAAAGTACCTGATGAAAGTGCTTTGCACTTTCATCAGCCCAAGTTATATAAAATAATCTAAGATTTTTATATTTTTGTGAGTTTATAAAGAAATAATTATATTATTAATTATTAATATGTTATTTTTTAATTATAAGCTTGTAATTATTCTAGGTATTTCAGTTGTTTTATATTTTATATACCGTGAAGTAGATTCATTACATTATAGACTTGAAAATTTAGAAAATAGATTAAATACACTTGATTATAATCAGTCTGATAAACAATGTGATATTACATATCTATCTGCAAAAGAAGAAAAGCATTCATGTGCTCAAGAAACAAATGATTCTAATCATCTATCACAGCTTGATGTTAAAGTGCCAAATTTATTTAAAAATAATACTAAACAAATTATTATTGATTTTAATAAATCTCATCATTTAAATGATCCCATGTTTCAAATATTTGCAATGCAAAAAGCAACTGATTATGTAGAGGTATATTCAAATGATAATTCTGATAAGAATATTACTACATTATCAGTAAATAGCCCTCATAATGTTACCCAAAAAAATACAAGTCCAAAAGTATCTAGCCCGAAAGTATCTAGCCCGAAAGTATCTAGCTCGAAAATATCTAGCCCGAAAATATCTAGCCCGAAAATATCTAGCCCGAAAGTATCTAGTCCAAAAGTATCTAGTCCAAAAGTATCTAGCCCAAAAGTATCTAGCCCAAAAGTATCTAGCCCGAAAGTATCTAGTCCAAACGTATCTAGCGAAAAAGTAACTAGCCCAAAAAATGTAAGTCCAAAAGTATCTAGCGAAAAAGTAACTAGCCCAAAAAATGTAAGTCCAAAAGTATCTAGTCCTGATAATACTAGTATCCAAGTTTTCGATGCAAAAGTTAATTATAAAACACTTAGTATGAATGATTTATCAAAAATCGCTTTAGAAAATAATATTAATTTATTAAAAGTAGTTGATGGAAAGAGTAAGAAGAAAGTTAAACAAGAACTTGTAAATGAAATAATATCTAAAAAAAATATCTAAATAAAGATATATAATGGATAATAGATATTTTAGTTATGGATGTCCTGCAATTTGGTCTGATTCTCGTAATCTAACAAATTATTACCCTCATCGTACGTTTAATCAATTTATTCGCAATACAAATAATATTCAATCTGCTCAGGAATATCGCCATTTTTTACAAAATAATGCAGAAACTATTATGAAGAATGAAATGACTCATTCTATAAATAATAACACATGCAAAGTTAATGGAGAATGCAAACCTATTACTGGTGTAGAAGCTTTTACTAATAATACATGTGGATGTAATAAAAATTAAACTATCTAAAAAAAATATATTATATTTATTAATATGTCAATTAATAAATATGATAAAAATTGGAGACCCCCTATATTTATTGATAATAATAAACGATTAGAATTATTTAATATTATTAATTCATTAAATACTCATGAGTTACTTCAATATTCATTAATTAATAAAATATCATTAAATCAATGTAATGACAATGATGATAACCTAATACATGCTGTGATTAATTTAGATATACCACATATAACAGAATATAATAAGCTAAATGTTATAAAATTTCTTATTCAAAATGATGTATATCCTGATAAACCAAATAAAAATAACAATACACCACTACATTTAGCATGTGAAAAACAATACGCATCCATTGTTAAATATTTGTTAGAATTAGGAGTTAATCCAAACTTTACAGATTCAATGAATAATACTGCATTTCATTATTTATTGACAGGAAGTATTAGATTACAAGAACCTTCAAGAAAAGTAACGGATTTTATACCTGTAAATAGTGATAGAGAATATAAAATAAGTTTAGTTGATAAATTGGAAAAAAAAAAGGTTGATAATAATGATATTTATAAATTAAACATTGTTTCTCAGCATCCAACTAAAGAAAATTTTATAGTTTATATGAATGATTTTACAAATACATCTATATTAAAAGTAAAATCAGAAATTTATATTAATAAAGATATTATTAAATTATTATTAGAATATGGAGCAAATCCTTATTTAGAAAATGTAAGTGGTCAAAGTGCTATATTTAATATTTTGAAAAATTATAATTATAGAATTATGAGAACATTACAAAAATATGATATAGATTTTAATAAATTTCATTCAGATGAACCATTAAAATTTATGGAAAGAGAATATAAAAATAATAGAGATAAATTATTTGGCAATAAAACAAATTTAAGTGATATTCTATCATCTATTACAGCTTCACAGTATAATGAATTTCGATTATTAATATTAAATAATCCAAGATTTGGTAATAATATTATTAAAAATTATGAAAAATCATTTAATATTATCGCATATAAAACATTTGAAATATTATCAAATCATCTAAATAAAAGTGAACGAGAAGAAATGTCAAAAGTTAAACAGATCACATTTGACCCAATTAATAAACCAATTACAAATAAAGATATATTAACATCTGATATGAAAGAAGATAATGATACAGAATTACAAAGTATAACTGAAATTATGGATGATGATGATAATAAAAAATGTAAATATGATGAAAAAGCACGATTATTAAATAAAAATAGAATTATTAATAAAATACAGTATACAAATAATAATATAATTGATAATTATAATGCAAAAATAAATGAATTATATAGATATATTAAAACATATGATTTAAGTATTTTACATAGTAATAATTTAATATTATTATATGAAGATAATCCAATACTATTAAAAAGTATATCGTGCTATTGTGAAAAATATTTCATGAAAGATAAATTTATTAAATCAAATAAACAATTAGATGATATATATAAATTTATATTAAAAGAATATACAGAAAAAATAATATGTGATAGTATAGTGACACTAATTGAAATTATTATGGATAAATTTATATTTAATAATAACTATATGTTTATAAATAAAGTACTAAATAACTATTTTTCAAATGGAGAAAGTATAGATAATATTATTTATGAAAATGCACGTAAAATTATTAAAAGCTGTTTAAATATATTTACAGATATAGATGAATTAAATAAATATAAACAAGAAGATATAAAAGATATTTTAATGGATATAATAAATAATATTAGAAATTCAATGACTGGTACAGATAGATTTTATGATACTACTACTGGTAATATCATTCCATTAAATTCACAAGGACATACTGAAATTACAAATAGTTTTATTGAATTATTAAGTAATGAAGTATTAATATATTTTGATACTATTATACCTAAATTATTATCTTTATGGCATGTTATTATAGAAAATATATTTAAATATTATATTAATCATAATCGCATTGTACAAATAATAAATATACTAAAAGCTAAACGTTAAGTTTTTTCATTTCTTCATAAATTGGAACATGATTTGAATTTAAATTAATAGTGGAAGATGACATATATTCTTCATCTATACGTAACGTAAAACTATGATTAATATTACGGAAATCTGGCGATGAACCATCTGGAAATAAAAATTTAATAGATAAAAATGATAGAGTTATTATAGGAAATATCTTTGCATAAATATTATCATTTTGTGCAACAAAAGTATTAAATAAAATATCACCTTGTTTACCAGATAATAATATTTTTGCAAATGCTGCATCTAGATTATTATTAAGATTAATATATTCAATATTATTAAGGTACATTAGAATATAATTATAATTACCAGCTAAATTAATAAAATTATTTGTAGTAACTAGATTACCAATAGAATTAAGATTATTGCTATATACATATTGATCATAATTTGTAATAGTTGTTTGAAATGGTGTTATTGCATACTTATCACCACTATTTTTAAATCCTAAAATATCACCAATTGTATCTGATTTATTAAATAATAAACTAAATTTATTTTGTAATTTTATCTGTGTATTTACACCACCATAAAAACGCTGATCTGATTCATACAAAAAGATATTATCAATATTACCTAATATAACTGTGTATGTACGCGCGCTTGTATTTATTGAGTAAACTGTGAATGTATCGTTAATAATATCTGGAGTTATATAAGTATCGTTATTATTAACAGTTACATTATTTGCATTAGATATAGAAATTGTATCACCTACTTTTACATAATTATTATCATGTTTAATTATTAATGTATAATATTGAATATTATCTATTATTAATATATCAACACTAAGGGCGTTATATAATGTTACATATTGGTATGAATTAAAAATAATCTTATGAGTATTTACATCACATGTAACATTAAATATATTAAATATTGGATTTTGTGATGTTGAATTTATTCTCTCAATTGTGTTTAATTGTTTATTAATTGTATCAATTAATGTTGTAATTGAATACATACCTTCACTAACGGTAATACTATATTCATGTAATCCATCATCAAAAAGTTGCCAATATAATTTATTATTAATATTATTTTTAACTATTAAATCGACATATGGAAATTCTGTACTAATTAATTTAATATTTACAACATTAGTGAAAGTTTTTTTTAAAATAACATTATAATCATTTGCATAAGGATATCCTATAATTACATCAGAAATTTTCATAATTTGCATATTTGATCCACCGCCATTTATTGTATTATATGCTACTAAATTTAATTGTATATAAAAATTATTTGGATCATTAGTATTTACATTACTTACAGTTTGATAACTCTGATAGTTATAATTATTAATAGGATAATTAGCATTTATATATCCAAGTGGAATACCTGCAATATTCATTATTGATATTTTAAATACTTGATTAATAATTACATAATCATTATTTATATTAGTATAATTAAATGGCAATTTAATAAATATAACATCATTGTTAATATCAATATTATTAGTTTTACAGTAATTAGTAACAAGCAATGGAATTGTACTTGATATATCAGAATATACATATATCTTTTGTATACCCATAAAATTATTTATTTGAATATTATTAATAATACTTGGCATTGTAATATCATCATATATTTCTATATTAATAAATATATCATTTGTGTAATTTTTATAATTAATTGGAATCTTGATATCTTTATAATTAATCATTAAATAGTTAAATTCATTAAATAAATATAATGAATTTGCAACAATAGTACTAGAACCTTGTGTATTTTGTATTATTATTCTATCGCCAATACTTAATCCATGATTTGGATAATTAATCTTGACTATATTCGAATCCTTTGTAAAATATAAGCTATTTGGTGACATATTAAGAGTTGCTGTATAGACATTTTTTGGGTCTGTATCTCTAAATGAACTATCTATATTTAATAAAGTTGTTCTTATTAGTTTTTGTTTTTCCATATAAAAATATATATTATATATATTTTTAAATGCTTGATTAAATAATTTAATTTATAGATACAAAATATATTCTAAATCTATAATAATGTTAAAAAATAATATAAATTTAGAACATAATGGAGTTATTTTTCCGAATTGGGTAATGTCAAATTTTAAACAATTTATATTACCTGAAATTAAATATAAACCAGGAGAAGATCCGTGTAATGAAATTAAAATAGAAGAAGTTACATTATATCAACGTTTTGTAGGACAATATCTTAATTATCAATCACCATTCAAAGATATGTTAATTTATCACGGTGTTGGTGCAGGAAAAACAAATACTGCAATTAATATGTACAATTTATTATTTAATTATACACCAAAATGGAATATATTTTTATTAATTCCAGCTGCATTACACGATGATCCATGGATTCGTGATATATCAAAATGGATGACTAAACAAAATTATGAACAACGATATGCTAATATTATATTTATTCATTATGATTCACCTTATGCTGATCGTGATTTTTTAGATAAAGTTAATGCTGCAGATAGTTCAAAAACATCTATATTTATTATAGATGAAGCACACCGTTTTATAGGTAATGTATATAATAATATATATAGTAAAAAAGGAAAACGCGCCCAAATTATATATGATTATATTCAACAAGAAAAACGTGAAAATTCTAATACACGTGTTTTATTATTATCTGCAACACCAGTTGTAAATAAAGCATTTGAATTTGCATTAATCTTTAATCTATTAAGACCAGATTCATTTCCTACATCAGAAGCAATTTTTGAACAACTATATATATCATCTACTAATTTTGAATCATTAAACGAGAATACAAAAAATTTATTTCAACGTAGAATTTTAGGTTTAGTATCATATTATATTGGTGCAACACCTGATAAATATGCACAAAAAGTAATGAATTATGTAAATATTCCTATGGGTAAATATCATGAAGAAGTATATGAACACTTTGAGAAAATTGAAGAATATAAAGAAAAAATACGTATTAGAATGTCACGCGGTAAAGTTGGCGATGATATGTCAACATACTTATCATATACCAGACAAAGTTGTAATTTTGTATTTCCTGTTATTTCTGATAAAATAAATGGTGAAAAAAGACCTCGACCTAGTAATTTTAAAGTACAAGAATCAGATGCATTGGTTATTGATCTAGGTAAAAAATTAGAAAAACAAATTAAATTAAAAAATACAAAACCAGAAGTGGCACAATATATTGAAGCTATTCATAGTTTTATTAATGCTTTTATTAATTATATTCATGATATTCGTCGTAAAGATGAAAGTGCTAAATATACTTTATTTAATGATATTCAAAAGTTTCATAAAGTATATAATAATAATTTTCAAGAGTTTTTAGAAAAAGAAGAAAAGAAAAGTGGATTATTTACAGAATTTTTTAAATGTTCACCAAAATTTATGTATATTATATTTAATATTTTAACAACTAAAGGTACTGTATTGGTTTACTCTAATTATGTTGAAATGGAAGGTTTACAATTATTTAAAATATATTTGAAATTTTTTGGCTTTATATCTATCGAAGATGATTCAAGTTTTAATAAAACTAGTCAGAAAAGCGATGGAACAAAAGATAATCGCAGATATTGTGAATATCATGGTGGAATTAAAACTGAATTACGTAAAATTAATAAAGATTTATTCAATCATAAAAATAATATGCATGGAAAAAATATTAAAATTATTATGATATCGCCAGCTGGTGCAGAAGGACTAAATTTAAATAATGTACGTCAAGTACATATAACAGAACCATACTGGAATGAAGTACGTATAGAACAAGTTATTGGGCGTGCATTACGTTATTGTCATCATAAAGATTTACCTATGGATGAGCGCGTTGTTGATATATTTAGATATAAAATGGTGCGCAAAAATGGAAAAGAAACAACTGATGAAAAAATGGAAAATATTTCACGTAAAAAAAATACATTATTAATATCTTTTGTTGAAGCTGTAAAAGAAGCCGCTGTTGATTGTGAAATATTTAAAAATCATAATATGATGGGATCAAAATATAAATGTTTTCAATTTAATGAGAATTCATTATTAGAAATACCATTAAAACCAGCTTATCAAAAGAACTTGGATTATGATATTAAAATGGATGATGGATTAAATTCAAAAAATTCAGTTATTCAAAAAATAAAAGTTAGAAAAATAAAAGCTGTTATTAAAAATACAGAAAATATATATTCGCCCGAAGCATTTTATTGGCTATATGATCATTCTGGTGTTGTATATGATCATGAATTATATTATCCAGTTGGAAAAGTTGCACGTGATAATGATAATAATTTAGCAATGCTTGATAATGAAGTTTATATTATTGATACCTTAATAGAAATACCAAAATATAATATATATAATTAAACTAATATATTGTTCATGTTGTTATAATTGGCTAACTGTTTAAAGATATCCATATTTTGTATTTGATTATCAACTTGATGATTATCCATCATATTACCCGTCATATTACCCATCATATTACCCATCATTTGATTACCCATCATATTACCCATCATATTACCCATCATTTGATTACCCATCATTTGATTACCCATCATTTGATTACCCATCATATTGCCTGTATTACTATTAAGTGATGCAAATTCACTAACTAATAATGGATCAATTTGTTGATTACCCATCATTTGATTACCCATCATTTGATTACCCATCATTTGATTACCTATCATTTGATTAGCCATTGATTGATTACCCATCATTTGATTACCCATTTGAGAACCCATCATTTGATTACCCATCATTTGATTATTATTAATAGGATTAAATTCACTAACTAATAATGGATCAATCTGTTGATTACCTCTCATTTGATTACCCATCATTTGATTAGCCATTGATTGATTACCCATCATTTGATTAGCCATTGATTGATTACCCATCATTTGATTAGCCATTGATTGATTACCCATCATTTGATTACCCATCATTTGATTACCCATCATTTGATTACCCATCATTTGATTACCCATCATTTGATTAGTCATTGATTGATTACCCATCATTTGATTAGTCATTGATTGATTACCCATTGATTGATTGTTATTTAGAGATGTTTTATTAATATCTGAATTAATAAGTTCCATAAGTTCATCAGTTGTATTTACATCTTCTACTTTTTTTTTATTAGTAAGCATTCGCGAACCTTTTAAAGTTTTCAGTTTACCCATTATATATTATCATATATAATTTTTTTATAATATTTATTTTTTATTTTTACTACTTTTTGCTTTTGAGATTTCATTTTCTATATATTTTATTTTATCAGTTAAATGTTCTAATTTTTTCAATAAATTTTTATTATCTTTTTCAAGTTCTTTATTTTTCTCTACCAATTCATTATCATTAGTTTCTGTTAATATTTGTTTTTTAATTTCAGCTTTCATTTCATTTTTTAATTCTGCTTCTGACATTTTTTGGTAAAATATTGATGTAGCAATTTGCGCAGACCATGAAAATGTTCCATTTGATAAAATTACATATTGTTGATTATCACCAATTTTTGTCAAAACCCCACCTAATCTAAATACTTTATTGCCTTTCTTATCTGTTATAAAATATCTAATATGAGTATTGATTGGAACTTGAAGAATATTTGTAGTTTTCTTATATTCTTTTAATGCATCTTTTATCTGTGCATTTGTTAATGATTCTTGAAAAGTTTGTGCTGGTTTATTATATGATTTATCTCTAGTCAATCTCTTAGTATAACTCATTATTATATTATATGAGAAAATCTTTAAAGATTATTTAGTTTATACTAAATATGTGGTATAATAATTATTATGTGATAAATAACAGTGATAATAAAGAATTACAAATTTATATAGATAAATTAACTAAATCTACTAATAATAATATTGATTCGAAAGTGGACCGATTAGAATGGGAATATGAATCAAAACTGAATGAATTAAAAAGTTTATGCAATGATTCTGAATTATTATCTAATATTAAAACAAATTATAGTTTAATAATTTTGCAAAAAGAATTAGAAATTATAAAGTTATTGACAAAATATTCATTATTGAATAATACTTTAGATTATATATTTTTTCTTCAATCATTAAATATACTATTGTATTTAAGTGAAACATTGCGATTAAGATTAGAACAAAAAGAAATTATATTAGATAAAAATAAGGGGGATATTATAAAAAGATGTTCATATAAATTTTGTTCATATAAGGATAATTGTACTTATAATTATAATCACAAAATAAAGAATCAATGTTATCAAGATCATTATGTTCATAACATGGTTTCATTAGATATAAAAATATTAATAAAGTATATCACAAGTAAATATGATAGTAAAACAAATATTAATCATACTAAAGATATTTTAAAAACAATAAATACATTAAGTTTTGTAATTAATCATATGGAATCTGAATTAAAAATGAAATGTATGTATTTACCAAAAGAAGAATGGGATAAATGTCATATAATTAAAAATAAATAAGTTAAAATCCATAACGGTAATAAGAAACGGCAAAATTTAAAAATCAAAGATTTTTAAATTATTGCCATTAATTTAATAATAAAACATTTATAAGTTTTTATATAGTAACTAATTTTGTAACAGTAATATTTATACACAAAAGAAGACTAATAATTTCACGGGTAACACTTTTACAGTGGTGGGAAAACTCATAACTTTGTTATGAGTTTTATTGATTAAAAGTTATACTTTTAATCAACTATTTTAAATGACATAATATAAATTTACTATCAGGATATTTTACAAATAGCACAGATTTTCTACTTCCATATGTGTGTAAAGCTTTTATTGAATGAAGTATAATTATTTATGTTTTCTCTCACTAGTTTGTGGTTCTTTACTTTTTTTTGATTCTTCATCACTAGTTTGTGGTTCTTTACTTTTATTTGATTCTTCATTACTGTTTTTTGCTTCTTCATCGCTTTTATTACTAATTGTTCTCATAATTTTTATATTTGTAGGATTAATTGAATCTGAATTTCTACAAGATCTAATAACAAAAGCGATATGGCCTTTATTATCTTCTCTTTCTAATTTTAAAATATTATTAATAACAACGCTTAAATATGTGAACTGATTACCTTCTCCATATTTATAAACACTACTATTATAAAGATCATTTATATCCATTTTACCATCTGCATATCTTTTTATACAAATAATTCTACAAATATGATTCATATAAGGATTATTTTTATCATGAAATTCTAATATCATTTCATTAAGAAAATTCATATTTTTTCTATTTCTAATATTAAGAGATAATTTTTTCTCGTTCCATAAATCTTTATGTAGTATAGACCATTTATTTTTATAATATGCTTCAAATTTTATAGTATTATCATATTTATTAAGTAAATCTGTATCATTATTTTTAAATAATGAATGATTTATTTTATTTTTATAAATATTTAAAAGGTCTTCATCAAACTGAGAATCTAATGGAAGACTTGTGTTAATATCGTTTAATGTTATAACATTCATATTATTATCATTAATAGTATAAGGTGGATATTCTGACATGCTACCATGTGCTAAAATAAAAAAAGTAGTATTAATTATAGTAGCTATACAAACTTTACTGTGTTTTGACCAATCATCTTTTTGATGGTCTTTACTACAATAATAGACTTTTTTACACCGACTACAAAAAGATTTACCTTTATTGGTACATGATTCAAGTCCACATTGTTGATTTCCACCTAACATATTTTTCAATTGTAAATATTTTTTCTTATATTTAAAATATTTATTTTTCAATATGTCCATATTATATAAATAAAGCAGAAAAAATTTATAAAAATTCTTTAGCATTTTGAATTTTATATATTTTTTATTAATTTTATAACATTAATAAATATACAACCTCTTTATTTTTAATAAATATATACAAAAATTTGGCATAGGCTACGCCTATTAATAATGTAT
>Ga0214921_10009570_pt1 | contig 12225 bp, 2 predicted proteins | sample LL1505_MetaG_FD_177992 | JGI IMG/M metagenome (GOLD analysis project Ga0214921, IMG submission 177992) | Freshwater microbial communities from Lake Lanier, Atlanta, Georgia, United States - LL-1505 | ecosystem: Environmental > Aquatic > Freshwater > Lake | place: USA: Georgia | collected 2015-05-28 | reverse complement strand
CTGGGGTTACTTATTTATGGCAATCTTCTGCAGATGGTATTAATTGGAATGATATTAGAAATGCTACAAATCCAACTTGTACATCAACCGTTTCTTCCAATACATGGTTTCGTTGTAGATTAATTTGTACATCCCTTAGCCTTACAGGTTATTCAGACCCTATTTTGATATTGTCATCAGTTTGTCAGGACATAATTATGCCTACTGGTGGTCGTTCAATTACTGCAACAACATGTACTGGGCATTTTTTTGACAGTGGTGGGCCAACAGCAAATTATCTAGATAATGATTCTGGTTTCGTTACAATTTATCCTGGTACCCTTGGAACAAAAGTAAGGGCCATATTTAATTCATTCAATACGGAAGATAGATTTGATGGCATGTTGATATATAATGGTCATAGTATTGATTCGCCTTTAATACGATCTGGATTACCTGCTGGAGTTAATGCTGCTTCTGCTCCTACGAATTCTTGGTATGGAACTGGTGGTACAAGATCTCCAGGTATTGTTACTTCTACAGCTATAGATGGTGCACTTACCTTTAGATTTAGATCAGATGCTATAGTAAACAGGTCTGGATGGGATGCAACAGTTATTTGTTATAGTCCTGATGGATGCTTTGGCACACCTATGCCTGGCAGAACTATTGTATCTGATAGCTTAGTATGCTTTGGAGGCAGAAGTGCATTAACATTACAAAATCCAACAGCTGGAAATTCTGTTACTTATCAATGGCAAGACAGTCTTGTTGCCAGTGGATGGCATGACATACCCGGTGCCATAACTTCTACATATAATGCCACTGCCATTACTCAGGTAAAATATTATCGTTGTATTGTGTCTTGTTCTGCACTATCGGGTACATCTATATCAACCAAAATAAATATTGATCCTTCCTGTATAATTATGCTTCCTAATGCTTTTGCTATTGATACCACTTGCGATGCTCATTTCTATGATAGTGGAGGGCCTACTGATAATTATGGAAATAATGAGAGTGGTATTACTGTTTTATTACCAACGAATTCTAATAATATAATCAGTGTAGATTTTAATAGTTTCCAATTAGATCCTTCAGATAGTTTAAGAATTTATAACGGTGTTGGTACTGCCGCTCCATTGTTGGGTACTTTCAATTCTTCACCAGGAACCATAACGTCAACTAATGTCACTAATGGTGCATTATCTTTTGAATTTATTTCTGATGGTGTTGATAATTCTACAGGCTGGGAGGCCACAGTTACCTGTACTCCTAGAACTTTATGTACTGGAAGTCCAACGGCACAACAAATAGATTCAATTCAAACTAGTCAGGATACAGTTTGTATAGGAAGTACAACAACATTGTCGATAGACAATCAGTCGTTACCATTAGGTCTAATATATCAATGGAAAAAATCAATAGATAGAGGAAATAATTATACTCCTATTTCAGGAGCTATCAATCCTGTTTATAATGCAGTCATTACTCAGGATTCTACCTATTTTATTTGTGAAGTATCCTGTAGCAATGCTCCGGGTACACCAACAATAACACCTGCTAAAATAATTAGGGCGTTTGTACAGCCTGTAATAAATAATGCGCCAGACACTATTGTATGTAGTATGGTGCCCGTAACATTAAACGCTACTGTTAGTTCAGGGAATATACAATGGTATAATTCTTTAATTGGAGGTAATGCAATTCATCTTGGCTCCCCTTATATAACACCAAGCTTAACTTCAACGACTACTTTTTATGTTGGATCTTCTATTGGTGGTTGTTCAAGTGTTAGAAGCGAAGTCATCGCTACATTGGCAATGGTACCATCACCCTTAACCATTTCTCCTTCCAATGTATCATTCATTTGTCCTACACCAAGGATTACAGACTTAACCGTTACAGGAGGAGTGTACCCGGATGGAACTCAAGCTCCAGTTACATGGTCGCCTTCATTATATCTTTTCAGAGACCCAACTGGTACAATTCCATATTATAGAATTGGACAACCTTTGCCAAATACGCTTCAAGTGTATTGTAATCCTCAGGTAAATCCAAATAATGACACCTTAATTTATACAGCTACTGCAGGAACTACCTGTTTAACTTCAGTAAGTGATACCTTAATAATAAGAGATTTAAATCCAAGGGTTACTATTACTCGTTCACCTGCAGGGGTGTTGTGTGATAGTACTCCAGTAACTTATACTCCAATACCGGTAAATGGTTCTTTGTCTCCATTGACACCCGCGTATCAATGGTATATTAACGACACACTTAGGAACACGCTATTGTCTACAGCAACAAGTGTTACCTTTCCAAGTGTTGATTTTCCATATTATATTCATAGCGGGGATGTGGTAAAATGTGTAATGAGGCCTGCCCCTAATATTGTCTTATGTAACAATGCTGCTGTAATCAGTAATTTAGATACAGTAATCATGCTGCCTAATTTAAAGGATAGTGTCTTGTTAACTCAAAATAATCCATTTTGTGATGGAAGGAGTGTGAAATTTACGGCATCTGCATATTCAAATGGCGGTGCAAATCCGCAATATGAGTTTAAACTTAAAAGAGGTAATATTACTTCTACTTTGCAAGCAAGAAGTATAAGAGATACTTTTAGTACAAGTTCATTGTTAACTAACGATACTGTATACGTTAATATGTATCCTAGTACTACTGTTTGTACGTCACCTAATCCAGCTAGAAGTAAATCAATCGTGTTAATCAGGCAGCCAATATTTACACCTGTTTTTACAAGTCCTGCATTAACAACGTCTATTTGTGTGGGGGAAACATTTTCATTACCGGCATTTTCATCAAATACTCCACCGATAAGAGGAACCTGGAGCCCAGCTATTAATACAGCACAAAGTACTACGTATACTTATTTGCCTGATTCTAGCTATTGTGCTACTTCGTTAACAAATCGTGTAACTGTAAATGATTTAACATTCCCAACATTTGTGAATGCTCCAATTCAATCAATATGTTTTGGTACTACTCCTGCTCCATCATTGCCAACTCTAGATGATAACGGAATTCCTGGAACATGGTCACCTTCAACAATGAATACATCGGCAACTACATTGTATACTTTTAGGCCTACTACAAATTGTGCTGTTTTGGGATATATGACAGTGGTGGTTAATTCACTACCCACTACCAATATTGTTCCTATTGGAAGCGTTTGTACAAATATTCCTGCTAATCTTTCAGCAGGAGCCTCTTCAACAGCAGGTATACTTTCTTACCAATGGCAAAGTTCTCTAACCTCTGGTGGTACATTTACAGATATTTCAACTGCTACTAATTTTAATTATTATACAGATGTAATTAAATATTATAAAGTTAAAGTGATTGATAGTAATAATTGTACAGCTACCTCAGCTGCTTATCAGTTAATTCAAAATTCAAGTGCACCGATGTCGGGCAACTACACGATTGGCGCGGTAAAGGCAATTGGTGTAACAGGAACTGGAAAAAGATTAAAATATACTGCTGCGTCATCATTTGGATTAGTTATTGGGGCAGTGCTTACTAAAGAAAGTGGCTCAGGTACGTTAGCAGCCAATACTATCATTACCGATTTTGATGCAGATTCAATCACGGTAAATAATGCTCCAACAGGACCATTGATTGGGGCAACGCTAACTGGTACAACTTGTACTAATTTTATTTCGTTTAGAAGAGCGGTAGACACTATCAATAGCCGTTCTATAAATGGAGATGTTACCTTTACTATCCCTAATGGATACACGGAGAAATTAGATTCTACATTAATTTTAGGAAAAGGCAATTTGGCATCATTGTCCACAAGCTCTACTTATAAAATTAATTTCCAAAGACAATCTATTACTGGTGCTAATCCAAAATTGTATGCACATAAAGGGGCTAAATTGGCTACAGATGTTACTATTGATGGTATGTGGGCATTAAATGGAGTGGATAATGTAACTATTGATGGAGTGGATTTAATTGATACTAATACTGTTAGTGCAACAACCATGATGGAATATGGCTACGCTTTATTTAAGGATAGTACTATCAATGGCATTAATGGTGCTCAAAAGAATACTATTAAAAATTGCAATATTAACTTAAATAAAAAAGACACAACATTAGCTTCCGGTATTTCTGGTAATCCGATTTTTAATGGCTCAGTAGGTATTGCAGTTATGAATTCATTGATTACAAAAGCCAATGCTGGATTAACGCCGCCAATAAGCTTAGCCGGCTCAAATTCTAGGAACGCTTTTTATGGAGATTCGATTTCTAATTGTAATATAGGTATTGGATTAAATGGCTTTGCTGCAAGCGCTCCATATAATTTAGGAGATACCTTAAATGATGTTGGCGGAAATAATACAGCCAGTGGAAATGTGATTACAAATTTTGGTGGAGAAAGTACTCAAGAAGTTAATGGGATAATTGCAAACAATCAATGGGGTGTAAATATTTCTTACAACAATATTAATAACGGAACCAATCATAACGGTGCTATATATGGTATTAATGCCAAAAGCGGAACTAGTGCTAATGCAACCATTAATAATAACAGTGTTGAATTGAAGTCAATTAGTATGTTTGATATTTGCGCGGGTATAAATAATAATATAGGAAATACAGCTACAAATAATACTGTGTCTATTAATAACAACATTGTAAAAATTAATAATGATGCTGTTGGCGGAGCAGCTAATTTTTACGCTATAAACAATGCGGCTTCTGTAGCGAATTTAAATATCAATGGCAATACTATTCAAAATTGTACATTAACAGGAACGGGAGAGTGGAGGGCTATCTATAATGCAGGGACTTGTAATGCTGTAAATATTAATAATAATGTCATTCAGAAAAACAATATTGAAAGTAATAAGGCAGGAACCGCAACAGTTCCATTTTCTTACATATATAGCAGTACAATATCGCCTAATGGTACTATTAATATAAAAAATAACAGTATAATTAATAATAAAAAACAAGCAGGTGCTGCTTCTTATTTATATTTTATTCATGCTGGATATAGTCTTATTAATATCTCTAATACTATATCGGATATTTCAAATAATTTGATTCAACATGATACAGTTCTTACTGGTAATAATACGGTGGATGTTGCGGCAATTAATACTTGCTATGCTACTTTAACAGCTAATAATAATACGATTAATAATGTTGGTATTTTTAACAATAACACGAATATAAATACTTTAAAGGTTTATGGCATAAGGAGTAATTATCTCTTTACAATCAATGAAACATATTCAAATAATACAATCAGGAAGCTATACATAAATAGTAATCTTGGCGCTGTTACTTTTGGCAATGCAACAAATAATATAAGTGGCATTCTTACAAATACGAGTACTAGTTCAAGTACAAAAAATATTTATAATAATAGAATTGATAGCTTGTATACTCGATCTGATATAAGTTGTTTTATTTATGGTATAGAAAATAGCAGTACTGGAAATACTATTAATATTTATCAAAATAAAATTCATAGTTTTTTTCCTGGTCTTAAACCTAATGGTGGTAATTTAACTAAAGCATATGGTATTTTGATAAATAATACAAATGCTAATGCAATTGCAAATATTTATAATAATATGATTGCTTTTGATTTAACAAAAGCATTTCCTCCTGCAAATGATTCTGTAATGTTCGGCCCTGAAGCTATAAGAGCAATAGATATTAGCATTCCTGTAACTGGTGTAAATGTGAATTTAAGTTACAATTCAATCAGGTTAGTAGGAACGGGATCCAGTATTAGTTTTGGCGCAACAGGAATCTATCATAGAGTAAATGCAAGTACATTGTCTTTAAGGAATAATAACATTGTGAATATGTGTACTTCACAGGGAGGAGGTATTGTTTCGTGCATTAAAAGATCTGCAGCTTCAACTTCATCCTATAACAGCAATTCCAATAATAATAATTTTTATGTTAATGATTCAAGCACTACCAATTTGATTTATTATGATGCTGTTGTTAATTCATTGAAGAGTGTATCTTCTATGAGAAATTATTTTGGTTCAACTACGGATGCTGGTTCTAAAACAGTCAATCCAAAATTTGTAGATTCAGCTACTGATCTGCATATAACAGATACAACTGCCAATAATCAATTACTAAATGGAACAGCTGCTCCTATAGGTATATTAAATGATTATGACAATGAAACCAGAAATGTATTAACTCCTGATATTGGTTATGATGAGTTTAATGCAAACAGTTTTGCTGGTCATGTTAATTATGATACCTCTGTTTGTTATGGATCTAAAGTAACATTAACCCTAGAAAGTTATCAAGGAACCATCAATGGTTGGGAATCTTCTTTAGATAGTATTACATGGACTCCAATTCCTAATTCGAGTGGGTTGGTTTCTATCATTCCAACTATTACTTCGCAACCGAAAATATATTTCCATGCATTAGTAACTTCTGTTTTTACCCCTTCTTCAACAAAGGCTTCAACAGCTGCCAAAGTTACTGTATATACCAGACCGCAAATTACTGGTAGTACATCGGTATGTAAGGGGAGTACAATCACATTAAACGGAGCTACCACCGCATCAACAAATAATCCATGGCAAACGAGTTCGCCATTAGTAGGTACGGTGAATAGTGTTGGGGTAGTAACGGGTGTTGCTGCAGGAACAACAAATATTACATTTACGGATAATAAAGGATGTACAGATACAGCAATAATGACTGTAAAACCATTGCCAACAATAACGGGTAGTAGAAATGTGTGTAAGGGTATTTTAGATACATTAATAGGTTCGGGAACTCCGGCAAGTCCGGCGTGGAATTCCACAAATCCTTTAATTACAATTGGTAATACTGGAATATTATCAACAAATACATCAGGCAAAACTTTAATTACGTACTCGGATAATACAGGTTGTTCAGTTAGTGACAGTTTTAGCGTAAATAATAACCCTACTATTACAGGTGTTACTTCGCCTTTCTGTATTGGAAGTACTATGTCATTAACAAGTAGTGGTGGTGCAGCCAGGTTAAATGCATGGACATCAACCGCTTCAAATGTTGCCAGTATTAACAATAATGGATTTATGAAGGCACTTTCCTATGGAAGTACGGTAGTGAGATTTACGGATACACTTGGTTGTTATGCAGAAACTTCTCCGATAAAAGTAGATTCGTTGCCTTACATATCTAAAACAATTGGGGGATCTCTAATTACTTCTGTAAATGTTTGTAAAGGATCTGATATTCAATTATATGGTTCGTTAAATCCTGCGATTTCCCCTTGGACATCATATAATGACACTATTGGTACTGTTGGAGTATTAAGTGGATTAGTTCATGGTGTATTGGATGGGTATTGCGAAATAGGATACAAAAATAGTATTGGATGTGTAAGAAAAGTAATGCTTACGGTATATGAATTACCTAAAGTTTACAATGTAAATGGTGGTGGCAGTTATTGCGTTGGAACAACACCTCCTTCAATTGGATTAAGTAATTCTCAAAGAGGGGTAACGTATTATCTTATTCGTACCGCAACACCTGCAGACACTATTAGCTTTATATCAGGGACGGGGTCTGCTATAAATTTTACTGCTGTTGCAAATCCTGGCACTTATACTATTGCAGCAAAAAATGATTCTACTACTTGCCTTATGGTAATGAATGGCACGGCGATAATTGTGTTGAATCAATTACCACAAGGCGTTTTAAGTGTTACAGGTAATAATTGTGAGCCTGGTCCTAAAACATTAATATTTACAGCTGCTCAGGATTCTGGATTAAATCCATTTACAATTATATATAATGATGGAATAGCAAATCGTACAAAAGTTAATGTAAGAAGTGGTATTCCGTTTAATCCATTTATTAATCCAGTTACTACAACAACTGTTTATACGTTGTTGTCAGTCTCGGATTCTAATGGTTGTATTAGAACTTCAGGTTTCACGAAGTCTATAGATTCTATAAAAGTAAAAACCATTAACATTACTAATCTTACCGTATGTGATAGTACAAGATGGTTTGATTCAACTTATTTTGTAAGTGGCAGATATGGTCATCCTTATATCAATTCATCTGGTTGTTTATCATACGATAGTTTAATATTAACGGTTAATGTGGCTACTCATCAATCAATTTCAAAAGATACCTGTGATTATTATATATGGAATACCCCAGATAATCGTCGTGTATTTTATGATTCAACGGGAACCTATACAACTAGTTACACGAATTCAGCTGGCTGCCAATCTGTGGATACCCTACATTTAATAATATACAAATGCAGTTACAATAGTTATGTAGTTAATGCATGTTATAATTATAATTGGCACGATATCATTTATAACACATCTGGTACGTATTTGCATACGTATTTAAATAGATATGGTTGTCAATCTATTGATACATTATACCTTACTGTTAATAAATTGATTACATGGACGGGAGATGTAAGTACAGATTGGAATGATTCACTGAATTGGTGTGGACGTGTACCAGATAGTTCTATTGATGTGATAATTCCTGGGGGTAGATCTAATTATCCTAATATCGATAATTCAACATTCCCCACAGCTAAATGTAAGAAAATTACCATTGCTTCTGGTGGATATGTTGATATAACCAAACAAGGAAAATTGAGTATTTACGACACAATTACAGTAGCTAGTAGTACTAGTAATTTCCATGCAAAAGATGGAACAATTGAAATGGCTGGAAATAATTTGCCATCGCAACCAATGCCTGGAAATATGTTGCTGGGTGGATATCTGAGAAATTTGATAATTAATTCAAAAAAAGTAACCTTAGGAAGTTCATTGAATTTGTGTGGTAAATTATCATTTAGTGGAAGCAATAGAAAGTTTATTACAAATGATTTATTGACATTAAAATCATCAGATACTTTGACGGCGAGTGTTGGTAATATATTTAAAGACCAAAATACAGGTTTAGGAATAACTGGTGATTCTATTTTTGGAAATGTAATAGTAGAAAGGTATATATCGAATAAAAAAGCATGGCGAATATTATCAAGTCCTACACAACATAATTTACAAACTATACAAGGCTCTTGGATGGAAGGGGTTCAAAATAATGTAAATCCAGGTTCAGGAAAAGGTATTCAGATAGTAAGCAATCGTAGTACTTGGAACACTGATGGTTTTGATACTTTATCTCGAAGTCCATCTGTTAAGCTTTTGGATGTAACGTCACCTTCTTGGTATGGAATAACTTCAACAAACTCTGGCTCATTTAAATTTGGTAAGGGCTATATGACATTTGTACGAGGAGATAGGTCTGTAACAAGTTTCTCTGATACTTCACATAAATCAACTGTCATCAGAGAAAAAGGAAAATTAATTACTGGAGATACTGTTCTTAATTTAGGTACTAGTACTTCTGCTGGTCAATATATAGCAGTAGGTAATATTTACGCATCTGCGATTTCTTTAAAAAATATAACTAAAACAAATTTAGACAGTACTTATTATATCTGGGATCCTAAATTATCAGGTTTATATGGTTATGGCGCCTACTTGACTGTATCCGTAGATAATGGTATTTTATCAGTAGCCCCTTATGATAGTTATATTAATGGTAGTTATGCAAATAAAGACGTCAATATAGAATCTGGGCAAGGGTTTTTAGTTAGAACTTTGGCTGTGGGAAGACCTACGATTAAATTTAAAGAAAGTGATAAAGTAGACGGAAGTAATTTAGTTTCTAGGGTAGGAAACAATCAGGTTTCCTTAAGAACTAATTTATACAAAATGGAAAATAATCAGCCTGCCTTATATGATGGTGTATTGAACATTTATGATGCTTCAGCTTCAAATAGCATAGAAGCAAATGATGCAATAAAAGCGATAAGTAATTCAGCAAGTATTTCAATTAAATCAAATTCGGAATTGTTGTCCATAGAAAGAAGAAAAGAATTGTCAGATAATGATACAATTTTCTACAATATTGCTCAATTAGGTACAGCAAAGTATAAGCTTTATTTTACTCCGGAGAATTTAAATACCCCAGGATTACAAGGGTATCTTGAGGATTTCTATTTGCATTCGATAACACCTGTAAGCTTAACAGATAATACAAGTGTTGATTTTGAGGTTAACGCAGATTCTGCATCCTATCAAGCGAATAGATTCAGATTGGTTTTCAAAGTGGCATCTCCTTTACCTGTAACATTTATTCAAGTAGCCGCAACGAAAAAAGATAAAAATATCTTAGTGACATGGAAAGTTGAAAATGAAATAAATATTAATAAATATATCATTGAAAAATCTGGCGATGGTATTCATTTCAGTTCAATTGGCGAAAAACAATCAAATAAATTATTAGATTATAATTGGTTGGATGAAAATCCATTTTGTGGCAATAACTTTTATAGAATAAAAAGTGTGGGATATTCTGGAGATGTAAAATTAAGTAAAGTTGTTAAAGTTGTTGTGGAGAATTCACCGTTAATTAGTTTGTATCCTAATCCGATAAAGCAAGACAGGATTGTACATTTGAAGATTTCAAATTTACCAGAAGGACGGATTGAACTTAGGTTAATCAATGATTTAGGGCAATCATTAATGAAGTATTCTTTTGCAAACAAAATAGGAATAAATGATTACCAATTTAAATTAATAGATAATATACCTCATGGACATTATCTATTAGAAATTAATGATTCTAGAGGTGTAAAAACGAATCTTAATTTAATTTATTAATCTGATTTTAATAATAATATATTCGTGAGAAAGAAGTATAAAAAAATAATATTAGGGTTTGGCATATTTGTATTAATCCTTTTAGCGCTTTCAATAAGTTTCACAGTTAGAGCAGACGTAGATCCTGGATGTGATCCTACAGACCCAACATGTCCAATAGATGGTGGAGTGTCAATTCTTGTTGCTCTTGGAATTGGAATTGGATATAAAAAAAGTATTAAAAACAAATAATTGCCTCTAAATTTTGTACAAAAGGAGATGCTAGAAAGAGCATCTCCTTTTGTGTATATGTCACTAAAATTGAGTGATTTATGAAATCTTATTAAAGTTGTTTGTCACCTTTTTTTTCACGAAATTTGTTAATATAAAAAACTACTTTTTATTAAATATTAGCATGTACATCAAAAAAAAATATAGTCAAATTAGTAACTACATAAATGGACGTCTATTCCTAATAATATTGATTAGCGTTATCATGTCATCATGTTTCACATCAAAAAATACATCTTTTTTAAAAGATCTTACAGTAGACACGATTATTAGAAATATTATTGTAGACCATAGTGAAACAAAGATTTGCAAAAGCGATTTATTAAGCATTAATGTCAGCAGCTTGAATGGTGAAATGGATTTAGGCATAAACAATTCTTCTAAAAGTATTTCAGGTAATGGGGTAAGTGATTTCGCTGTAAATGGTTTTTTGATTAATGATAAAGGAGAAATTAATATCCATTATTTAGGATTTGTTTATGTGGAAGGGTTGACCTTGAAAGAGCTTACAAAGAAATTAGAAAGAGATTTAATCCCATATTTAAGAGAACCCATTGTAAGTATACATTTTCTTAATAAAAAAGTTACAGTAATTGGTCAGGTTGCAACGCCAAGATTAATGTCAATTAATAACGATCCAATATCTGTATTTGATGTAATTGCTTCTTGTGGTAATTTAAAAGATGATGCAGATACAAAAGATGTGATAATAATAAGGGATAGTGGATCTAGTAAAATCGTAAAACATGTAAACTTGCAAAATCATTCATTTCTATCTTCACCTTGGTTTTATGTTAAATCAAACGATGTAGTTTATTTTAAAAAGGATACAAATAAGTTTGATAAAGATATTAGAAAGCGTGAGGTGCAAACAGTTGTTTCATTAGCTACGTCTATTTTTTCCCTTGGCATTCTGGTTTTAAATTTAATAAATAAATAAAGTAGGCATATAATGGAAGAGAATCAAATATTCAACGAAAAGCCTAATGATAGTACACTTACTAATATTATCCAGAAGTATTTACCATTTTGGCCAATATTAATATTGGCCATTTCGATTTCAGTCGGTTTTTCGTATTTGTATTTAAGAACTCAGGTGCCAATTTATGTAGCATCTGCAAAAGTTTTACTGAAAGACCCGCAAAAGGGTACAGGTGATACAAAAATACTTGATGCATTAAATATTTTCAGCGAAAAGAAAATTGTTGAAAATGAAATTATTGTATTAAGGTCCTCTACCATAATGAAA
>Ga0214921_10009569_pt1 | contig 12226 bp, 8 predicted proteins | sample LL1505_MetaG_FD_177992 | JGI IMG/M metagenome (GOLD analysis project Ga0214921, IMG submission 177992) | Freshwater microbial communities from Lake Lanier, Atlanta, Georgia, United States - LL-1505 | ecosystem: Environmental > Aquatic > Freshwater > Lake | place: USA: Georgia | collected 2015-05-28 | reverse complement strand
AAATAGATCAAAGTCAGTCATGATTGAGAATTACTGTCACATCAATATTTTAACCAGTAGACCATATGATTTTCAAATTTATATGAACCAATAAATTTGAAATCTTATGTTTCAATATCACATACTAATTATAATTGTCATACATACAATGTTTAGTTTTTTTAGACCATTATTCAAGGCAAAAAGTATAGGCATTGCAACAAGTATTGTGGGAATTGGTGTTGGAGCATATTTTCTATTTAGAAAACACATTCATGCATACTTGACTAAGGAAGGCACAACGGTTGCACAAAATATTGTTCAATCTGACGAAATAAAACAAAGTGTAAAAACAATTATTGAAAATAAAGAACTCAATCACTCACTATCACAAACAATTAAACATCATTTAGAAGAAATTACAAAGGATGAACAAATGAATATTATGATAACTGAACTATTAAAGCAACAATTGAATACTATCATTAGTGATACTGTATTACAAAAAATAATAAATGATGCATTAATAGAACATTTTGAAAATATTATCAATAATAAAAATCTAATGGAACTTGTAAATAATATGCTCAAGCAGCATTTACAAAAAATTTTGGATGATGAAGAAATTAGTGAATCATTTACAACAATCATTAAGGGCCAAATCGGTAGAGTTTTAGATGATGAACCATTTATTTTGTCTGTTAAATCTAAAATATCATCTATTATACATGATTTATGTGATGATGACGATACTAAAGCAAAATTAATGACTCTAAGTGAGGACATCGGTGGTAAATTACATCAAAGTGATGCAATAAAACAATCATTAAATGATTTATTTCTGGGTATTATTAAAGATGAAATATTTTTAGAACAAGTTGGAACATCATTAAGGGGTGCTGCTAAACATGCATTTTATGGAGTGTTCAAATCATAATAGTATAAGACATTTTTATTCATAAAAATCTTCATCATTTTCACAAGCCGTTACTTTATCCACAAAATTCTGAAAATGTACATTTGGTGTCATTTCATTAAAATAAAATTTGAATGATGTCAACAGTAAACAATCTAAAATAGATGCAGGGAAAGTAGTTAGTTTATTAGAAGATATGTCAAATTTTTTCAATTTATGTAGTGAAACAAATAATTCATCAGGTAACACTGTTAACTCATTTTGACTAATATTTAATTTTTCCAAATTATTCAGTGAATCAAATGTATATTTAGACAATGTTACCAAATGATTTTGTGACAAATCTAATTCTTCTAAATCAATTAGTGATGCAAATAAGGTACTGGGTAGGGAAAGTATTTCATTTTTGGACATATTTAAATTTTTTAGTTTGCTCAATGATGAAAATAAATCATCAGCTATGGAGCCCAATTTATAATTATTTATTTTTAGAAATTTTAGATTTTTTAACTGTGAAAATAGATTATCTGCTAATATAAATTCAGTCATGTTGTTGTTACTGATGTACAAAATTTCCAGATTACTTAATGAATTAAATATTGTCGGTGGTAATGCAACTAAATCATTTTCATTTATGTACAATTCTTGTAAGTTATGTTGTGACACAAATGTGGTTTCATCTAGATTGGTTAATTTATTGCATCCAATATTTAATATTTTTAGGTTGGTCAGTGGATGCAATATATTTGTTGGCAGCACTTCAAGTTCATTAGCGGATACACTTAATATTTGCAAATTTGGAAGTGTATCAAACAAACCATCTTGTAAGATAATAATTTTATTGTGACATATATTCAAACATGTTAATTTATTTAATGATGAAAATAATTCAGGAGATAGCCCAGTAATTTTGTTGCAATACAATTGCAATATTTCCAGATCAACAAGAGAAATAAATATATCATCCGGCAATTCAGAAATATTATTCCCGCCTATATTTAAATTTATTAATTTAGTACACAATGTAAACATATTAGTATCCAAATTAGTTAGCTGGTTATTGTACAGATCTAATTCTGTTACAGTTATTAAAGGTGAAAATACACCAGTTGATAAATTAGACAATTTATTGTGACTTATAACTAATTTTTTTAATTGACCTTGTGATGCAAACAAATTATCTGGTAATGTTTCAAATTTATTGAAAGACATGTCTAACACTCGTAATTTATCCAATGATGCAAATATGTCATGTGGCAGTATTGATAATTTATTTGTTGATATGTTTAGATGCTCCAAATTGACTAATGAACTGAATATGCTGCTGGATAAATCTTTCAGTTTTAAAAATGAAAGATTCAATTTTGTTAAATTTATCAATGGTGCAAATATGTGCTCTGGCAAATGATACAATCTACTGTGTATTATCTCGAATTCTTCTAAACTATCTGGTAATACAAAATCATCTTGTTCTAAATAAGATGATGAGATGCCATTTAAATTTAACCATTCATATTTGTTATCATGTGCACTTTTTAGCAAACCAGCAAAATTCATTTTGTATATATTCACATGGAATAATTGGGAGCTATTGCCAATCCAATATTCAATTTTTAAAGTGAAATAAAAATTGATATCATCAATACTTGTTATACAAATTATATTGGTATATTATCACTTATTTTGACAACTGTGTCAATAAATTTGTTCAAAAAGTATTGTCATACGGGAAAACATGTTGTTGATAAAACCAAATTAGAACAAGCACTACAAAAATTTATTGACAAATTGCAATCACATTGTTTATGCCAATATATTAGTTGCACAAGATTAGTAAGTGCAAAGTTGACATATTATGTTGCGAATGAATGCAAAAAGAGATGCAATTTTTGTAGATATGAAAAAATATTTATTCTCTATGACTATTTGAAAGAATTGCCATATAGTGACATAAAATATTTAATGGGCTTTGAAAGAATAATGCAAAATGATAGGCTTATTCATAATTTAACTGATCGACATATTAAAATGTTATCTTTGGACGATATGTGTGATATTATGTTGGCAAAAGCTGACATGAAATTTAATAATGTATTTGTTGACAAAATAATTACAACCCTCAAATCTAAATCAATCACATCAAGAAGCAAACACTTATCATTATTTCAACGATTAATATCAAGTCCTAATTTTTTGGAACATTATGCCTATAAAATATCAAATGTGCTGTATGAATTATTAAATTCCAAAATGATTGATGATATTTCATGTTTACAAATAAGTAATGCAGGATACCAATTTTTAATAGAAAGTTGTATTATGGAAGGTGACAATCCTGAACAAATAATACAACTTGCTAACCTGTGTGATACTATATTTTTATCGCATCGTGTATTTAAAACTTTTTATAGCAAATATGTTGGCTCTGGACAAGACACCGGTAATGTTTGCAAAATAATTTGTACAAAAATGGTTAATCTCATTGAATTCATCTCATATGTTACAACAAAATCATGTTCATCAAAAACCACACTTTATATTGATCCACTTCATATCCAAAGTAGTTTTTCTACAATATGTGAAACAGCACTTAGTGATTTAATAAAACCCAGTGGTACATTTATTAAATATTTAACACCAATGGGTCATGTGGGATATGATGCAGGGGGATTAACAAAAGACATGTACAACATATTATTCAAATTAATGAAAGAAAACTTTGATGAAATAGATGGATATTATGTGCCGACAGATAGACATGACATTGCTGAGCCACTATGGGCTCTATTTGGAATAATGTTATGTAAGGCAGTTTACAGGGAATATATCAGTCCTACTTTTTTACTGCATCCATTTATTTGTATGGAAATGCAATCGACTTTGTCACCTGATGATAAATCATACAGTGTTGAAAGACTTGACCAAATGTTTAGTTACATGAGATCTTTTAATGTTGAATTTTTTGTCAATCTTGAAAAAGTGTGGATTATGACAGATGATGAATATAATGCATTTATTGTGTTGCAGGAAGAAACTATTAGTGATAAAAACATATATGTTTCAAAAATATTAAAGGATCGGTATTACAACAAAAATTGTTACAACTTTGTCAGTTCATTTCATAATTCCTGGATGAAATATCCATTGATTAAATACTCAACGCCCAATAAATTATTCAAATTTATTTGTGGAGAATGGACATATCCAATTATTGGTAGTGGTTCAAACACAATGGAAACTAATTTATACATCGACAATGAAACAACCACCAGTCAAGCATTTGTTGATCGATTCTATCTCACATTTGTGGAAGTTTTAGAACATTTGAACAAAATAGATTTACCAACTTTGCAAAAATTTATGTTGTTTTGGTTGGGAACAACAACTATTGACAATTTTGAAAAAACCAAGCCAACTATTAGAATTTGTAATTATGACACATTCAATTGTTTTAAAAGTAGTACATGTTTTAATCGATTATATGTGTACCATAAAGATGTTAAACACCGTGACCTATTCAAACATATTTTCATTTTGATAAATGCTACATTACAAAATCAAGAGTTATCAGAACAGGCTGGATTTAGAATGCAGTATGAATAAAATTTTTGTTTATAAATTAAAAAATTATATCAAGTTGTTTTGATATAATCCTTTTAGAGAGCCAACGATGGGATTTGAACCCATACTTTATAGGTGAGAACTATAAAATCATAACCATTAGACCACGTTGGCGTGCTAGTAGCAGGAATTGAACCTGCAAAGGGGATCCCATATGGGTCTAAACCATACGTCTTTTTCCAATTGACTATACTAGCTTGCATTATAGCAGTGTTAACAACTATAATACTTTTATTAATGTTCCCAACAGGTTAGAAATATTGCAAATATTTCTAATCTGTTGGATAACATTAATATGTTGATATTTAATGTTCCCAACAGGTTAGAAATATTTGCAATATTTCTAATCTGTTGGATAACATCAATATGTTCCCAACAGGTTACGCTCCTGTTTATCTACTGAGTGATAGTAGTATTTTACTATTAAATTATGGGAACATGCTCCTAACAGGTTACGCTCCTGTTTATCTGTTGAGTAAGAACAGCATTTTACTATTAAATTATAGGAGCTGCACCTAGGTGGAATCGAACCACCGCATTCTCCGTATCAGAGAGAAAGTCTGCCATTAACTTATAGGTGCTGAGTCAATTTGAACTTTACTCCAAATTAACCAATTCGTGCAATTGCACTTTAGTGTGTTACAATCGTGCATTGCACGAAGCCATTCTCAGATTCTGATCATTGAGATAGTATATGTGAGTTATATTTATATGTGTTTAAATAGCCTTTATGTATGATTAAAATATGTTATTATTATGTAATTTTAATAAATGACATAATAATAAACAATTGTTGTGTATTGTTTAATAAATAAAGTGATTTCCAGTAACGGGTGCTGCCCCCGTTTCCCCAGGTTGAAGGCCCGGTATCCTAGCTGATGGACGATACTGGACGAACGCCCCAAGCGGGTTTCGATCCCGCTACCCCTCGGTTAAAAGCCGAGTGCTCTTCCGATTGAGCTATTGGGGCTGATTGATTGTCTGATTTCTCAAGCAACCAATTAAAGTTCCAATAACGGGTGCCGCCCCCGTTTCTCAAGGGTGAAAACCTTGCATCCTAGCTGGTGGACGATATTGGATTTCCCTGGGCGAGTATCGATCTCGCGTATCCTTGGGTAGTAAAGGTGCTCTACCATTGAGCTACCAGGGAGAGAGCTTCTAGCGGGACTCGAACCCGCAACCTTTCGCTTAGAAGGCGAACGCGCTACCATTGCGCCATAGAAGCTGGTTAGCTATCTGATTTCTCAAATAGTTAACTTTTAGTGCTAGAGGTGGGTAACGCTCCCACTAACCTAAAAGGACAGGTGCTTAAAACCCGCGGAATTTCTTATATCCGACTCTAGCTGCCAAAGGTGGGTAATGCTCCCACTAACCCATACGGGATGAGATTTTGAATCTCACGGAATTTCTTATATCCGACTTTGGCTTTACTTGTGTACAATTTCTATATCACAAGTATTGAACTGGTTCTGTTTTAGACCAGTTCTGATTTTCATCTAGATATTAATTGGGGGTATTCAATATGTTTAGATTTCAATTTTTTTTACACTTATTGCATACTTAAGTACTTATCACAAAGAATTTATGAAAAATCTAAAATAAAATATTAAGTTATGATGATATGACTTAATATTTAATATAAACAAAACGCCCCCAGTGGGACTTGAACCCACGACCCCCTGATTAAGAGTCAGGTGCACTAATCCAACTGTGCTATGGAGGCTGCTCCTATCTGGTTACGATCCAGAGTTAATTGATTAGGACTCAATTGTTCTTCCATTGAACTATAAGAGCTGATCTTTTATTTAATTTCTTAAACAAAAGAATATTATTTAGTAATTTGTTTGATTGATAAACAAATTGTACGCCCCCACCCGGTTACGATCCGGGGTTACATGATTAGAAGTCATGCGTTCTTCCATTGAACTATGGGGGCTGATTGATTACATGATTTCTCACATAACCAATTTAGTTCCAATAACGGGTGCTGCCCCCGTTTCTCAAGGGTGAAAACCTTGTATCCTAGCTGGTGGACGATACTGGACGCTCCTGATAGGGATTGAACCTATTACCTCTCGGTTAACAGCCGAGCGCTCTAAACCAAATGAGCTACAGGAGCTATTTAATTAGATGACTTCTCACCTAATCAGAGTTCCGACAACGGGTGCTGCCCCCGTTTCTCAAGGGTGAAAACCTTGTATCCTAGCTGGTGGACGATGCCGGACGCCCCAAGCGGGTTTCGATCCCGCTACCCCTCGGTTAAAAGCCGAGTGCTCTTCCGATTGAGCTATTGGGGCTGATTGATTAACTGATTTCTCAGTTAACCAACTTTTAAGTTCCAATAACGGGTGCTGCCCCCGTTTCTCAAGGTTGAAGGCCTTGCATCCTAGCTGATGGACGATATTGGACGCTCTCGATAGGGATTGAACCTATTACCTCTCGGTTAACAGCCGAGCGCTCTAAACCAAATGAGCTACGAGAGCTGCTTCTGACGGGTACTGCCCCCGTGTCGCCGTCTTATAAAAACGGTGTCCTGACTATTGGACGACAAAAGCTGCCTCTGACGGGTACCGCCCCCGTGTCACCGCGTTATAAGCACGGTATCCTGACTATTGGAAGACAGAGGCTTGCATTGTGAAAGATCACTCTTTACACAATACTCATTATTGTAGGCATCCTTTTATGCCTGATTTCTTATATGTTATTAAATAGTTGTGCAATATGTTTAAATTTCAATTTTTATTATTGGATGAATACTGAATAATAACATCTATTGAACTATTATTTAGTAATACAGGCTCGTTGTTAAAATGTCTATATTTTAACATAAATTCGTTTGCTCTTGTATAGTATGTATCATCCTTAGATTCTGGACTTAATGCAAATGATACCATAAAAATATTCTTATCATCAAAGCTTTGAGACAATGACTGTAGAGGAACCACCATATTGAAATACGAAGATAATCTTTCTGGTAAATTATCATGTGTCATCATATCATTATCCATCATTCCTACATTATTCATTCTCCAGTAAATAGCTGCAACATTTTTATCCAGATTTTTATTTTGCAACAAGTCAACAAGAAGTGTGTTATTTTTAATGTGATCAGATGTCAGGCCAATTGTGTATTCATCATAGTCAAAATCATTCTTCAAAAATGATAGTGGTGATAAGGATAACATAATAATATTATGTGTTATTGATATCTATAAGTATGTTTTATTTTATTTCTTTTTTATGTTTGGCATATTCATAATGTCAAACATAGAATTATACTCATGCGATTCATATATGATCAATTTAGAAAAGGATATTGGGCGAAAATTATGTAGTACAAAAACAGTTTTATTATTCAAAGCAAAATATTGGTCCGGCAATGATCCTAATAATATTGATACTGATGGATATGTTATCAAGTGGAAAACATCCGAAACATACACAAAGGCCGCAAAAAAAGCAAAATATGATTTGTTTAAACATTTTTTAACAACCTCTGTATCCAAATATCTTTTGGTTCTTGAAGATGATATCTACATTCATAACAGTATGTTTGACCAGAATATTAAAAATAGTATCATATCAAAAATTAATAATGTTCTAAAGTTCAAAGATCCATCAGTTTTATATCTTGGATTAAGTCGCCATGTGACTTCTAAAGAAAATAACATTGAAAATTTTTTTATTGAACCCATACTAAAATCATTGCCTGATGGTAAACCTAAAATATGTTCTGGAGCATATGGTTTTATTGTTAATCGAAGTGTTATTCCAATCCTCATGGCTAGAATAGCCAATGCAACATTTAAAAATGATCCATTTGATTTATCATCATTAAGTTATGTACTTACAACCCAATCTAATAAAGTCTATGTATGTCATCCTCCGTTGGTCATACCAGATGTTTCATTCAGTAACATTAGAGATAATATGAATCAAGATTTGGTTTGGGATATTTTAAATGTAAAAAATGAATCATATCAGATTGTTTGTGTTGGACTATTATTCGTTACTATTACACATGTGACAGATTTTGATTATTTTAGAAAAATGATAACCATGATAACACCATATGTCAAAGTTATATATATTGCATCTGCCGATGTAATTGAATTATGTGATGAGAAAATATCATCTATCATGTTGTCATCCGAAAGTGATTATGATTTGACAAAATCAAATTATTTATTTATTATGCGCACAACTACAGAATGTAGAATGCAATACAAATCCGGAAAATATTTATTTGATTTAATTACAAAAAATATGAATAAATGTCAAGTATTGCAAATTATTAATAGTGAAACAAATGAAACTATGATTAATGTTACCTATAACAATGTTGATGATACCCATAAAGAAATTATAGCGCGTGCAATTTGGGCATTTTCTGAAAAATAAATGGTGGTTATTTTAAATGTTTCTATAACAATAATATAAATGTGTTCAAGAAATCCATATGAGAGTTTTAATATTGACCAATTAATTCCCATTTTAACTGATTTGCATACTGGTAAAGCAATGGTTGCCGAAATCATAAATGTGCTGTCTTCTTACAGGGACAATCTATATGAAATCACTTCAGAGTTAAAAGATGCAAATTATGTCACAGATGAATTAAAAACCAAGATAGACAAAAATGTAACTCTAGTTATGAATGAAGTTCAATCGGTTCTGCAAAAATGTGTATCTCTCAAAAATACTGGTAAGCACAGAGGTACACTTTTAGAACGTTTAAAGCGAGGTATTACATACAAATATAAATTATGCAATGGTGTTGTGGCCGAAAATCCAGAAACTTTTGTTTTTGATGCTATTACTGTTGATGCTGCCAATAGACTTATTACAATTGGTCCTGATGCATATCAATTGTCTGATGCAGATGATCAAGAACCAGGATTTGAATCAGGCAGTGTATTTGAATTAGCCAGTGAAATAGGGAATGGTTCTGGAAGTTTATCAAGTGATGCTGTATTGGCCAAATTTGTTGCTGGTCTCGGGATAGAAGTTTCAAAGGTTCTTGTATTACAATCACAATTAGATGTCATTAGTTCAGAATTAACTTATTTTATTGATATTATTGAAACAGACATTAAACATTTTGATCTATTTGATATTGAATGCTTGGCATCAACTAGATTTTATTGATCAAAAATTGATCTGTCAAATGTTGCAATGTAACCAGAAACATCTGCAAATTTTCTATCAAGTTCTATGATTGGCTCAGATTCATAGAACTTAATTGTCTGCATAATAAATTTCTTTGGCACACACTTGAATTCCTTTTTAATATCACATGGTCTAATATATTCTTTAACAAAATAGGGATGAGGTCCCAATTTGACCAATTTGAACATTCTGATATGAAAATAATTGAGATGAACTGAATTTACCAATTTTGCAAATGAATCATAGTCAAATATTGATGGATCCTTAATTTCATACACAATTTCGTCACACAGACAATATATTGGTTTGATCAGCGATTCAAATTCACTTGATAGCAGAACCTGATACACATCATTAATCAATACATTTTGTAGTCCATGTATTTTTTTGCAATTCAGATCACCAAAAATAATTTCTCTGAACATTTTAGATTCTAGCAAGAATGATATGTCTGTATATCCCTTCAAAAATGTTTGCCATTCATCTGTGAACAATCCAGGGCAATAATGTTTTAGCACTCTGAAATAAGCAGATTTTATGTCAACTGAAATCAAAGTCTTTTGATCATTCATTTCGTGATAAACATCATGTTTCATAATAATTTTTTCACTATCACTTGTATCATACACTTTCTTATTGAATTCAATAAATTCAGGATGTTGTTTAATATACTCATTTACATCAGATTTTATTTTTTGCATCAGTCTTTTAAATTCAGGCAATGGGCATATTGCAATTGCATCTATAAGTTTTGCTGCCATACTTTTTGCATTATAATACTTGTCAAAATGGTCCAAATAATAGTCAATGTATTGGGGCAAATAAATGGGTATTGGTAGACTGGCATAAGTTGCCAGTATTGAAATCATTTCTGGTGTCCAAGTAAAAGTTGTCAAGGTCTTTTTAACATGTTTGTATTTTGAGACTACAATATATTTATTTGTTGTGTCGTCATAAAAAAATGACTGGCCACACAAATCATGTTTTTCCAGAAATTCATAAATTTGTGCTCTTTGTTTACTGCTATTGATTTGTTCCAATCTTATACTTTCAGCATCTGAATCCCTAAATGCCAAAATTATTGATTCATATGATTCAACTGTGGAAGTCATGAGATATTTAGTTTCTAATTATCAATATATGCCGCAGTAGATTATGTACATCAATTTTTTTCAATAAAGATTAGTTGCATCACTAATCTGTTTATTATCTGTGTAGACATTATAAATGAGTTCTAACAATATTGTATCTATAATCTGCAAATCATCTGCATATGTTGACAAACATGGTAGTCATTATTATGACATATTTTTGAAATATTCTGATGATAATATAGCAAAAGGAAAAGAGTTATTTACTGCCTTTATTGATTTATCCATCAGTTTACAATTATTCATTAAACACAAAAAGTTTCAAGACATTGCCACAATACTGACTGATATTAAGACACAGCAAGTAATATTGACTAAAATTAAAAATGATATGGATATGATTGATCATTATAAAACTGATATAACAGCCATTCTACTATATTTCAAAATTATATCAAAATTAATAAAATCAAAAGCAGAAATACATTTATTATCAACATTTGATACATCCAGTTTAACATCAGATGCATGTGAATCAACAACCGATTGTATATTTTATAAAAAAAAACATCACAAATGTCATAAAACTACATCAGATACAACATCTCATCATAAACATTGTAAATCATCTTCAGATTCAACAACGCATGTTCACAATCATAGTAAGCCTCATGCTGGATTAACATTTAATGAATGTTTAAAAAAATTGCAATTTGATAAGCAGTGTTTGGAGAAAGCAGAAAAACATCTTAAAATGTTATTTGAAACATTTAACATGTTACATATTATTACTTGTGGCATACAAAAAGATCATTTTAGAAAAATAAATGCATACAATCTATGTGATCCATCATCTATTGTTAATACAGTTGATGTTGAATATCAAAATAAATTATTAGATGTATATTACACACAATTTTTATCTGTTGCAGCAAGTGTGTTTAGAAATGATAATTCAGATACATATGCTATTAAACTTTTTTTCTCTGATGGTGATTATTTTACCTTGTGTATATTGGATAATTTTAGGATTAGAAAAGTCACCACAAGTAACACAACAAAACTTTTAATAGATGTTGGTAAAAGTCAGTATGTTTTAACATATTTGCGAGATGGTGAAACTGTTGAAACATCTCTTGGGATATTAAATACAAATTTTACACAATTACAAACTTTTATTTATTCTATCTTATCAAATCAAAAATTGATAAAACATTGGCTTTGTACTACAAACAATATGCTTAATCAAAAATAACAACAGTATAATATAGAACTATGGAGTATGTAATTGGTGGAACTATCATTCGAACCATTGGAATAGATCTCACATTGAAATGCATAAGTACAATCACTTCTTCAGCGCACAGTATTTATGGCCTAATAAGTGGATTAACTAGTGGTCCAAGACCGCAAGATGTAGTCACTGTACTTAAAAAATTAGATATTGAAC
>Ga0214921_10009568_pt1 | contig 12228 bp, 7 predicted proteins | sample LL1505_MetaG_FD_177992 | JGI IMG/M metagenome (GOLD analysis project Ga0214921, IMG submission 177992) | Freshwater microbial communities from Lake Lanier, Atlanta, Georgia, United States - LL-1505 | ecosystem: Environmental > Aquatic > Freshwater > Lake | place: USA: Georgia | collected 2015-05-28 | reverse complement strand
ACACTATTTTATACCGGTGAAGATTTGAATCCGCACCCCAAAGGGGTGCTCTATTCAAATCTGTAACCGGTAACTTAGTTGAAGAATCAATCCGTGTGCGGATTGAATTCTTCAACGGTGTAAATCTTCAAGGGCAACAGTTACCGATAAATGAATTGAATGGAACGCCCCTAAAAGGGGCGTGTCCCATTTCAAATCTTCATCGGTTTAAACAATTTAAGAAGCTTTTCTCGCGCTAGCTTTGCAGAATCTTTACGGCGAACCGTCTTTCTCTTTTTTTTAATCACCGATTTTGCAGTTCCATTATGACTTCTTTTATCCCCATCCTTTGGACTATATTTGAAAAACCATTCATCATATTCATCAGTACCCCGTTTTTCTTTAAGACGATTAAACATATCCGTCCTCTCAGCACGCATATCTTCCAACGTCTTCTGTTTACCATAACACGTAATACTAAATCTCTTTAAGAGACCCTTCTGTTCTAAACGATTCTTCTGTTCGACATCAAATAAAAATTTTGCCATACAAAGAATTCGCGATTTGTCGAAATATTTCGCATCGGTATATAAAAATGCTAAATAAAAACTCAACATTGTATCAATCGTCGCCACGTTTATCTGTTGAGGACCAATCTGGATCGTATTATAATTATAACATGCGATCGGTTCGAAAATGAACCCCACACTCTGTTTTCCTACTAAAATTTCTATATGACGAGGGATAACATCGTCATATGCAGCATGTTCTACTGTATGAATATTTGTAAATCCCTTATCTTGAAGGCGCTCTTGAACAATAAGAGCACATCGGTCCGGTTCATCCGATAAAACGTCGAAATCGGGTACTTTTCGAAGAAACCGCTTTTGCTTTTCTTCCATATAACGCGAATAAAGAGAACTCGCATATCCACCGAAGAAGACTACCCCCTGTTCTATAAAACAATCGCGAACAATATAATATAACTGTTCGCCCTCTTCTTTCGAGGAAGTCTTATCGAGATTCCTCTGGAAATCCACGTTCTCACAATGAAATGAGGCTTTCAATGGATAATGTTTATTTAATAATGTTAACCTCTTTAGAACTTTCTCCCAACGACTTACATCTCCGGCTGGTCGAGATAGTTCCAAAAACATCGACATACGCAAATAATCGGGCGGCGTATATTTAATTCCTGCAATTGTGATTGCATCTTTTTGAAGGGATTGATAGAGAACCGGATGAAGCTGAGTAATATCCGCCATAGGAATAAAATTCACAAATACTTTATATGTTCCTTTATGGACACCCGATTTTGCCTCTACTTCAGTATACCCCGCTTTAAAATAAAGATCTGCTAGTTCAGTCGCATGAACACGTGCTGTTCCCGAATAAAAATCATAATCAGGAACTTCGACATCGCGATTATAAAACTGATCATATTTAGGTAATATATTATTAATCGCCGTTCCACCATAACAAATACACTTTTTCGCTACTAAAAAATCTTCTAAAATACGAATCATCTGTTTGACATCCTCTGAATTTGCTGCTTTTGCTTTTTTCAATGTATCCGTTTCATCGACAGCATGCCGGAGAATAGCTAATTCACATTCTTCAAAGGTCATATCATCTGTGCATAGATCGGTATTATAGCGTCTATTTTTAAATTTTTTCGAAGGAATATTTGGTTGACTGATAAATTTGTTCATGGTTCTTTATTTTATTTATCTTATAGTATATGTAGATAATAGTGGGGGACAGCGCATTTCATAGTAGAATAATCAGTAGGTACTGCGAAGCGCCCTATCCCTACTTACCAGCAAAAGCTCCGGGATAATTTGACGAAATTACATTTGGATCATTTTCCTTTGTATATTTTAAAACCGTCGATAATGGAACAATCCCTGCTCTAGAATTATTGAAAATAGATTCATAATTGGTTAAATGTGTATCGTTTGACCATATACACATCGGTGTTATTTGAGAACCTATTCGTTGTATCGTAGAATAAACATCGCTATTCGCAGTTGATCCTGTAGGTAATATTTGATAAATCTTATTGGGAGGACTAGTTGTAAATCCATCGGCGATTGTTAATGGTAAAGGTGCTTGTAACTGCGATATATTATTCATTGATTGAGTTGTCATAGAGGTATTATTGTTTGCATTTAATATAGGTATATCGCCTACACTATTTATAGGATTGTTATTATTTGGTTGGTAAATAACAAATACTATTTTTCCCATAAGTTGATCTATAGTTGTAGTTTCATTCAATGTTCCTTTATATATCGGTAGTTGATATTCATTAAATCTTGAAATGGAAGATTTTAATCTCTCATTATTTGCTGTATTATCCGGCGTCCATAAAGGTCGAAATTGGATAAACAAAGGATCGCCTGAATTGGGTGCATCAGACGAGATAAATCCATTTGATATATATTTTCCAATATCCTCAAATTTTACTTCTTCACTTGTTGTTGCCTTACCATTTAATGTATCATCGGTAGTATAGCAAATCGTAGTCCCATTCTCCGTACAAAAATCAAGCCAGCGATAACCACGACTCAAAGCATAGCCAACCATACTAGCCGATAGATCTGCGCCATCATAACAAGTATGATAAGATGCCTTTATGACAAATTGTTTCAACTGTTTCGCAGTATTTGGATTGGTAATTCCATTTGTTTTAGTCAATGCATTTATATTTAGATTTCCAATAGTGACTGGATCAGCTATTGGTGTAAAGTTTTCTTTTAGTGGTTGCTGTTGTTTCTGTAAAATCTCATTTCTTCTTATAAGAAGTCGCCATAGGATATAAGAAAATAGAACAACAATAGCTAAAATCAATATTTTTCGCCAGATCTCCATTATATATATCTATACATAAAGGAAAATAAAAATATATATCTATTACTAATATAATAATGGCTGGAGGATTATTGAATTTAATATCAAACGGTAATAACAATATTATTCTTACAGGAAACCCTACTAAAACGTTTTTTAAAGTGACCTATGCTAAATATACTAATTTTGGATTACAAAAATTCCGGATTGATTTCGAAGGAACTCGCGATTTACGTCTTACAGAAGAATCCACATTTACGTTTAAAATGCCACGTAATGCAGACTTGCTAATGGATAGTTATCTTTGTATAAATCTCCCATCTATTTGGAGTCCTATTTATCCACCTAGTCAACAGACAAATAATAAATGGGCTCCATATGATTTTCGCTGGATACGCGATTTAGGCACGAATCTTATAAAATATATAACAATAACGTGTGGTTCTCAAACACTTCAGCAATATTCTGGCGCCTATTTAGCTGCAATGGTTGAACGCGATTTTTCAACGGAAAAAAAGGAATTATTCAATAAGATGACTGGAAATATTCCTGAATTATACGATCCTGCGAATGCATATACACGACAAAATAGTTATCCATCGGCATATTATACTTCAAACACTAGAGGAGCGGAACCCTCTATTCGTGGTAGAAAACTATATATTCCTATTAATACATGGTTTACTCTCGATTGTCGATGTGCTTTCCCTATGGTATCTCTCCAATATAATGAGCTACATATTAATGTAACTTTGCGACCAATTCAAGAGCTTTTCCAAGTACGCGATGTATTCGATTCTGCTAATAATTATCCCTATATCCAGCCTAATTTTGTATTACCTCAATTCAATATGTATTCTTTCCTACAGACACCACCTGCAGATATTTCGGTAACAAATGCATATGCAAACCAAACCAATGTATGGAATGCTGATATACATCTTATATCTACCTATTGTTTCTTATCTACTGAAGAATCGCGTAAATTTGCAGCCGAAGATCAGGTTTATTTAGTGAAAGACGTATTCGAATATTTTTTCGAAAACGTAACCGGAACACAAAAAGTAAAACTAACCTCTAGTGGAATGATTTCGAGCTGGATGATTTTCCTACAGAGAAATGATGTAAATATGCGGAATGAATGGTCGAATTATACAAATTGGCCATATCAACAGATTCCTATTGATATTCAGCCAGCAACGTTAATAAGTAGTGGGACATCAACCCCTGGTAAAAATCCCGATGGAACATATAGTGGTATTTTTATTACAGGTGATTTGCAACCCGATAATCAAAAAGATATTTTAGAAACGATGGCGATTGTTTTAAATGGCGATTATCGGGAAAATACTTTAGATAGTGGTATTTATCAATATATAGAAAAATATACGCGAACGAAAGGATGTGCCAAAGACGGACTCTACTGTTATAATTTCTGTTTGAATACTGATCCATTGGATTATCAACCTTCAGGGGCGATCAATCTAAGTAAATTTCGCCTAGTTGAATTGGAAATCGCGACTTATATTCCGCCGTTTGATACTCAAAACGTAACCTTCAATTTAATATGTGATGGAAATGGACAGCCAATCGGTACATCCAAACCTAATTGGCGGCTTTTTGAGTATAACTATAATCTAACTGTATTTGAAGAACGATATAATATATTATCTTTTATTGGTGGAAATACCGCAATGTTATACGCTCGATAATCATATATAAAATATATTTATATATTATTATGACATCAACATGGAGAAACGATAAAAAAATAGTAGAAGGTGCCGAATTTGCCATTTTCGATAATTCTTATTGGAAGGGGAAAGAGCAATTAGGTCCTACTATGCCAAATCAATTGTCGAATTCTTTGGAAAATTTACGAAAATATCTTAATTATCCACTGTTGTTGATTGATAAAACAATGAATGAGGTTATTTTTAGTTGTTTAAAAGTATTAACAGATTATCCAAATTGTGATACTAATACAATACCAACAAACCCACAAACATTAGCAATTGATCCAAATTTATTATGGTTATCTGAATCATTTCAATCGACGATTATTGAAGAACTTACAGAAAAAAAAATTGCAGGTAGAACAATAAAAGGCAATAGAAAAAATGCGGTAAAACCAAATGAAAAGCCTAAAAGAAAAAAGAGAGAAAAGTTTACATTGATGGAAGGATTCAAAGTAGACAATACAAATCTTTTATCAATACAACAATTACAACAACTCATATCTAAATATCAAACAAATCATCCCTTTATGACAGATAATGATATTTACTATTCGACTAGAAATAAGGTTGCAACATATTATATACAACAATTAAATGAATATGAAACCAAACAGAAAAAATTTCTAGATGCTTCTGGATTCTTCGATTTTAATAATTTATTTGATAACAAATTAGCAAATCCTTCTGTTCAAAATAATATCCTAAAAATAAACTTAAATTTTAAAAATAGCGAGACTTTATTATATGAACCACCTCCAAAATTAATTAATACGGTTAATGCAATTATAGCGTATTTAAATACTAATTCTAATTCTAATATATCTACAACATTTAAGAATTATTATGATAATAATAAAAATAGATTTTCGAATCAATTGGCTATTTACTGTATTCAAAAAAAAACGCAATATGAAAATACCACAAATCCATATATATTTTTAAATGATATATCTTTTAATTCTAATAATACTAGTGCAATACTAACAATCAATGGTGCACAAATTTATAATATGAATTATAACATTAAAGATATCAATACGAATAACATTCAAAATATATTAGATTCAATTGTTAAAAATAAACCGAGTCCTAAACTAGAACAAACCTTTAATGTGCCAGAGGTAGTGAATCCACCTCAACAACAAAATAAATGTAATACCACAGACACCTGTATTTTAAAACAGTGTGAAATTGATAAACAATTGCATAAAATTACCCAGACTGTCAAAAAGGAAGTATTCAATATATGTTTTATACCAATGATTGTGCTTATTATTTATAATTGTTATTATTTTCTCTTTTATAAAGATTGTTATGAAAAAATGGATATTAATGGAAAAACCGTTTGTACAGATTATAATGAATTTCCAAATTTAGAATCGTGGATTAAACACGATCTATTAAATATAAAAATCACCGATTCACCGAATGTTTTAGTTGATTTTTTCTTGGATTTATTATTCAAACCAGTGACATTTATTTCTACATGTTTTAATTCTATAAAACCATTTTGTATGGAAAAAAATAAACCATTCCCATATATTGGATTTGTTCTTATTGCCGCTATTGTTACTCCTATATTTCTAATGAAAAAAGAAGTAATATTCGAATTTATCCAGAAAATTATTTTACTTCAAAAACCGAATCCGGATCATATTATTTTTCCAAATATTATTATTTGGGGGTGGTTTGGTCTTGTTTTCTTACAGCGTGTTGCAGGTATTGGATTTTACCAAGAAGATGGTAAACCAAGAACATGGTGGGAATGGATTAAATCTAATGGTGCAAATCCATTTATCGCAATTTCCTCTATTATTTTCACAATATTATATTGGGTATTCAAAGGATTAGCTACGTTTTCTATTATACCACTTTCTTTATGGCCACTCTTTTTATATATTTTTTCTATAGGACTCTTTGGTATATGGAATAATAGTAGTGATGGATATAATCCAAAATTCGAAACAGATCGAAAAAAGGCAAATGCTGACAAACCTTACAAAACTTCCAATAATATATGGCAAGATATTGATGATAGTATTTATGAAAAATTATTCGAAAAATTGAGCGAAGAAAATACATTATTAGAAAATATTAAAAGCGCAGGTAAAACGATTTTACAATTTATTATCCCTTTTATTAGTGAAATTATTGCTATATTTATATTATTAAATGCGATGATTACATATGGATATGACAAAACATTACAAGGAAATGCCTATCATAATTTGCGTAATTTTTTATTCATTAGCACTGGTGTTATTATTGCATTTATTATTGGTTGGTGTGGATTGAAATATTTTACACGTATTCGAAAACTACGCGAAATGTTTCAAAATAATCCTAATCAAAAACCAGATATAGATATTCCTGAAGATCGCACTTTTTCGAATATATGGAAAGAAGTATTAGAAATCGATAGAAATAAATCATTTCTAGGAGAACTAACAAAAGGTGTATCTGATATTCCGCAAAATGCGGTAAAAGTTGGAGAATATGCAGTCGATAGAACAAAAGCCGGATATAATGCAGTTGCTAGTGAAATATCAAAAGCACAAACTGCGGTAAAAACAAATAATAATACATCTACTCCTGTATGAACGAATGGGTTAAAATTGAATTGATTTGGTTAAATTACATATATCGGCTTTAATTTTTTGTACATTTTCCTTTGCAGTTTTTATTCTATGTATTAATAAAGATAACTGCGTTGTATTTTCATAAATTAATGTTGATATGGTATCTATTTTATTATTCCTTTCTTTTTCATTATTTATAAAAAACTCTTTTAATTCGGTAATACTATAATCTCTATTTTTTTCCATATGATCTTCTATATGATCTTCTGTATGATCTTCTGTATGATCTTCTGTATGATGTTCTATATGATCTTCTGTATGATCTTCTGTATGATGTTCTATATGATCTTCTATATGATCTTCTGTATGATCTTCTGTATGATGTTCCATATGATCTTCTGTATGATCTTCTGTATGATGTTCCATATGATCTTCTGTATGATTTTCTATATGATGTTCCATATGATCTTCCATATGATCTTCTGTATGATTTTCTATATGATGTTCCATATGATCTTCTGGTTGTTCAACAATTTCGTCAGTTTCAATAGTAGATATATTTTCTAATGATAAAAGCGATATGTCAGAACATAATTCGTCTTTTTCCTCTAATTTACAAATTTCCTCTTGTATTTTTTCGATATATGTCATAAAGGATAAACCATAATTTGATTGTAAATCTTTTAAATCGTTCAATAAATGATTAAGTGGAACAATACGATAATAATCGTCAGTATTTCTATTAATTGATAAAGATTTTTCAATAGAAGATAGCAATAATTCTTCAATATTGGTTTTCATACAGGATTCATCTGGTGTTTTGAAAATCGATATTAGTAATTGATTTTTACAAACTATATCGATCCCATTTTTTTTACAACACATAGATCCTACGCTAAAAATATTGTGCGTTTTTCGGTTATAGATAGTAGAACAATGTTTTACTGTATGACCGCATATACATAGATGTTTTTTATGTTCTTTAAATAGAATAACCCATTCTTTACGGGCAATATCATAAAATGTATCTTGGGATTTTTCTACAATTTTTTTTTGAAATAAATTAGTCATATAGATATAATAATATTCTATTGTCTATTATTTATTATTAATAAATAATAAAAACATTATAAAATGAATTTAATAATCTTTTATATATGGGTAAAGTAAAATCACATACTCCTAAGTTAACGAAGAAATTCTATCCATTTGTATCAATATGTACACCCACATTCAATCGACGACCATTTATTCCTACAATGTTTGAATGTTTTAAGAATCAAACCTATCCAAAAGATCGCTTGGAATGGATTATTGTAGATGATGGAACGGATTGTGTTGAAGATCTTATTAAAGCATCTGGAATAAAACAGATCCGCTATTTCCGTAATGAAACGAAAATGTCATTAGGTCAAAAAAGGAATTATATGCATTCTTTTGTGAAAGGTACGATTATTGTCTATATGGATGATGATGATTATTATCCACCAGAACGAATTGAACATGCCGTCGATAAATTACAGGAAAATCGCCAAGCGATGTGTGCCGGATCCTCCGAAATATATATTTATTTCAAACATATCCAGAAAATGTATCAAGGAGGTCCATATGGACCGAATCATGCAACCGCAGGGACCTTTGCATTTCGAACCGAATTATTAAAAGATACGTGTTATGAAGACCATGCTGCATTAGCGGAAGAACGGCATTTCTTAAAGGATTATACGGTTCCGTTTGTCCAATTGGACCCTATGAAAACTATCCTTGTTTTTTCGCATGAACATAATACGTTCGATAAACGAAAATTATTAGAGAACCAACATCCGGATTATTTCAGGGAATCACCAAAAACGGTCGATATGTTTATCCGTAATAAAAGCGAGGCATCTATCCGGAAATTTTTCATGGAGGATATTGACAAATTATTAGTAGGATACGAACCAGGAGATCCTAAAATGAAACCCGATGTATTAGAACAAATAAAGAAGATAGAACAAGAGCGTAATGAGATGGCTAAGCAACAGCAAGGAACCGGACAACAAATTATGATAAACCAACCGGGTCAGCCGCCAAGACCACTAACAACAGAGGAAATTATGCGGCTTTTGAATCAACAAACGGAAGAAATCAAATCTCTAGGACAGAAAAAAGAGGATCTAGAGAAAATGGTCTCTAATTTACAGAAGCAATTAGCGGAATCGTATAGATCTAAGCAAACTAGTATAAATAAAGAAACGCCGCCAATTCCACAAGCATCGAGCGATTTCGAGACCTTTTTACTAGAAAAGATTGATATATTAGAAAAGGAAAATAGAGACTTGAAGAATTCGATGGCAGATTCGATGACAGATAAAATAATAGAAGTAAAATCGAAAACGATACCCGAAATATTATAACTCCTATTATTTCTATTCATCTACATCGCTACTTTCTATATCATCCAATAAACAAATATCCTTTTTGACATTTTTATCTAAATATCTATAGATCCTCTTGATATCTAGTTTACTTATATTATAATTCTCGAATATAGTCTCAATTTCACCTATATTTTGCTGAATTGTTTGAGAACCGAAAAAGAGACGTAATTCTTGAAAAAGCGCAATTAAATCCTTTTTATCCATATGTAACTCCTGACATAAATTATAAATGAAAAGGATATTGTTATATTCCGTCGAATATTTCGTCAATACTTTGGTAAAACGGATTTCGTTTAATTGTATTCCCCGTTTCCCCCATTTTTTATGATACAAATGATTATTATAAAAAGTCTTCATAAGAGAACTCATTTCATTAAACTGCCATATCTGGTTTTGAAATGTTATTCGATCGATATAATCCGCGAAACAAATATTGTCAAGTACTTCCAAATAAAATGGGATTGAATGATGATTCGATAATCGCGATAACATATCAACAATATTCTCATGCCATAATAATGCAACAATCGTACGATCAGTATCATTGATAATTCGCGAATGTTCTCCAAAAGATAAATCTGTCGTCAACAATTTATTCGTTATTTTTTTCGAATCTTCATTAAATGTTTTTAAATAAAAGAAGGAAAAAAGCGATTCTTCGAAATTTGGATCTTTTTCATAGATCTTTTTAATAAAATCCAATTTTCGAAGATCCCCCTGTATATATTCAATCATTTTGTCATACAGATGATTGTGTGTTGTTGTTGGGTTCTCCACCCTATTTTCGAATAATCGTGGCATTTCGACTTTAATGACCGATAATATTTGGTCCTTCGTAATCGGTTTCAATTCAAATGTATGACAGACTTTCATGAGTTCCTTGATTTTTTTATCGACATAATAATTTCCAATACAAATAATAGGGTTATTAGAATGGTGTTCTAGTCGCTGTTTTTTCGTTTTTTTCTGGCGAATCAGTTTAATAAGGGCGGTGATCCCACCCTTATCGCCATTGTTCATTCCATCTATTTCATCCATTATAATAGCGATTTTTTTGGGTTCTCTTTTCATCATTTGGAGAACATTCTGTGAACCGATATTATTAGATGTTATTGTATCGATCAGGGCTTTATTGCGGATATCACCGGCATCGTATTTGATAATATCGTAATTAAGAGCCTCTAATATTTTAGTAATGAAAAATGTTTTACCACATCCAGGAGAACCGTATAAATAGATGCCTTTTTTGAATTGGATATTTTTACAGTTTTCTTCATAATTAGTAAGAATGGCTTGGATTTCTCCGGCAATTCCTTCGCGATATAATAATTTATTCATTTATTATATTGTTGTCATTGTTTTTAATTTGATTTTATACGAATTGTCTTACAGAATTTATATTTTGTTTTAACTATGTTCTCTTATACTAATAATTCTTCAACTATTTTTTAAAATTCTTATTTCTTCTTCTAATGATTTTACTCTTGGTATTAATTTCTTTAATTCTTGTACTTCTTTTACCAAAATACCTATTAATCCATTATAATTAAGTGATTGATATTTTTCAGCGTCTTTTTCACCTGTTACTAAAAATGGATAGACTGTTTGGACTTCATGAGCGAAGAAACCAATATCGGATTTCTGCGATATTATATTTGTATAATGGATCGGTTTTAATTCATCAACAGTGAAAGTTTCATTAAGAGGGATAGGATTTTGTTTTACACGATAATCGGAAAGAGCATTATATGTTTGCGCGGTTACATTTCCTCTTACAAAAAGATTACCTCCTATATATGCACCACCTGAAACCTGTAATGCTCCCGTTAATGGTCCGTTAATTGTGGTTGTAGTACATTGTCTTATTCCAGGAATAGAAACAAATTCGGTATTGGTTCCTAACATAATTTGATTGTTTTGAGTTGGTTCTGCATTACATCCAATTGCAGTGGATTGTATTAGACTTGTTGTTTCAGTAAATGCATGATAACCTATTGCTGTATTATTTGATCCTGTTGTTAATGCAGTTAATGTATTATGTCCTATTGATGTATTAAAAATTCCTGAAGTAATATTATTTAATGTATCACTACCAATTCCAAAATTTTGATTACTATTGCCTTGTAATCGAATGGTTCCTGTATTATTGACAATATTCACAGAACCACTAATATCTAGAATATAATTGGGATTATTTAGTCCAATAGCAACATTTCCAGAATCATAATACACATTTTTATCATTGATAGGTGCGGTTTGTGTTTTCCATATGGAAGGTCCAGTAGGACCTGTAGGACCTGTGGCTCCAGTATTTACTGCAGTACCGGGAATACCTTGTGGTCCAGTAGGACCTGTAGGACCTGTGGCTCCAGTATTTACTGAAGTACCAGGAATACCTTGTGGTCCAGTAGGACCTGTAAGACCAGTATCACCAGTAGGACCAGTATTACCAGTACGACCAGTAGGACCTGTAGTACCAGTAGCTCCAGTATTTGCTGCAGTACCAGGAGGCCCAGTAGGACCTGTATGACCAGTAGCTCCAGTGGTACCAGTACGACCGGTAGTACCTGTATTACCAGTAGGACCTGTATGACCGGTATGACCAGTAGGACCAGTGGTACCAGTAAGACCGGTAGTACCTGTATTACCAGTAGAACC
>Ga0214921_10009566_pt1 | contig 12229 bp, 12 predicted proteins | sample LL1505_MetaG_FD_177992 | JGI IMG/M metagenome (GOLD analysis project Ga0214921, IMG submission 177992) | Freshwater microbial communities from Lake Lanier, Atlanta, Georgia, United States - LL-1505 | ecosystem: Environmental > Aquatic > Freshwater > Lake | place: USA: Georgia | collected... | reverse complement strand
GGTAATAAAAATAAATTTATGAAATTTAATCCATTTATTACTAAAGATATTATTTATAAATTTGATAAACACTCAAAACTTATAGAAGATAAGAAATAATAAAAAAATGATCTTAAAAGTATAATAGTATAATATATAAGCATTACACTATTAATTTAGTAACTAATATGGAAACAGAACACGAATTTACTTTAAATGTTAATAATAAAGACATTTACAATAAAGCATTTACTGCTGAACAATGGACTTTTGTTGAAAAAGTATTAAACGAAGATGAAAGAAAGCGAAATGAAATTATTGCAAATTTGGGTGATAAAATTTATAATATTGATTCACAAACAGATATTGTAACAATTGGTGAATATTTATATCAACAAATTAGACCATCATTTGAAAAAATATTAAATTTATCAAAATTAGAAAAATCTAAAACAAAATTTAAAATTAATAAAAAAACACAAATTATTTTAGATAATACCGAAAAAATTATGAAAACAACTATTAATCGAGTTAATGATATTATTAAAAATATTGATACTACTGATTTTAATATTGCTATTAATAATATTAAATATATTGAATTTCGTATTATTATTCTAATGGCATATATTGATTATCATATTAAAAAAATAAATAATATTGATAACATTGAAGAAATTTCAATTGCATCTCATAAAATTTATGATACTTTAATTAAAGAAACAAACTGGAAAAAAATATTTTCTATTCCTGATTTAGTAATTGAATTATCATCAACATTAATAACAGATTTTCGTCTTAAAGTTGAATTATTAGATTCTAAATATAATATTAAATTATTTGATATTGCTAATAGAAAACCTAAACTAATTTATAGTACTTTATATGATAATGTCATTCCTATGATGAATATGCAACCATATCCTACTCAAATTGAATTAATTAATATTATTAAAGAAAATATGAAAAAAGGATTTATGATCTTTTATAAAACACTTCCGGGTTTAGGAAAAACTTCTATGATTTTAGCATTATGTCATTATATTAAAAAAGAATATCCTAATAAAAAAATTATTTTCTGTTGTTCTGATATTTTAGAAACTGTTCGTTTACAGGTTCTGCGTATTATGTATAATTTTAAAGTTAAATTCGGTATTGCTATTGGACAAAGTGATAAGGCATATAAGATTACGAATTCATGGAATTGTAAAAATGATAAAGATCGAGAAATGATTGTAGCCGATTATATTTCTACATATTTATTATTAGAAGAAGATCATGAGAATGAATATATATTATTTTTCGATGAACCTACAATTAATACACATAAAGATACAGCAATGTTACAAATTTTAGCAAGAATTCTATATAATGTTCCAAAACATATTATTTTATCATCTGCAACATTACCATCAATTGATAATATGAATGATATTATTAATCATTATAAACAAAAATATCAACATGGTGTTATTGAAGAAGTTATTTCTAATAAAACATTAGTTGGTTGTTCTATTAAAGATTTTGATGATAATATTATTACACCACATCATCTTATTAAAACACCAGATGAATTAACTAATTTTATTATTAAAATTAAAAAGGAACCATTAATTGGTAAATTCTATACTTTACAATATTTAATTAATCTTAATCATTTTATGGAACGTTATTCACTTAACTTAAATTTAGGTAATATTCATTCTTTTAATCATGAAAATGTTATTGAAAATATTATTATTTTATTAGAAAAAGTAACAAAATTTACTCAAAAAGATTTTGATATATTTAAAAAAATAGGTAATAATGAATTGGATAATATTAACGATGATAATGAAGATTATGATTTGGATAAAATTATTCCTAACAAGTTTTTAACTCAACATGCTTTTAAATATGTAGGTGGTACACTTATTGCATGTAATAATCCATTTGATTATGTTAAAGAACATTTCTTTCCTGAAGTTGAAAAATTCATGAATAAAATGAATATTAAAAGTATTCATAATGAATATGAAAAATATAGTAAACAAGTCGATACATTACAGAAACAAGTTGCATTAATTCATGAAAAATTTAAAACTGATGATAAAATTGATGATGCTATGGCAAAAATTGCTCATATTAAACCAACAATTAATTTTCCAATTAATTTACAAATTAATACACCAGAACATATTAAATTATATGCAAAATATGTTGAGAGTTTTGATAACTCTTTAACAAAAAATTATATTACACCTGAAAGTATTGATATTACTGATTATCATGTTGACGATAGACTTAAATTCTTATTATATATGGGTGTTGGAATTTATACAAGAAATATGCCTAATAATTATAATGCAAAAGTTTTAGAAATGTTAAATGATAAACAATTAGCATTTATTGTAGCAGATGAAACATTTTGTTATGGTGCAAATTATCAAATTTCAAATGTAATTATTTATGATGATTTGTGTGATCAACATAGTGTTAATACAATTTTACAATTAATTGGAAGAACTGGACGTGTTGGTAAATCATGGTATGGTCGTGTATTTTTGGATAATAATACATGTAATAGATTAAAAGAGTTTATTATTAATACTGATAATTATTCTGTAGAAGCAAATAATATTATTAATACTTTTAATAAATTTAAAAATAATAAAAATATGCCAAAACAAATTGAAAAGAATATTACTAAAACATCAACTATTACTGTATTACATACTGGAACTGAAAATAATTCTGATAAAGAAAATGATATTTGGGATATTGAAAAAGATTTTGTAGCAAAAACATTTACGATTGATCCTAATTATAAATTAGAAACTATTACTATTAAAAAGAGTAATCCTGCTACATTAAATGATGAACAATATCATAATAATGAAGTAAAACCATCTACATATACTTATACTGAAAATAAAACAGAAAATAAAACAAAAAGAGGTAGAAATATGGATTGGTAATAAATATTTTTTAATAAGCATAAACCAAAGAAAAATTGATATTTTTATATAATAATTACTATTAAATAATAATAACTAATTATAATATTTAAAATGAATACTAACTTTAACATTAATATTAATAATTTATATGCATATCTTAGGGTATCAACTAAGAAACAATATAATGATTATTCACATGGTATTCCAATTCAACGTATGATTTGTGAAGGCTATAAGAATAATATTTATCCAAATAAGAACATTGTATTTTTTGAAGAAATTAATTCATCATATAATAATGAAAATGCATTATTACAATTAAATAAATTATCAAAAAAATTACAAAAAGATGATGTTATTTTAATTAAATGTGTTTCACGACTTGGTAGAAATGTTTTTCAAGTTACTAAATTTTTAAAACAAATTGAAAAAGTTGGTGCGTATATTGTTGCAATTATGGATGGTTTATGTTATAATAAAGATAAATTACAAAATAATTTATTCCTTCATAAAGTAATTGATGCTCGCAATGATTCTGATAATAAATCGATTAAAACACAAACAGTTTACAAATATATTAAATTAAATGGAGGACATTATGGTAAGATTCCATTTGGTAAAAAAACAATTAGATATAATAATATTCCAAAATTGTATGATAATATTGATGAATATCGTGTTATTAAACAAATTATGGAATTATATCGTAAAGAACAAAATATTACAAATATTATTAAAGTACTGCATGATAATAATATTTATTGTAGAGGTAAATTGTGGTCATATTATATGATTAATAAGATTATTACATCTCAAAAGCATAATTGTAAAAATATTTTATCGAAGAAATGGAGATATAATAAATTATACATGAAATTGCGTAATGGTAAAATTATTTAATTTTTTTATTTAATAAAAATAATATATAAAATATATTATTATGGAAAATAAAGAACATTTTTTAAAATCATTATATGATTTTGTTAATGCTAAATTTTCTAAATTTGGAAAAATTGCATTAACTGGATCATGGGCAATATATTTACATACAAAAGAATATAACAAGTTAAATCCTAATGATATTATTAATTTAAATCCAATTAATCCAGAAGATGTTGACTTTATTGTATTAATGGATAATCCTCAAAATGATTCTGGTCTTAAAAATGTAAAACAATTACATTTTAATAATTATATTTTTGATGCAACATCATTTAATCCAAGTAAAGGTATGAAATATGTATCAAATAATCCAAATATTCCAATTAATAATTTTGATATTATAACAAGAAAATCGAATGATAATATAATTAAATCTATAGATAATATGAATTGTTTAAAAATTAATAATTTGGTTGATCAATATGAAGATATAAGTGAAGAAGAATTTACTTTTAATACAAATAAAGAAAATGCAAATAAAAAAATATGTAAACATAGATATAAAATGTATATTTTAAGTAAAATAAAAAATGATGATATTATACAACCATCAAAATATCGTAAAATGGATTTTAGTAAGAAATTAGATTTTGATGATGACGATGATGATTCTAATTTTATTAGTAAGAAATTAGATTTTAATGATTTTCCAGAATTAAAAGGTGGTAATTATCATATAAAAAAATATAAGATAATTAAAAAATAATATGCAGAATTATTATTGTTATATATTACAATCAATTGAAAATCCACAATTAACTTATAATGGATCAACCACTAATTTAGAAAGAAGACTCAGACAACATAATCAAGAATTAGTTGGTGGTGCAAAAGCAACAAAAAAATCTAAATGGAAATATATTGCAATTATTACAGGTTTTTCATCATGGAATGAATGTTTAGCATGCGAGTGGCGTATTAAACATCCAACTTTGAAGAAACAACGACCACCTAAATATTCAGGTCCAATTGGTAGAATTAAATCTTTAGAATTAATATTTAATGATAATAAGTTTACTTCTAACTTTTTTATAAATAAAAATGATGTTTATTCAATTTCATTGGATCCTGAATTTTTCAATATAATTACTACTATACCAATAAATGTAGTATTAAATATTTTATAAAAATTGATTTTTATTTAATAATACTATAATATAAATATATTATAATAGTTACTTTAGTTAAAATGTGCAACTGTCCACAACCACAACCAAAAAATAAAGAAAATCAAATTAAAAAATAATTATTTATTAAATTTAATATTTCTTTATTATCAATTTCATCAAAATATTTTTTATATAATTTAATAATATCTTGAATATTTATAGGTGTATCTAAATGATTTAATTGATATAAATGATAAAAATATATTATAAATAATGCTCTTAATTTATTTATTGATATAGTTGATTTAGAACCAATTTGAATAATATGATCTATAAATTTACTTGATTTATTATATTTATTTTCAATATTAAATATAATTTTTATTAAATCGTCAATTGTATCAATATATAATGATAATTTATAAATATTATGCACTATAGTATCATCATATAAATTATCTAATTTTGTTGTATTTATATCATTAAAATTAAATTGTAAATCTTTAAATTCTATATTACCACCTTTTTGTATTTGTAAAGTAATAATTGGATTATTTATTATTTTGTTAATTAAATCTTTTTTATCTTGAGTATTATATTTATTAATCATTTCATTATCTTGATCATTTCTAATAAATAATTCAAAAGGATTTCCTATTATATTTATATTATCATCTTTATTTATACCTAAAATTGTAATACCATTTATACTATAATGTATTACAGATATACCATATAATATACATCGATATGCTAAAATTCTATCTAATGTAATAAAAATAGGTTTAATATTATCTTTTTGTATCATATTTTTGATTTCTTCTAAATAATATGTATCTCGTGCTTCTTTCATTGAATATATTAATGTAATATAATGAATTCTTTCCTCAATTAATAGTTTAAATTTTTCTATTAATGTTAAATCATTATCAAAAATATTATTTATATAAGCAGTTATTGATAATATTGGTACTTTTAATATATATTTACCTAAGTATAATTTACTAGCAGTTGATAAATTATAAGATGATTGATTATTTATAACATTAAAAATATTTTTTAATACATTTAATGTTAATTGTATTTCTTTCATAAATTTATCTAAATTATTAACAAGTCCTAAAATATATTTTTCTTCTAAATTTATATTTTTGATATTATCTTTTTTATAATATGATAATATTTTTTTTTCATAATCATCTAAATCATGAAATATATTATAATTAATTAATTTATTTTTATCAATTGGATCAAAACCAATTTGTATAGCTTCTAATAAATAAAATTCTTTTAATTTATTATTTTCTATAAATTTATCATTACTTATTTTTATATTTTTACTTCTTAACATTTTTTCACAAATTCCTATAAATGTATTTTTTGAATCTTTTAAATTAAATAATACTTCTAATGTTATACGAACAGGTTTATTATCTCTACTATTATCAAAAACCATTTTATATTCATTTAATGTAATCTTTTGTTTTTTTATATCATTAACTATATTTGAATTAAAAAAATTTTTTAATGTTTCTGTATCATCACCTATAGAATAATCAATAATTTTTTCTCTTAAATATCCTTCAACATCTTCTATATTAGTATTAGTTATTTTTATATCATCTAATGTTAACATATTTAAGAAATCTTTATTTTTAATTTTTGATTTACCTTGATCATGCATTAGTTCTAATTCTAATATTGTATTATGAGGATCATCATGTAATTTAGTATCATAATATTCATTACCTCCTTTTTGAGTTTTTTTTATTATTTTATATTTTTTATACATATTAATATAAATATATAATTTAATTATATTATTAATATCAATTTTTATAGTAATGAATATATTTATATTTCATCGTGATTTAAGATTACAAGATAATACAACATTAATACATCAATTAAAAGAACAAGAAAATGTTATTCCTATTTTTATATTTCCACCAGAACAAATAGATGCAAAGAAGAATAAATATTTTTCAAATTTATCTGTTCAATTTATGTGTGAATGTTTACATGAATTATCTAATAATATTAAAAATAAAAATGGTAAAATATATTTTTTTAAAGGTGATAATTTAGATGTTATAAAAGCAATACATAATGAAATACAAATTAATTCTATTGGTTATAATATTGATTATACACCTTATGCAAAAAAACGTGATAAAGAAATTCACGATTGGTGTGCTAAAAATAATATAACTTGTTATGAAAAAGAAGATTATGCATTATATGATATTTTAGATGGACAAACTAATAAAAAAGATAATACACCTTATTTAGTTTTTACACCATTTAAAAATAATTGTTTAAAAAATCTAACAGTAAGAGAAGTTAATAAATTTAATAAATTTAAATTTACTAAAAGTAATAAATTACATAATATTAAATATTATATCGATGAAAATGATATAGATAATTTTTATGAAGAAAATGATAATGTAGAAGTTAAAGGAGGACGTAAGAATGCATTAAAGATTTTACAACATTTACAATTATTTAAAAATTATGATAAAATGAGAGATATTTTTACTTATCAAACAACTAAATTATCTGCTTATAATCATTTTACTCCAGTTAGTATTCGTGAAGTATATTATGCAGTAGAAAATATATTAGGTAAAAAACATGGTATAATTAGTGAATTACATTGGCGTGATTTTTATTTAAATATATGTTGGAATTATGGACATATTTTAAAAGGACAAATAAATGGTAAAAATAAAGCATTTAAACAAGATTATGATAATATTAAATGGTCATATAATAAAACATTATTTAAAAAATGGTGTTTAGGACAAACTGGTTATCCATTAATTGATGCTTGTATGAATCAACTTAATCAAACTGGTTTTATGCATAATCGAGGACGCATGTGTGTTGCAAGTTTTTTAACTAAAAATTTACATATTGATTGGAGATTAGGTGAACAATATTTTGCTACAAAATTAGTTGATTATGATGCAACTATGAATAATCAAGGTTGGCAATGGACTGCTGGTAGTGGAACTGATGCGCAACCTTATTTTAGAATTTTTAATATTTGGTCGCAAGCAGAAAAATATGATCCAGATTGTTTATATATAAAACAATGGTTACCACAATTAAAAGATATTCCAAATAAAGATATATTAAAATGGTATAACCCAGAAATACATAATAAATATTTAAAAGACGGAATTAAATATTATAAACCAATTGTCGATCATGATACAGAAAGATTAAAAACATTAAAAATATATAAAAAAGCATTAAAATAAAAATTTTATTTAAGAAATTACATATATAATTATATAAAATGCAATTTAATACGTGGAAAGATGCATTAGAAGCATCAACTTTTAATACTACTATTCATTGGAAAACTCCAATTAGTGAAGATACCGATATTAACATGATTAAAGAATTATTTATTATTAAATTTAATTGTAAGAAAGGTGATATTTGTTGTGATAGATGTGGTTTTGTTTCTTATGATAAATTATTTAATCATTATTTGAATCATTCAAAATTATAATCACACATCCATTTACCACATAATTGTCGTGGATTCATGGTACCCATATCAATTCCACATTTTAGACAATGCCATGAATCTGTTTTAAGATTATGTCCAAATATTTGGTATTTTAATGGATAAAAGTAATTAGTAATTAACTTTTGTTTAAGCATATTATTATGTTATATAATATAATAATAATTTTATTGAGATAAATAATTCAATATTTTTTCAGATGCATCAATGCCATCATATTGTTTTTTAAGTGAACCTTCTTTAAATAATTTAATAGTAGGAACACTTTCAACAGAAAACATAGAATCTTCTAAAATTTCTTGATCAGAATCAGCATCTAATTCAACAAATTTAATTTTAGTTTTAAATTGTTCTTTAAGTTTCTTATAAGATCCTAAAAACTTTTCACTTTTACATGGTTTGCACCATGATGCACCAATTTTTATAATAACATATCTACTATCTTTTACAAGAGTTTTTACTTCTTTTAATTTCATTTATATTATTTATAATTATTATTTTATTTATAAATTAAACTATATTATTTTATATGCATAATGAATAAATATTGTTTAATTTCAATTAATTGTTATATATGTGTTTTTTCTCTTGTTACAACAATTGTAGTTGTAATACTTAAAGATATTATTCAAAGTGGTATAACACTTGATGATAAATATATAGAAAATTGTTATATTGATCCAAATAATTCTACTAATATTTGTAATTTAGATTTAGTAAGTGATAAAGATACCAATATTTTATTATTTATAATATTATTATTATCATTACTTTTTTATTTATGTTGTATTTCTGCATTATTTTATGAATGTATACAAATTAAAAAAATAGGAATTAAAATAGATATTGATAAGATAAAAGATAAAGAATGTAGTATATGTTATGAGAATTTTGATAATAATAAAAATATTTATATTACAGAATGTGAACATTTATTTCATAATAAATGTTTAGAAGAATGGAAAAAATATAATAATGTATGTCCATGTCCTATATGTAGACTAAGTGATATTTTATAAATTAATATTTTTTTTATATTTTAACATATATTTTTAATTATTTTTTCGATTACTTGATAATAAATAATATTCATATTTTTTCGATACCAATTAAAAATTGGATTAGTAATACGTTTATGATTATTATAAATTTTTCCATCAACCCACATTTCACCATAGTATTTAGTATTTTTTGGTTTATATAATAATTGTTCTGATCGATATTCATCATACATATTTAATATTTTATCATTTTTGAATATAATATGAATACCATCATTTGAAAATTTTAAATCACTTTTATAATTATTATTTTCATCATATACAAATTTTCCAAGTAATTGTGGTCCAGTTGGACATAATGCATTTAAACCATAATAATTTTCTTTAACATTTTTAACTATTTCATCAATACATTTCTTCATAATTTTATTATGTTTATTAGTAATTATAATTGCATTATAAATCATATTAGTTTTATATCTTTCTTCACAAAAATATTCTTTATCTATTAAATATTTAAATTTAAAATTGTTTATTGGTTTATATTTAACATCCAAGTATATTCCACCTTTAATATATAAAATACAATATCGCCATAAATCTGCTTTATATGCAATCGGAATTAAATTATCATATGTATCCAATACTTCTTTATTAAAGTGATTTTTTATAAAATTTCTTGATTTTTTAATATCAAATAAATAATATTTAAATTCTGGATTTTGTTTTATTAATAAATTAATATTTTCTTTCATTTTAGGTGGTAACTTTTCAGCATGCCATATTTGAAAGATATTTAATGGTATCATTATAATATAATTATAAATTATTTATATAAAAATTATTAATAATATTATTACTAAATAAAAATAACTGATAAATTATTTTTCTATACCATAATAAAGATTTTTCTTGTTTATGATTTTTATAAATTAAACCATCTGTCCATAATTTAGCATAATAAGGATTTTTTGTATTATGATTTTGTTCTTTACGATATTCATTATACATTTCTAATATTTTTTTATTATTATATAAAATATATTTACCAGATATATGATGATATAATTCAATATTTTTATTTATATGATATTTATAATAAATTTCTCCTAATAGTGCTGGACCAGTTGGATGTAATGCAGAAAAACCATAATAATTATATTTAACATTATTTACGATTTTATCAATACAATTTTTAAGTATTTTATTTTTAGGATAACATATCATAAAAGCATTAAATATAAATTCAGGATTTTTATCTAGACAAAAATATTCATTATCTATTAAATCAATTAATTTAAAATTATTAATACATTTAAATTTAACATCTATATATATTCCACCTTTAATATATAATACACAATATCTCCATAAATCTGCTTTATATGCAAATGGTATTAAATTGTCATATGCATCTAATACTTTATGATCAAAATGTATTCTAATAAATTCTCTACATTTTTTAATATCAAAAATATAATGTTTAAATTCAGGATTTTGTTTTATTAATAAATTAATATTTTCTTTCATTTTATATGGTAAATTATTCGTATGCCATGTTTGAAAGATATTTAATGGTATCATTTAATATATATTTATAAAAAAAATTATTTTTTATTAGTTAATGCATTAATATCTTTAGCAATTTCTATTAATATATTTGAATTTTTAAAATCATTATATATTTTTTTAACATTTTCATTATAAACATCTGGATTAGGAATATCAAATTTTATATTTTTATGATTATTTATAAGTGTATAATACATTTGTATATAACCTTCATTTTCAATAACTTTTAATAATGGAGTATTCGAAAATACTCCACCGACTAAACATGTTTTAAAATGTGAAATATCATTATAATAATCATTAAAAATATCTTTATGAAATTTATCTTTAGATTGTGTTGCAATATTTGACATATTACAAAATTGTATATTTTTATCTTTTAAAACTATTTTTGCTAAATCATCAACTGTTTTATAACTTGATTCAAAAACAGTTCCTAATAGTTTTCTCATAAATTTAATAATATTATATTTAGTATAATTGTCTTTTTTTAAATTACTAATTGGAGATATTATCATAATATTATCAGGATCAAATTTATTTAAAATACTAAATCCATTAATATCACACATACCTGCATCCATTGTTACTTTATTATTAAAAAAAGTTATAGGAGATATACATCTTAAAATACGTTTATAATACCAATTATTTATTTTTTGATTATTATCAATATTGATTAAATCAGTATGATCAAATTCAATTATTTGTTTATAAAAATTAATAGTATGATAAAAGAATTGTGTATTTATTTTTTTATATTTTAATTCCTTATTAAAAGGTTTCAAAATTGTATTAAAAAAACTATCAAAAATATTATTTATTTTTTTTTTATTAAATTTAACTAATAATATTCTTGCACCTATTTTTTCTTCAATTAATTTATAAAAAATATTACGAATATAAGTATTATACCAATCTTTTTCAGTATGATAATTATATTGATATGATAGTTCTAAAAAATGAACTAAAAAAGATGCACCAGATATTGCAGATATAATGTCAAAATCAAATAAATTATTATCTATTAAACATTTTATTGCACCCATTGCATAAAAAGTAGCACTAGTACCTCCACCTGCAACTAATAATAGATTTTTAATCTTTTTTCTTTTTTCATATATATTAAAATTATTATATTTA
>Ga0214921_10009564_pt1 | contig 12230 bp, 9 predicted proteins | sample LL1505_MetaG_FD_177992 | JGI IMG/M metagenome (GOLD analysis project Ga0214921, IMG submission 177992) | Freshwater microbial communities from Lake Lanier, Atlanta, Georgia, United States - LL-1505 | ecosystem: Environmental > Aquatic > Freshwater > Lake | place: USA: Georgia | collected 2015-05-28 | reverse complement strand
TTTGCAGCATTTACCCTGCCGTATTTGGACTGTTGTTCTACATGAAGTCCTGGCTCAAGCCCTACAGAAATAAATTCTTTAATGTCCTCGGAATGTGTTAAGGAATTTGGAGCGTATCCATCCCACTTGTTCCTATGAAACACATTTAAAGAATAAATAATATTTTTTATTGCTCCAGGCAAAGTGTCCATCTTATATGCACGTGCCTTTTTTCTTAATATTGCAAGAATATCTTCTGAAAGAGACACAATCGCTGGTTCTATGTCTTTCTTTTCCGCTATACCAGGACTTTCATTTCTTTCTCGTATACCAAGAGCCGCAGCACCTTTATATATTTTAGAATTTTTATTTATTAACTGTTGTTGCAACTCACTAACCGTATTAGAGATTATGTTGCTTATATTTTTCTTTTCTTGTTCAGAGTTTTGCTGTTCTTCGTCTGTGTATATGTCAGATGTGCTATGAACAATAGCACGATCAAACTTAACTGGTCCGATAGCTATAACTTCGTTTTCATCATGATAGTTTGTTATGGGCTGAACGTAAGAATTTGTTATTTTGTCTGGGTTTAAAAAGAACTTGTTAGATGGGTCTTCCGTGTTCGCAACAAGTATAATGCTTAGATATTGAGCCCCATCTTCAGGTGGAACTGCAAACAATGATGCAGCATCAGCAGAGGCGGACCAAGAACTTAAAGGTTTGCCTTGTTTGTAAAACTTTATCTTCTGAGGCGTTAAAACGCCGCTTTTATTGATAACCTTATATTCATCAGCTTTGATGGCAAATTCTTCTAAACCTAAGAAACTCTTAAGTTGATCAACAGTTAATCTCATGCCTCTATATACATCACCAGAAGGCGGCTGCAACTCTGGATATTTTCCAGAGTTAACAATTGGAATTAACTGAGATAGATCATTAGCAAAACTATTCAAACTACCGGCTGTCAAATGGCTATTGAACCATTTATCAAGTTTGTTTACAAACTTTTGTTCCTCCGGAGTGTTCTTCTCCGGAGGATTACTCATTGGGCGCTTTTTATCCGGATCATTAAATGATTTACCGAATATTTCGGTATCTGCTTCTAATAAATACCCTAATAGATTTTTCAAATTTTCTTTTGACATATCCTTAAATATGTCCAGAAATCTTTAAATCAAGGTGTCTGAGATAGGCTCGTTATACCATGATGCTTAATGCAAGCACCCCTAACAGCACTCTGTAACAAATATCCCTCCCAGGGATCCCTCAATGAAGGCGTAAAACTGATCTGCTCCCCATTCTTCACAGATAACGACTGTAAAGCATATACCTCATTTTCAGATAGTGAAACCTTATAGTGGTTAAGCCACCAGAGACTTCTGACTGCAATCGGTATATGTCCCATTCCTTCATTAACTTCATAATGCATACCCAACTTCTCTCTATGCCAATCACTTGATTGAGGAAGATAGTAATCCTCCTTCTCATTTCCAAGCTTACCAATATCATGGAATAAACCAAGAATGATCATACTATCTGCACTAACAGTCTTCTCAATATCAAGCGATGTTCTCAATGCCTTCATAACACGAAGAACATTTAGAGAATGCCATACAAGACCACCAACAAAACAACCAACATAATCTGTTCTGGTTGATGCTGGTGCTACAGCAAAACGATCATGGAGATCATCACATAGATGAATTGCACCTTCTCTTGCTTCTGGATTTTCTATACGGTTTACAAGACCCTTTATTGTCCCCCAGTTCTCTTGAACCTTTTGAAGAACTATCTCTTGGTTATCTATTTTCTTATTCATACGCCCATCATAGCTTAAGTGAATATGGGAGTAAACCAAATAAAAACGCCGCTCTGAATTTAATCGGGGCGGCGTTTCTTTTTTATATCTATTATATCACTCGCTTACTGGAATGTCAGGTAGATCATCATATGATGAACGTTTCGTTGTAACTGCTCGGAGGCGCTTGGCTTCCTCCATAAGAGCCGCTGCTTCCGCAGACGCAGACTTACCGCCCTTTCCCTTTTTCTCGCCTTCTGAGGGCGCAGAGGAGGCTGGAAGAGCCTTTGCCTTGGCTTCTAAAGCGTCTGCTTGAGCACAACGATGGCAGAACTTGCCGAAACCACGATGATTGCACGAAAAACGATTTTTTGTTGCTGGCATATCAATTATCTTTCTTTGGACGACCACGCTTAACTACAGCTTCATTTGATGAAACAGTAGCAGTTGATGGAGAACTCTTTGAAGACTTAAGAACAACCTTAGTTGTCTTCAAAACTCGGTTTGTAAGAGTAGGGGCTGGAGATGGCTCCGCTGCAATAATAGATTTCTTACTAACAACTACCGGAGCAGCTTTTTCTTCGTCCGTCTTCTGATTTTCAACAGCTTGAACGAGATTTGCTCTGATTAGATTGGTAATGTGCTCGGCTCCCTTAAGAGATGCAAAACCAAATAGTAAAAATACTAAAGTTGCAACAGATTGTAATACAAGATTTATTACATAACTAACAGGGATTAATAAGGTTAAACCAAATAAACCGGCAGTTAAAAATAACATCACTAACAATATATCAACAACTACGCTAATGCGATTAAATAATTCTAAAGTGCTCCTGGCATCGCTGTCCATTTTCAATTTTCCTTTTCTTTCTTTTTTGTTTCGTCTTCAATCTTTATGTGTTCCATTGATTTGAGCAAGAGCTGCACGAATTTTAGATTTTCTCTGCTCTTTCTCATTCTTTGGAGCTGCATCTGCAATCTTTGGTTTTGGGTCAACAACTTTTTCTCTATTGTGGTATCGATCATCTTTATCATAACATTCTCTATTGCACCAGAAAAAATATTCTTCAGTAGTTTCTTCTGGATCTAACTTCTTGGAACAAGTCCAGCACGTAAATATGCAAATCATATCTTATATTCTACTCCGACCTTAACCAAAAATCTATATTCTTAAAACCTTTAATACCAGTAGAACCCAATTTCTCTATCTTTGGAATAATATGATAGGCATCCTCATGCATATCCAAAAACAAAGCATCATGCAAGATGAAGATCGGTTTTATCTTATCTGTAAGATGATTATCTTTCAACCGAGTTACGATATTTAAAAAACCTAACATCGCTACATCTACCGCTGTAGATTGCACATAATAATTTAAAAGCGCATAAGGCTTCGTGTCCTCACAAAAGATAGGACGACCATAGTAGTTTAAGATATATCGTCCACCAGTTTTTAACAAATCTCCAGCTAACTTCTCCTTGAGCTTGTCTATCCCAAAGTAATCATTCACAACGTTAAGAAAATCTTCGGCGCTACCAATATAATTTGATAATGTCTTGATCGTGTTCTCTTCCTTCTGCCCATATAACGCTGAAAGAATTGCCGTCTTTGCAACGGTTCTTGGTATCTTTTCAGAGAGATTTAGGTCCGTAAGCATTTTAGAATATATGTCTTGTGGAAGGCTACCAATTAGAGAGGGATTAGATACACACAATAGGATCCGTGGCTCCAACGAGGAATAATCAAGATATACAATCTTCCCCTTGTCTCCATGTGTAGAGATAATCATATTACGATAATCCTTCTTGAGATGAAGAATATTGGGACCATCAATGACTTTTAATCTACCAGTTTTAGTTTCAGTTCCAGAATAAATTACTCTATCCGCATAACCATCCGAATTCGGTTTAAACGTTTCTATTATCTCCATTTGAGATGCAGTAGCTTCACTCTTATATTTTTTATAAAGCTCAACATCAATACGGCAGTTATCCAATTCCTCAAATAGATTATTCATCAATCTGTTGTAGATATCGTGCCAATATGATATATCAAATTCAGATACAGAGTATTGAATGTTATTAGCAAGTGATTGAAGTTCAGAGACATATCTTTTAAAGCCCATGACTTTCCACCATTGGATATCGTCACGATTTGTATCTGGGGCTATTTGAGATACTATCTTTTTATAACTTTTAGGCGGCCATATAGGCATATTCATACCATATAGACGACAAAACTCTTCAATCTGATATTGCAAATCAAAATTGATTACATTTTCTATAACATTTTTACCAGTTGCATATTGTTTTTGACTAATATGAACGCCGGATCCAATGTTACTAACAAAGTAATCAGAATGGTTCCCTCCATATGCATCTGGACTTAATCTATATTTTAGCATAAATTTATACTAAAACTTTTATTTATACAAATAAACATAGTTTATTTAGAGAGAATATTTTCACTTATTCGACATTGTTCACGTATCTTCCACGAAGGACGAAGCTCTCTCCACCGTCGCACGCTCCTCGGACGAGGAGGTTCTGTCTAAGGCAGCAACTCTGTCTAAAGCAGCTTGCTCACGTGCAGTTCTGGCCGCTTCAATTCTAGCCCCGGTGGCGGCCAGGAAAACACCAAGAAATCCACTCTCACGTTCTTGAACACGTCTGGCCGTCGCTATGTCCTCCCGGCTCTCTCGGGTTCGTCGGGACGCTTCGGCATTTCTTCGACGCACTTCTTCGTCGAGCCGGAATTCCTCGACTGCTACAGCGTCGGCCCTCGCCTCCGTCTCCGTCGCAGCCCGAACGGCAGCCGCCTGCTCTATTCTTACGGCTTCGGCTTCACCGAATGTCTCTACAAACTGCCGCCTCGCCTCGGGCGTTGCAAAGCCGCCAGCACCACCGCCAGCACCACCGCCAGCAGCAGCGCCAGGTCCACCGCCAGCACCACCGCCAGCACCACCGCCAGCACCACCGCCAGGTCCACTATGACCCGCTCCTCTTTCACGTCTACTAGTTGTCGTGGTATTGCAAAGACCGGAAGTAATCTCTCTGATACGTTGTTGAGCAGCTCCATTTGCGGATTGAGCAGTTGCGTCACTAGTACCATTGTTTCTTGCCGTTTCAATTTCAATAAGAGCTTGAGATGCCTCACGCAATTGACTTAGATAATTTCTATACGTACCAAATCCTGTAACCGGCACTAATTTGGCAGTTGTACTAAATTCACCACGTCCAATTTTATGAGATATTCCATTAATCATGTATATGTCATCCAAAGTGGTTCCGGTACCAAAATCTACATAAAATTGAGAACCATAAGTTAACAATGGACAACCCATAGTTGTTATACTCACTTCAACCGGTATTACTTGTAATGGAAGACCTCCTCTTTCTTCTCCATTCGGATCAACACCTTCTCCAGAACGACCAGGAGAATTAATAATGTTAATACTATTTGCTGCTTGATCTTGCAAAGAAGCTACGTTTGCGTTTTTAATAAGAGTACCATGCGCTCCATATATAAGGGAAGGCATAACGGAATATAAGAATTTCTTAAGTTGACGTGAACCACCCCTTAGCCTAAAAGGACGGTCTGCCGGTGCATTCGGACCTGCATCCTCAATTAAACCACTCGAGTTTGCTCTTTCTATTATACTATTATAATATTGAGCTGAATTTGCAACGGCTGGGTAGTTATCTGTCTGCGTTCCTGTCTGAGATCTTGCCGGATTTCCTGGTATAAGTCCTAATGCACTATTTCTTTCTGACATTAATATTTGACTAAGACTTCCACGAGTATCGGCGGCTTGATCAGATATATGTATTCTTAATATTGTTTTTTCTTCATTATTAGAACCGTCTCTAGATTCACCGTCTTCTGAGATAGTTTTTGACGGAACAGATTCTAAATAATAACCCAATTGAGGAATTCTAAAAGAGCCATCTGGAGTGATGCCATTCAATACGCAATTAAGCCTTGCAGCTTGAGTTGGCGCATCAAATACCTCTTCTTCATCTGGAGCAGTAGTACCGGTAGCACCAGGAGTTGTAGAAGTAGTACTCTGTCTTGAGCGTGAAGCTGGATCTTTCCATAGACCTCCTTGACCATCAAACAATCCATATGATCTGGCACCGTGATCATCTAATATGTTTGCTATTAAAAAACTCCAAAACTGCTGCAATGTCATATTACCAGTTCGACTTAAATTAGCCAAACGATACTCTTCATATTTTGTTTTGAAGAAAGCAACGTCAATTCTAAAGCTGGCAATATTAATCCTACTTGCATATCCGGAGTATTCATTGAAAGGATAGAATAATACTTGAACTTCATCATATTGTCCTGTAGCTGCTGCTGGTAAACCAATAAAATTAGTAATCAGATTTCCTAAACTAATTTCTCCTTCGCTAGCCTGCCCAGCTCCTCTATTAACTCTTCCAGAAGTTCGACCATTAGAATAACGAGTTAAACCTTCATTAACCAGAAAAGGATCATCTTCATTCTTTTTTAGAGATTGCAATTTTTGATTGAGTTGTGCGGAAATTTGACTTCTAAGTTCTCTAGTAATTGCAGTTGATGTTGTTCTGCTATTCGCCGCCCGAGGTCCATTTCCAGGTTGTCCATATAGTTCTATAAGACAGTCACGTAATTCTGATACGTCAGGAATTCCGCTAGCATTAGAGAGATATGACATAAACTGTCTCATTAATCCGTTTTGCTCTGGCGTTAATGTTAAATTACCAAAAGCATTACTAGCAGCATCTAAGAACTGTATGCCACGTATTTCTCTTCTTCTGTTACTTTGACCACTAGTTCCTGTTGCACCTGTTTCAGAACCACCACCAGAACCACCAGTTGTAGTTCCTGTTTCAAATATAGACCTTCTCAATTCACCTATTCTATCAGACAACTCTGATATTCTTCTTGTCGTGTTGCCGATATTCACGCCATCATTGACAATTAATTCTTGATTAAATGTTGTTTCTCCAACCGTTGCTAAATCTAAATCAACTTTAACGGCACCATCAGAAAAACTAAAATTCCAATTTGCAACACGATATTTTTCCTTAAATCTCATGCCATTGATAATATCTGCGTATACGTTATTGGTTTGACCATTGATTTCTCCATCTGGATGGATCCATCCATAATCAATTAGAAACTGAGTGCCCATTATTAAGTCTGGTCTAAACAATTCTGCTATTTCAGACATTCTAGAACGATCATGTATTGTTAAGCTTAATTTGGCGGTTCTGAATGCGTTTGCAGAATATGCAGATTGAACGTCAACGCTAAAATCATTGATGCTCATAAATGGTTGATTTCTATCTAAAACATCTGTTGCCCGGATGCTTTCGTCTCCTAAATTAAGAGGTGCCAATGTTTGAGGACTTAAAAATGCTTCCATACCCATAATGGTATAGTTCTCATTTAAATTCCTAATTGCTGGGCTTGAAGAACTATTTGCGGTTTGCAAATCCCTAAGTACATTGTTATTATTTGTATTAATTCCTCCAAGTATATATTTGTATATTGAAGGAGCAAAAAGTTTATCATTCAATAATGCAGGTCGAGCAGCAACTATTTGAACGTCCAGATATGGCATCGCTCTGCTTATCTCAATGCCTGGCATTCCGTTTAAAAAAATACTACAAGCAGTAGTAAACCGATTTGTTAAAGACAACATCGATGTATGTGATAAAAATACAGAAAGATTTGGTTGGTTTTTATTTGGATTGTTTGGGTTAGTATTAATATTCGCTGATACTCCAGACCGCCCATCAATTAAATATAAAGAGTTATCCGAGGTGCCCCCGCCAGCAACCCCCTGATCGGCTAGCGTGACTGCATCTCCGTGTCTTGTTACGGTCGTTCTTTGTAACTTTTGATATATCTCTGGACATGGCAAAGTAGAAGAATTGGCTACGTCTGACACTACAGTAATAAACTTCTTATAATTGTCCCTTAATGTTTGTGCATCTGTTGAAGTTGTAGACGTTGTTTCTGTCGTGTAGCCTAGTTCTTTTCTTATAATATTAATAATATCTTTTGTAAGATATGCTCCATCAGAAACGTCTAATACCAATTGCATTATTCTAGCTAATATTTCATCGTCTTCATCGAAATTTGGAAGGAAATCAGATCTGGGTTCGTTTGGTGTAGTGGTTGATGTTGGTCCACTAGTTGATGTTCTAGCTAGATATCTCAAAGTATCTTGAGTGGTAAATTGTCCATAATACTTAGAAATACTATTAATGGCACGAGATAGTTTTTGTTCACGATATGTCATAACAAATTATCCAACAATATTTTTCACATCGCTTAAGCTAGGTATTTTAAGTATAGTGCCTGCGGGCATCTGTAATCCCCAACCTATTCCAGATGCAGCAGCGATTATCCACCACAAAGTACCATCACCATAATGTTTGCCCGCTATGATATCTAATCTTTCGTTTTCTTTGGTTATATATTGATTAGATTGTATAGTTCCATTCATAACATTTTCACGGATAGCTGGTATGGCTTGGCTTGTACCATATTTTCTATTATATAATATTATTGGTGCTCTTGCATATCTTCTAAGCGTCATATGTTATCCTATCATGATGATTCACTATTTGGAGTTCTAGTGTCAGTTTCGCTACGTTCAATACTCTCTAGTTTGTCCGTAACTGTTGCGATTGGTCCAACTGGATATACCGGTGCTGTCATATAACCATCTGCTGATATACCAGGAACAATGTCATGAATTACAGACATTCCCATTGTAACTTTTAGCCACATCGGTGCTCTAGAATTTGATCTTGCTTCCGTATAATTTGTATCCCATCTAGAATCATTCCAATCGAAACCCATAGACTTACAAACAACAGCTAGACCGCCGCCCGCACCATTTTCTTCAAATGATTTCATTATTGGGTTATTATCAGCATTGAAAAACTCACGTACAAGGCGTCTTTGCGTTTCGTTTCCAGCGATTTCTTGTTCTAGTTCGGCTCGCAATGGAGCCAATTGACGTTCAACTTCTTGAGATAACCAATCTGGATTTGGTCTTCTAGGCAAACAACTGTTCACGTCAGTTATTTGAGCGAGTAATTCTGATAATCCTAAGATCAAATCTCCATTAATAGCTAAATTAATCCCCTGAACCGTGGACGCCAGCCCGCCCTCGCCTCGGGCAACGATCTCGGAGGGCGAGATCCCCTCGAGCGCATCCTCGGCAAAAGAAACTAAATTATCTAAAGGTACTCTCATTTTAATTGGACCATTACCAAACGTAAACCCCTCCCTGCGAGTTCCTGGTGCATTATCTAATTCCCCAATCGCCCCGAGAAAAGAAGTAAGTAAAATATCTATAGCTTCATCTGATACGCCTGAAGTTATACCAAATGGCTGTAGAAGCGGCGCTGGTGGATTTAAAATTGTCATAGAACAAACTACAAGTCCATCGTTACGACCTCCACTTTCTAAATTGCTATCTGTCACTCTGTATGTATATTCTCCAGCGGGCAATAAGCTAGTAGGTGGAAGCAGACCCGCAATATTTTTCCGTTGTCCATCAGCCCCGATACCGGCTCCCTGGACACCGCCGCCCCAGCTAAACCAGGTCGATGTTTCCACAACAGCCACATTATTGCCAAAAACCGTAGTCCATGCCTCGGGTAATGGAATTCGCCCAATTCTACTCGATATCGCATTGGTGTCAGTACTGATTATAATTTCATCACCAGTTTTCAATTCACCGAGATCAATTCTCTCGGTTATTTCTCGGGCTAGCCTCTCTCTTTCTCTTCGAATTCTTTCATTAATTACACTTTGTGCCAAATCAAACTCTGGTTGACCTAATCCAAACAATCTCATTGCATTAAATCGATTATAATTACTTTTCCAAACATCTCCTACTCTTATGCGGAATACAGGAGAACCACCAGGAATTTGAGAGAATGGTTGTATAAATTTCTTACTATCTGTAGTTTCTAGTGCTCTACCTTTTGTATATTGCGGATATACTAATGTCACTAGTTTATTAATTTTTGCCCACATTCTAGAATGGTCTAATTCATTAGTTGCCAATATATAAAAATCGACTTGAAGTTCACGTGTTGTCCCAGTATACTGATAAACAGGTTCAACTCTTCCGTATGCAGAGTTATTTTGCCAATCAACAGAAAAATTATCACTCATATTGTTTAAAAATGCATGAAACGCTACGATTTCATTTGTTCTTAAATCATGAAAGTAAAATGGCATATAGCTTGAATTCAAATACTCTTCAAAGCTTTTAACATCCTCAATATCCAGTCGGTTGTCTTCTGAATTTACATAACCAGACATTGCATCGCTTGTTAAACTGGTTAATTGGTTTTGATCACCGCTAGCATAAATAGTTGCGGTATTAAGCGTGTTCGGCAATAACAGTTTAGAGCGTATGCTAGCATTTGCAATTGCTTGCGCTCTACCAGAACCCAATCCATAATCACGATTTAGCTTAATTTGTGATATGAGTTTGCTGGCTTTAGGAATTATTGCTGGATCAAATGTGACCGAATCGGAATTGTCAATATTTAAATATTCTCGTCCAACATTAGGTACAATGCGAAGTCCAGCGTCAGGTAAGTTCGTATATTTAGCTGCCGAGGCTCCAATCGAAGCAAGTTTTCTTATGATATTAAAGATATTTGAATTGAATATTGCTTTAGTGGTATTTGAGTATAATCCAGCGGAATCGCCTTTGTTTTTGACAAGTAGGTTCGACATTTCTCCACCGATATCAATAAGTCGAACAACATCACCGCCAATTTTTCTCATAATTGAACGGACCTGCATGATGATCCATCCAGGGTTTTCTTTCCATGGATTATTGAAAAATTCATTGTTTAATTTGACAAAGTTGCCGGCTGGTCCTAGCCCCGTAGAAGATAAAACCGCCTGTGTAAGAGCTTTGAGCAATATTTCTCTAAATGTTTTTGAATCTGTATACATCGGGGCTTTTAGACCAAAAGTTATAAGAAATCCTTTATAAAATCTGGCCATAAAAACATTTCTTTGATTTCCAGGTATTTCAAGTTTAATTAATTCTGCTGCTGCTTCGCAAATAAAACCTAATGCTAATATCTGTATGCCCAACATTGGCATAATAAATTCATCTCTACCTTCGAATGGGATAAGCCAATTATTATAATTTCCATATGAAAGTGTATCGTCTGTATCTAAATCACTTACACTAGTATCCTTACTAAAGTCTCCATTTGTGACACGATTTAGAGTAGAGGCAGGTTGCATTCCTTTTGCACTAACTCGAGCCGCCCCTGAGCGAGCAATGCCTGGTACCAATGCTCCTGCTAGAGCTTTGCCAAACTCAGCCGGATCGTTAATGTCATTCGGGATATATATTTCACCAGAAGCCATCAAAGGTAATTGAGAACCGATATTTTTAAGTTGATTTGGCTTGACCGTATATCCGTTTTGAGAAGGATTTGCGGTATTGTTTTCTAAATCTGCATAAGAAGGAATTCTTCTATGTTTTCCTTTTAAGGATTGAATGGTAAGCTTACCAATATTAGACTCATCTTCCAGTATGCCTTCTACAACAAATTTGCTATTAGAAGCATTGCTATTGACATTTAATGTTGCTCTTTCAACGTTTATACTAAGTTGAGAATTGCTTTGTTCTCCATTGCTTCTATTAACTTCTGCTAATAGGTCTATATAGTTTCTGGAACTATCATCTGTTGCAGTTGCTTTACCTTTGATAATATTAATGTTCAGTAAATCACTATCAGAAAGATTGACGAACATTGCTTTGCCGTCAGCGCCAACTGTTTCTTTTCCTAAGTAATAATCATCTTCGAAGTCATCTGATATCGCAGCAGGATATCCATTGCCATTTAACAAACTGGTTTGTTGATATTGATTGGATGGTTTGTATGTATTTTGGGATTCGTCGATTGTAGCAACGGCGAAAGTATGTGCTATTGTTTTAGTGTCTTCATTATAATCGTCTGCACCAATGTCAACAACATGATTACCACCAGAAGCTTCACTTGAAGGACCGGTATTTGTAAGGATTATGCTGATACTTCTTTTATTTTGAGACGCCAAAACATCTCTAACTCTTCTTGGATAATCATTGGACATAATATATAACTACTTCTTATTAAAAGTTTCCATATGAGTTTTAAGAGGATTAATAAGTTTGTTCTCGACATCATCAATAAATTTCTTCATATCTTCTTGAATTGCATATTTTCTATCATCTGGTAGTTGTTCAAAAAGCTTTTTATATTCTTCGCTAGCTATCATTTGTTCATATATTGTCATATTAATATGCTCCTATCAGCCTCTTCCTCTTAGTCTGCCAGAACCTGGGGTTTTCGTACCTTCTCTTGTAACAACTAAGGTGCCTGCTGGATTAGAAACTATTGCTTCTTCAATAGTTTGTGCATT
>Ga0214921_10009563_pt1 | contig 12230 bp, 23 predicted proteins | sample LL1505_MetaG_FD_177992 | JGI IMG/M metagenome (GOLD analysis project Ga0214921, IMG submission 177992) | Freshwater microbial communities from Lake Lanier, Atlanta, Georgia, United States - LL-1505 | ecosystem: Environmental > Aquatic > Freshwater > Lake | place: USA: Georgia | collected... | reverse complement strand
TCTCATCTGAGATTTTACACTTGTTTTTTCGCTCCATGTGTTGGTCAAACTTCTGCTTCTGTGTGGATATATGACCACAACGATGACATGCGTAAGTAACCATTTTGCCGGATATATTAGTTAGATATAATAAAAATGTGTCAATTTTTAGGGCCTAATATTTAAATACCCAATTGTGCCTTAATATTATTATAGAATACCTTTGATGTTTCTTTATTCTTACACTGCTTTTTATCTACAGCAATATCGAAGCAAAAGAAGTGCTTATAACCCTCTGACCTTAATTTGGTAAGAATAGTTCTCTTTAGAACAAGACCATCACCAGTATTCTTCAAATACTCCTTATGATTTACACCAACCAGTGTCATTTCCTCTGGAGTAAGATACCACCATTCATCAGGTGTAACAAGAAGAGTATTATGCATGCTTGTGTCTGTATTTGCTACGTTATTACTGTTGTGAAGTTTAATGTCTCCACTACCAGAATACTTAATAGAATACCTTCCAAGACCGACAATCTCCTGATCCACCCGAGTTGCATTCTGCATCTCAGTTACTACTAGACCAGTACCTCTAACGACGTCAGCGATAGCATACTCGTTGCAGTTACCAATAGCAATGCGATTGCAGCGTAGAGCCGTGCCATATTCTGACATAAGATACTTCATTAATGTAGAGTACTTAGTTTTATCTGCATCGTGAAGTGTCTTAATAAACATAGCGGCTGTAATAGCAACAACAGTAGACTCCATGGTTTAATACCTAAAAAATGCCAGCCTGCGGGATCAATTTTTGCTGAGTTCGCCCTTATAGAAACCCAGGCTTCGCGCGCCGTGTGTAGACGGTCAGATTCCGCTCCTGCTTAGACCCCTTATAATACTGGATGTAAGATGCCACGGGATCACCAGGCACCTTGTAGATATCATCCATGGCTACAGCGAAGGGCTTCAGATCACCATGAGGAATTGCAGGCACATTCGCCTTCAGCCAAACAGCATGGGCCTTACAAGAGTGGACACGACCAGGCCAGCGATACTCGTACTCCTCTGCAATAGCCAGAGCAAGGTCAACCGCCCAGAGATAATTTCCAGTACACTCGCGGATCCAAATAGTACACGGATGATGAAGATGAACTGGCCTGAACCCCTGTTCATCTGCACACTTACGCTTAGGTGCTGCAGCCATCTGCTCAGGAATGGGCAGTACCTTGTGAGCCTTCGCAATCTTTACAGCGGAACGCTCATTAAGAAGATGAGGGTAGGCCGTCGTCCAATGCGCTGTGTAGAGCATCTGACATGCCTCCAGAATCATCTTGACCACATGCTTGTCACCATGGGCCTCGGCGGCCTTCTTAGGATTTGCATTAAGAGCGAAGAGATTCATTGTTGTTAATGAACTAGATCACTGAACACCTTCAATTTTTTTAGAATTTATGCAAAAATTTGAACCGGTCCATCCTTGGTAGAAAAAGTATGGACACAATTATGAAACTTCTGAAGTCACGTGTGGCGCGGAGCGATCTCAAGGTCGGCACATGTTATACCAAGATCCAGACGGTGAACGGTGTTCAGACCATAGAGTGTATTGGGAAGTTCATCCGAGCCTATCGTATGGGATCGGGTGATGGCATGACGTGCCACTGGGAGTTTGATCTGAACGGTACTGTAACGCGCGTTGACGATGAGATGTGGGGCTCGGTGAGTGGAGAGGAGCTCACGTACTTCTCACCCTGCGTCTAATTTCCCGCGTATTATTAATTAGGAATGGATGAAGATATTAAACAGGAAAATGCCGCTGAATTAGGGCACATGTTAAATCACATTCCTATAACAAATAAACAAACTAGGAAGAAGATATCCACTTTTTTGAAACGAAATGACCACGAATCACCTGAAACATATAATAAGAAATTAAGGACTCTAAAAACGTATCTAGTCAAGATACCAAATCACTACCATTTTTTGCGCTCTCTCAAGATACTCCAGGAACCTCCTCCTCCGTGGAATCCTAATGATCCGATTGAAAAGACTCCGAAGGACCATTTTCTGAATGCAAGTTATAAACGAATACTGTCAAAAACATGCTGTAGACGTCGTGACCCTCATCTAGGGCGACCACTCCCTCTTCTATTTGATCAAGGTCTTATGTTAATGTATAATGAGACACCGATCATAGGCAGACCAGACAGGCTTTATACAGTGATAAAGCACTTCGGATATGACTTTCCAGATATACTGGTTATAGAAGATATGGAATTTAAACTACTGGAGGTATACAACATGACCTGTCCGAAGCCTTTTGTCACGAATGCTGAGTATACTGTTCTTTACAGGAACTATCTAAATTCACTGAAAAATTGAAGCACGTTCGTGTACCCTGTAAGTACAACACAAGCATGGCTCTAACGAAGGAGTATCTTAGACTTATTCTTACGAGCTGTATGAACGCAATCTGCGATATGGACGATCAGAATTTCCATCGCGGTCTGAATGGATTCACGCTTGCAGTGACTCCCTTTCCAGGAGAGGCTGTACCTGCAACCTGGGAGAATGCCATGCTTCGGTATGAGCGCGAATTTCCACCTGAGGGCAAGAGTTTCTACAATACCTTTGAACGAGACCAGCGAGAAGTCTACCAGCAGGTCTATGGTCTTCTTGTAGATAATGTAAGTGTTGTTCATGCAAATACGGAGTACTTTATTGCTTTTCTGGATGGGTACGCGGAACGCATGGCTTGAAAAAATTGAAGCATGATGCTAGAGTAGAACCGTAAGCACTTCATGGACACACTTATAATGACAATAATTAAATCTCTTGAGCATCTCCAGGATACAATGCAAAGCCATGTATTTCTGAGAGGACTATCAGGAATTGTGATTCTGATTCGTCCTCTTGTTCAAGGTGATGATGCTCCTCCGAGTTGGAAGGATGCTGTTCTTCAGTATGAGCGCGTCTTCCCTTATCCTGCAACGTTTTACACCACCTTCTCTTTGGCTGAGGAAGATGAGTATGAGAAACTCTATGAATATATGCTTGCTGAGAAGGATACAATTCAAGCAAATCAGCAGAAGTTTCTCAGCATTGTTGAACAGTTTGTTATCTAGTAATAGAGATGGCCAAACGCCAGACACGCAGACTCCAGCGGATTAATCAGCGTGCGGGATTTCACGAGCCGGCGAACAGAGATCGTGTTTCCGCGGCTGCTGCGGAATTATCGGCTGGTAAGAAAGAACAGCTGATCCATGCACTGAGTCAGTTGAAGCGGTTCTCGGCGTGCTTGAAGGAGAAGCCTCTCCGAGCCTACCAGTTTTTTTACAATCTGGGTCGTCTCCAGGAACTCTTGGGGGAAACGACGCACCCTGAGATCTGGTGGAAGCCTGTGGAGGGCTTAGTCGCCGAGGACAAGTACGAGCAGGTCGCGTCTCACATTGATGTGTTGAAGGAACTCATTGGTGTAGACTATGATATCCCCTTGGTTGCGAAGGGGTGCTAACGGGTGTAAAAAAATTGAGTGGAATCTATCACCTGTGTAATATCATACACTATGGAGGATTTATCTGATGTTCACGATGTCTATGATTACATTCTGAAGTACACTTCTGCAACTCATCATGGAGTGGCCAAAATTATGCACTACGCATTTAAAAATGAGTATCGCATGCACATTATTGGTAAGAAGCATACATGGTTTAGTGTTGACACAGAGAATCATTTATCACCCATTGACGATATTATAATTAAGAAGAGAATCTCACTTGATATCGCTGATATGGTAATGGAGGCGCGCAATAGGTTCAAGCGCGATCCCAAGTACAACAAGATGGAGACACTACTCACGAACAACAAGAGTCTAGAGACTCTAAATATAAACTTAGTGCAACTATTAAATAAGAGGACTGACTTTCGTAAGTCCAACCAAATTGATGAGGCTCGTGAGATTGATCTGGAGATTCGTCAGGTGGAGTCGGATATTGAGCAGATTAGCAAGCGTCAGGAACTCATGTGCGCCGATGCAAAGGATAAGAAGTTTGCTGAACTTACAGATCTTGAGATGAAGTTGTACAATAATGGCTTCAAGGATGGAGTTATTAAAGCGCTTGGTGAACTGTTTTATGCACCGATTAATTAACAAATATCAACTCTCAAACTGTAAATTCCATTCTTAACTAATCGCTTGTCTATTACCATCACTCTAGAAGGGACATATGATACTATTTTTTCCATAGTATCCTTTGGAACATAACCGCATACATCTAAACTACGCTTAATAACAATTGCATTCTTGTCATATGGGTTTGATGGTTCAAATTCCATCTCAAGAATATCGCCCACTTTTACTGCTTCAATCGTACTCCTGTAATTACTAACACCTGCTAATAAGAAACTAGATACTGGAAAATCTTGAATAAATGTATTATAATGAAAACCATGTACTCTTATCCAATCAGTCATATAGTATATAAAGAAAGAATATTCTTTATATATAATGGACCTTATAATACCTGATATTTCAGGATGTAAGGGATTTATATCAAAAGATGCTATGAAAAAGATTAAAGATAATATTCAATCTAATAATAAAAATGATAAAGGTAAATTTAATAGAAATGGAACATTTACATTAGATGAATTTATGAATAAAATAAAAGAACAAGGTAATAAATGCTATATTTGTTTACAAGAATTTAAGTATGACGGGGGGAAATGGTGCAATTTCTTTCCAAGTTCAGATCGTATAAATAATAAACTTCCTCATGATAATAATAATATTGCTATATCATGTTTATATTGTAATATACGTTATTTTAAAGAGCATCATCTAAATACAAAGATATATAAGAAGTGTGGAAATTGTCAAGATTTAAATCATGAATATCTAAATGATATAATAAAAAAGAATGACTTATTTAAAAAATTAAATCATAGTGAATATGCTATAAAAACATATATATCATCATTAAATATTAAAATATCCACTCCAGAATTATTTAAAACTGATACAGATGGCCTGCGTTAATCATAAATTTGACTCTATCGTCAATCTAATTCCCAAGCATCAGCCATGGATGCAGGTAAGACGCTTCCTTTTGGGAAGCATCAGGGAAAGACCTTTGAGGAGATTCGGCGCACAGATATCTCATACTGTAACTGGGTTCTCAAGCAGACGAGTACGAGAGGGCATATGAAGGATCTCCAGGATTGGTTAAAGGCGACAGCAAAGAAGGTGACATGTGAGGCGTGTAATGGTACGGGGCTTGGGCATACGATGTAAACCTACCTAAGACATCCGATCATAATTAACTAAATGGAGTTAACTAAAGCGTGGCAAGAAAAATATATATATCCTCTTCTACCAGTTTTAACAAGTAAAAATCTTATGAAAAATGTTATATTTCTTCGTGGAATATCAGGCTCTGGTAAGACCACGGTAAGTAATATTCTTTCTAAACTATTAGGCTCTGAAAATGTAGCATCTTTTTCAGCAGATAATTATTTTATTAAAGATGGAGTATATAATTTTGATATTAATAAGATCGCTGATGCACATAAGTCTTGTGTAAATTTAATGGAAGTAGCCTTACAATCATCGTCTATTCGTTATATTATTATAGATAATACACATACACAACTTTGGCATCTTCAGAATGCTGAAAATGTGGCAAATAAATATGGTGCAAATTTATATTATCTAGATATTCTTGTTCCAGATAAAGCCAATTTTTTAATATGTCTTAAACGTCAATGTCATAATGTACCTGAAAATGTCCTTTTAGAACAGTGGACTAACTGGGAAGAACATCCAAAATCTCTACATATACCAATGTTTATATTAGAGGAAGAATAAGTTTATTAGACCAATGGTTATTTAAACTGGAATTTATAATCTAGTTCTTGTTTTCAAGGCTTCTTCTTTGGAACATTCACACGCTTTATTTTCTTCATTAATAATTTCTAATATCTTATTAATCGCATCGCTTTTGAACCATTCCCCACATAATCTATATTCTATTAAATCTTTATGAAGTTTCTTTTCATCATTTGGAGTTAAAGTTGGATACCAGCAGAGTAAACTAAGGTCTTCAATGCTAACCTTATCTTTAATTTCATCAGGACATCTACATGAATAAAAGCCTCTATGAGCTATTCTACTCCAAGCATTATTATTACAATAATGACCAACTTTAATTGCGTCAATATGATTTGACTTATAAACATATACACCCATTATATGTTTATAAGTTTAATATCTTAAAGCATCAAAATTTACATATAGTATGGTATTATTTTGAAGACTCAAACTCATACAATGCATTCATCATTTCAAGAATCTTATCAATCTTATTATTAAGAACTGATATTTCATTTCTTATAGTTGATATATGAGATGTTGTTATAGTTTCTAGAATTAAATTACTTTTTCTAGTTAATTCTTTATCATTATTCTGTTTTACTTCCTGCTTCTTACCTTTCTTACCCGCATTATTTCTAACAATTTCTTTGTACAAATCACTTCGTTGATACTCAATATAACCCCGTGTATGAGATCTAACTGTAATAATACCTAGAGTTTTTAATCTAGTAACAATACCTCCTGGCATACGCTTATGTATTTTAGATATTTCCATCAATGATTTTTCTTCGGTTTTATATTCTTTTATAAGTTGATCATCTTCATAATCTAACCACGGTTCACCTGTAAATGTATATTCATCTGAAAGGAGTGTGGTCATGAATATTATATGTATTATAAATAATATCAATTTTATGTATCCACTCAAATGATAAATTTGATCCCACAACCCACGCTTAACCCAAGCATAAATGTCCCAGGTGAAGTGTCAGTGCGGTCAACCATCAGAGAATACCTGCACGAACTGTGCTCGCAGTATATGTGATGACACCAATTGCGTGACCAAGACAGTTGACGGTACTCTATGTGGCACCTACACCCAGTGGGGCTGTGCACGTAAGTATACAAATTGCGAGATTTGTCTAAACGATTTGGCAATGCACGAGGGTGATATGGAATACTGTGAGGAGTGTAATATTCTGATCTGCGAGGAGTGTATGGAGGAGCATGAACTTCATGAGGAGGATGAGGAAGAAGAGAAGGTAAAGGCTGATTAAAAATTGAACCGTCAGCCCTTTATGTAAACCGCATACACAATGCAGCGCTTACTCTTTGTTGACACTGAGACCACAGGCCTCCCTCGGAATCGCTATTCAAATGCCATGCAGGGTGCAGAGAACTGGCCAGACATCGTCTCCATCGCGTGGAAGATCTATGATGGCCCCAACTGCATCAAGGTGGAGAACCATTTGATCAAGCCGATGGACTGGACTATCTCCGAGGGTTCCACGAAGATCCATGGAATTACGAATGAATATGCGCATGCAAAGGGTGAGAATCTTCATGCTGTTATGCTTCTCTTGAAGAAGGATCTGGAGTCATCAGACTCAGTCGTCGCGCACAATCTGGAGTTTGATAAGAATGTTATCTTCAATGCGTACAAGTGGCGTCTCGATCTGAATCCCTGGCTGTTCTGGCCACGCGATGAGATCTGTACTATGAATCGTGCGGAGCCTGAGCTCAAGATTCCCAACAAGTATCCGAAGGAGTACCGTCCATATAAGTCACCCAGTCTTGCGGAGTTGTACCAGGCCACCTTCCAGGATACACTTCCTGTGGGTCTTCAGCACAGTGCTGACTTTGATGTCGGTGTCCTAAGCGACATCTACTGGAAGCGGTGGGGTCCAAAGGACTCTGAACTAGCACATTAGTCTACCTCACAGTATAAAATTTGACATTTACAATTCCATATTTTTTAGTATGTTATTTCCTAGATCTCTTATTGTGAATCTAAATGTTGCACTCAAGAATCCTTCTAGACCGCAACTAATTAGTATTATTAATATCCTGATTCAGAATGATGAAACCATGCCAGTTACCATTCGTTATACAGATCTAGAGAATAATGTACCTCTCATCACAGATCGTATTACAGGGCGCATTCCAAACATCCGTATTATTGATGATATCTGTATTAACGGATTCTATGACAGAGAGATCATCAGGAAGGAACTTAGATAGATATAACTTATCTAGTTATTCAGACTCACACTCACACCAGTGATGAGCCTCTCCCTTATACTTCTCATTCAGTATATCTACATACTTTCTTGCCTCATAAATATCCATGCAATACTGTCCATTTCCAGAATTATCATTTACGAGAGACCGCCACGCAATACGAAACCAGATATTATTTGGCATTCTATATAATCTAGAATCAAAATAAATAATTCAATTTTTTATGGTCATTAAGGCTAGATAGGTGAAAAAAATTGAACTGCTGCTGCCCACCCCAGGTCAGTATCTATGCTGTCGTGCTCTGTTCGCCAGGTTGCACAACTTTCTCTGCGTATCAGCATGCATCACAGCATCCCCTTCCTCTGTGTGGCGAGTCCGAGCAAGTTTAATGGATTTCCCAGTGAAGATGAGATGACCTCTTGTGGTGGATGGAAGACGACCGACGGTGAGTACAAGTTCTTGAATGGCCTCGTTGCTCCGTCACCGACTAAGGCCTGTAAACTTGTTCTCAAGCGTAAGCCAGGTACAAAGACATGTGATTGGCCCGGCCCGTCGCACGTGTTTCTCCTTCTGAATGGTGAGTGGAAGCCTCTGCGTGACTGTGATATCAGTCTGAAAGTTAATCCTGAGTCGGCGAATCTGGCTCGGGTTCGCACATTTTATGGGAAGAAACTGTGCATGACACTTTAACTTTCCCTTCGGCTCTATGACATGCCTTACACTTTAATGCATATCTTGTAGATTTATGCTCTTCAAGATATGCAATTTTTATATCCTTCATGTTTGCTTTTTTTGATGTATCGGGCCAAATCTTCTCAAGTGCCCTTCGCAATAGAATAGGACGATCTTCACCAATTCCATGGCATCCATCCTCGGGAACACCACCACAATCTTCACATGTATATGTCTTCTTATATCCGCGACAAATCTTCTGATTAAGATTTGTAAAGATTGTAGTGGAACATTCTCTAATAAAATCATCGTGAGATGTATTAATTACCCAGAAATCAGGATCAGATGTACGAATCTTTTCCTGCACTTCTATAAATCGCGCGGTATGTTTATTCTGGTAAGTCATACTACACTAGCCCACGTGCACAACAGTCATTTTTTTCACAAACCAGGTTCAATGGAATTTGAAGGGGGACCATATGAACCTGTGGCTTTTCACTGTAGATATAGCCGACGGGTGTCATCTTGCCTACCATCTTATTATTAATAAGATCCTGTAACTCGCCCGATGTAGGTACAGCCTTCATAATTTTTAGAACTTGAGGTGAAGAAAGAGATGGAGAGGTCATCATAATTGCATATACGTGCTTGTACATCTGACAGGCCTTCTGACACATTGCATTATCTTAGTTTAAATTGTTTAGACCTTAGGAACTAAGGCTGGGATTAAACTGTATCTATTTTTTGCGCATGACTCCTCTAAAGCCCCCCTCTATTTTTTGCGCACTTTTTTCTAAAAAGTGCAGTGCGTCGGTCACCCGAAGGGTGCCCGAAATCGCAGCAAATTTCTAATGAAATTTGCTGCGTCTAAAGGCACCTTTAAAAAAGACTCTAGGAACGGAGAAGCATGAGTGTGAGTATCCAGGACATGCAAAGTGTGGCCTCAGAAATGGGTCCACCCATCGCTATTTCGAGTGAAATCGGAAATGTAATTGAAGTCACCGACTTGAACGACGATCTCGGCTTGAACTTGCTGGCTAACCAAAGCAAGACTCGTACTGATTCTGCCGCGTCACAGGGATTTGGATCTTCACCTATCCGGCTCTCCATGCCTGAGGATACCCTAAAGCCGATTCAGTTTGATACGCTTGAACCCATAGAATTGAATATGGGCGGAGGCTCCAATCGTTCAACAGAGATTCCGGGATTACAGCCTCTTGCCGAAGTCAGCATAAGTCGTGAGTCTGGACCCTATGATAACTATCAGAGTTCAACTGCTGGCCCCAGCATCTCGCTCACACCCGCCCCACCTCGCGATCTGGAGAAGGAGAAGCAGGAAAAGATTGAGTTCTTGAATAAGCTACAGCGTCTTGAAGCGAAGGGATATCCCATCAGCAAGCGCTTCACAATGGACAATTCACTCGAGGAAATTAAGCAGGAGTTTACACGTCTTGTTGATGCACGCAATCTTGAGTCGTCACTCAGATTCCAGCGCCAGATGCTCATGGGCGCCATCACAGGCATGGAGTGGCTCAACGACAAGTTCGACCCCTTTGATATTAAGTTGGAGGGGTGGTCAGAATCCGTCCACACAAACGTGGAGGACTTTGACGAGATCTTTGAGGAACTTTACGACAAGTACAAGGATCGCGGGAAGATGCCTCCTGAGATGCGGTTGATGATGGCCGTCGCTGGCAGCGGTTTCATGTGCCACGTGTCCAACTCCTTCTTCAGACAGAAGATGCCGAGTATGGATGATGTATTGAAGAAGAACCCGATGCTTGCAAAGCAGATGGCCCAGGCGGCAGCGGCCCAGGCGGGACCAGGTTTTGGCAATTTCATGGGAATGGCCATGGGTGTTCCACAGCCAGGGCAGCCAGGACAACCACCCTCGGCGGCGATGGCGGATCCTCCTGCTCCAACGGGTGCCTTCTTCGGCAATAACTCACGCTCAGCGCCGAATCCGAGCCAGTCGGCCGCTGCAGCGGCTGCGAGCCCACGCCGCGAGATGAGAGGACCCTCTGGCGTGGACGATATCTTGAAGACCTTTGAGGAGGTCCGTCGTGCGGAGATGGAGTCAGTCGGAGTCGCGCCGCCACCCAACAATAGTTTCCAGCAGCAGCCGGCCATGGTGGCGGTCTCCGAACTTCAGAGTGTTGTGAGTGAGGACTTCGGCAGCCAGGCTGAATCCGCGCGTGGCGGGCGCAGAAGGGGACGTCGCACGGCGCCGATTGGGAATACGCTTGAAGTGAATGCGTAACTAATTTCGCTTCCTTCGTCTAGTTCTATATTTACGTCTTCCACCAATTGTAATACGATTTACAACTGAAGCAGGAACTACTGCAGCAGAATTCAGCCGGCCACTTGCCTTAGAAGTCACCTGACCAAAATCAAGAAAACAGAGTGTGGAATCAGGTTGTACAAAGGCCTCGACATCCTTGAGAAAGATAGATTCCTTTGCTAGCACTTTTAAAAATACATTAATATCTTTAATGTATTTTTCCTGTAATTCAGGAGTTAATCCATCCCATATTGACTGATCTGAAAGAGGTCTACTAACATTAACCTGTTTCATACAATATAGACCCCCATGCTCCTTCAACTCAGGTAGACGAATCATCGATCCAGCAAACTTATCATCCTGTAAGATATCATATAATCTTGCATGTATAGCCTTCTCTTTTTCCATAGATGAAGCCGCCTGTGATGATACTCGTTTAGGAATCTTACATACATATCCTGGAATAGATGGGTCTATATATATTCTAGATGTACCCCCTTCATTGATCGCCTCCATCTAACTTAATGTAATCTTCGCAGCAGGGCAGAATTTTAAGAATTCATCTAACTCGGCCTTCTCCATACGTTCTAGTTTATGTGCACCCCAACTTCTTTTCTGAAAGGATGTCTGACTACAGAATCTGCTTAATTCATAGCCATCGGTCGGTCTCCGAGGTGATTCTGCAACACAATTTGCAAAAAATACATCTTCAGGGAACTTTGCGGTGACGTTAGGATTCTCCTTGATACATTTCATCATAAATGACTTCTTACGAAAACTGAGGCCGCCGACACCATAGAAATGATGCTCATCCTTAGGAATTTCCTTATTAATGATCTTAACACAATGTCTGGTTGCACAGCCAATATAATCATATTTTGTGAATTGATCAATCTTATATTTGGATGCCGGGCAGAGAGCCGTATCCGTTTGAAAGACAAGTATATTCTCAGCATGAACCCTATTCCAAAAGGTCGCCTTCTTAAATAATTCATTATATTCCGGCGCCATGAGGTTATCTGTGTGCAGCGCTAATAAGTGCACCTTACGCCGAGTAATTGACTGTGTTGCGGCCTTAGCAAATTCAGCATGACTCTTTCCATGAAAGACATAGAGATCCCACGAGGGATCCATCTCCTTGTCAAATTGTTCACAGACAGGCTGTAAATTCTTATGTGCACGTGGT
>Ga0214921_10009562_pt1 | contig 12231 bp, 9 predicted proteins | sample LL1505_MetaG_FD_177992 | JGI IMG/M metagenome (GOLD analysis project Ga0214921, IMG submission 177992) | Freshwater microbial communities from Lake Lanier, Atlanta, Georgia, United States - LL-1505 | ecosystem: Environmental > Aquatic > Freshwater > Lake | place: USA: Georgia | collected 2015-05-28 | reverse complement strand
TATATAATTATAGTATATCAGTATTAAAAAAAGGTGAAGCATTTCAGGTTTTTCAACAAATTGCAGTTCGGAATAAGGTGAATTTAGATGAATTAGTTGCAATACATTTTCATAATAAATCATTTGCTACAGAAAGTATTATAAAATATATTACTAAATTTTATCCTACTATTATAATTAAAATAAACAACTAGTTAAATAAAATATTATATAATATATGTACATCTATTTGAATGCATCTATATATTTTGTAATATCTCATAAAAAATAAAATTATTTTTTTGGGAATGTTGTCGTGACGGGCTTTCAGGATTTTTGCACCAAGGTCTCTGCATCAAGGTCTCCGCACCAAGGTCTCTGCATCAAGGTAACTGCATCAAGGTCACGCGTCAAGGTCACTCAACACACTTGAGCTCACGCCTGGTCGTGTAGCAAGACATGCACAAGGCCTTAGGCGCGTTGGGTCCATGGCGGGCCATGTATTCTTCCACGTGGTCCTTGCTCATAAAGCACTCCGCGATCTCCCGGCAGTTGTCACAACGGCGTGGTGGCTTACGCTTGGCTGCGTAGCAAGACGCGCAGAACGCAAGAGATGCGTCGTTTCCATGGCGCTTCAGGCAGTTGCCACAACGGTGTGGTGGTGGCTCACGCGTAACCTTCAGACATGCGTCACACATAGGCACCTCCTTGCCTTTTTTGGTAAGGCGTCCGAAGCCTGTCATCTCATTCGTATTGCACTTACGACACTTAGCTAAAGTCATGTGTGGCAAGAACTGCGCTAAGCGTTGTAAGTGTTGTGCGCGCACCTCCTCCTCCTCCTCACGAGTTAAATCATCGGGGAAAACAGTGGCATCGGCCATTTGCAAACGTAAAGCAGTTGTGTAACACTAGATGGCTCTAGTACCACACGGGATAAACTGTGTATAATAGGAACCAGTAAACACTAATTATTTCAATTTTTTTTATATCTAAATTTAATTAAGTTTAAATAAATAATGTGTTTTACTTACATTTGTTAATAGTTTATCTCTAATATTTAATAAATTACTATCATTAAACATTGTATTATAATGTTCTAAATATTGTTTAAAATCTATAAATAATATTTGAGATTTAGAGCAGTGTGTATTTTGAATATTTATTGTGATAATTCATATATACATTTAGATTATTTATTTTGTGATAATATTATATATGTATCTAATACATAATACTGATATAACCTCATTAAAATCAATATTAAAAGATAAATGTCTAAAATCGCTTTCATTACAAAAAAAGACTAATAAAAATGCGAAACCTAATTATGGAGATGGTGTATATACTGAAAATAATTTTGTATATTTTGCATGCACTAATAAGTTATTTGATAATAAAGTTATGGCAGGAATAACTTTATATTTTAATTCAAAATTATTATTTAATAAAAGTTTTTATGTTGCAAATCTATGGTCAGCAGTGCCTCAACGTTTAGCTACTTGGAAATTTGATAATAAATCTGATGGAATTAAATATAAAAAGAAATATAATAAAAATTATACAAAATATAATAGTGTATTAACAAAATTATATAATTATAGTATATCAGTATCAAAAAAAGGCGAACCATTTGAGGTTTATCAACAAATTGCAGTTCGAAATAAAGTAAATTTAGATGAATTAGTTGCAATACAATTTTATAATAAATCATTTGCTACAGAAAGTATTATAAAATATATTACTAAATTTTATCCTAATATTACAATTAAAATAAGGTATTAAACTATTTAAAATAGTCCTTGCTTTAATAAATTTGTAATGTTCTAGCAGATGGATCAACATAGTAATCCATTTCACAACCATTTGAATCCCATTTTGGTTGCCAATGATTTGGAATAATATCAGCCCTTTTAATACCATAATATTTAATAAAAATTTTCTTGTAATAATATTCTTCTTTTGTTTTACAATTTAAATTATTATTGTTAAACTCTTCATTGGATACTAATGTTTCAATATATTCTTGTAAAATTTGAAACCATGATTTTGCAACTCCTGATATTCCATCACTAAATGCTTCTTTCCGTCGCCATAATACCTCTGGATGTATAATATCTCTACCTTCAAAACTTTTTCTTAATAACCACTTTTCACAATTATTATATGTTGGCATTCTCATCTCAGCTGGTGTATGCCAATATGTATCAATAAATGATGGATCCGCAAATGGTATTCTTGCTTCACACGATGCGGCAGACACACAACGATCACATCTCCTACCATCATACATATGAATATTATGTACATATTCTTTTGCACCAATATCTAATGCTATGGGCGATGGAGCATAATAATTATATAAATATCCAGAAGTGACTTCATCTGCAGTTTCACCAGTAATAATAACTTTAATATTTGTATTTTTCCCAATATAATTAGATACTATATATTGTGGAATAGATGCACGAACAGTTGTAATACACCAACTTTCAATTGTTTTAATTACAGTATCAATTAATGATAAAGCTTCATCAATAGTAACTAATATTTCTGTGTGATTTGATTTAATATAGTCTGCAGCAAGTCTAGCATATTTAATATCTGTAGAGTCAGTCCCAATTAAACCACAACAGAAAGTATTAATAGGAGTTTCTAATATACTTGCTGCAATAGAAGATATTAAACTACTGTCAAGACCACCTGATAATAAAAATCCAATTGGACAATCAGCAGTTAATCTTATTGATACTGCTCTAGTTAATGCATTGCGAATATTATATAAATAACACTCTTCTAACTGTTCATCATTCATATCAATATATTCATACGGAATTATATCATATATTGTTTTAAAATCATAATCAAATATATTATAAATATCATTTTTAGTTTCTGAATTATTAAAAACAATTTGTTTAATTGTTCCCGGTTTAAATTCATTAACTGTTAATGAAAAACTTGTCATACCTTTTATTTCTGAACTTAATATAATTCCATTGTTATCATAACCCATATATAATGGTCGAACACCAATACAATCACGTCCAATTACAACTTCTTTAATATTTTGAAATTTATCAAATTCAAATAACATAAATGCAAATTCACCTTTTATTTTATACTTAAATAAATTTACAAAACTATTAATATTATTTCCAGTATGATTATAATGTATTGTTTTTAAATATAAATGGGGGATAACTAAACAATCTGAATTATCATAAATAGGTAATTTATAATGATATATTAAATCATTAAAATTATAGATTTCACCATTACAAATAAAAACAATTGTTCTATTAATATCATGTAATACATAGGGTTGATTAGCATGAAAGCCTGGCTCCATTATAGATAATCTATGAAATCCAATAGTTGTATTCTTAATAATTTGATAACTTGATACATCTGGACCTCTATGTTTAAGATTCATAAAATCATTAAATAATTCTTGATGATTTATTTTATTTTTAATTAATTCAATATACGCCCAAATACCACACATTTTTAATATTGTATTAAATATAAAAAAATAATCTTTAATACAAAATTTTTAATTTTCTTGCATATATGGTGCAAGAAAATTTAGATAATCTATTTCATATTGATTTTGATAATAATTTGTGTAATTATCAGTATAATAATTTGTGTAATAATTTGTGTAATTATTATTAGTATTATTAGTATTATTAGTTAAATTATTAATATAATTAATAATTTTATAATTAGTATGACAGCATATTACCAATAAAATATAAAATAGATATGATAATTTATCCATATTAATATATAATATAATATTTATCTAAATACTATCTAAAAAATAAATATTATATTATCATAATTATTTTTTATAATGCCCGATGATGTTGACCAATTTATTAATTATTTGAATAATAATTCTACTATTCCAACAAAAAAAAGGAAAGCAGATTATAATAATATAATTAATGAATTAAAATTAAGTGCTGTTCATAAAATTGAAAAATTAGATAATAATATTTTACAATTTAAATCAAGAGATTTAACTGGCTTTTTACAATGTTTAAAAGAAACATGTAATGAATTAATTATAAATTTTAAAACTGATAGAGATATTGTTGGTAAAATATCAGAATTAGCAAGATTATCTATTATTGCAGAATTAACTATAAATATTGATATGATTGATGAACTTATTAGTTATGCTATTAATAATCGTATGAAAACATTAAAAGATTGTTTATATTATTATAAAACTTATAAAATTAAATCAATAAAATCTGATATTTCATATATAGTTAATGATACAAATGAACAACCAAGTAAAAAGAAAACAAAGAAAGATATAGCATTAGTAGATTATGAAGATGATTCAGAATATGAACCATCAGAAATAGATGAAAAAGAAAGTAAAAATTATTTGGGTAATAATAAAAATAATAATATATATTCAGATGATGATGATACAGAAGATGAATCTAATTACAGAAATCCGCGATCTAGACCAATAAGAATTCGTAAAGAAAATAATGATTTTATGTGTCAATTATTTAAAAACCAAGAGACAGATACCGAAACAACTATTCTTAAATATTATAATGTTATGCCAAAATCTGACCGTAGTAAGGCAATTAATAATATAAAAGAAATTAATAATTATCATACAAATGAGAAACCAATGGTATTTCGTATAATGGACTTACCTATTAGTATTGAACAAAAAAAATCAATATTAAAAATATATACAAATTTATTAGTTAGTAATTTTCCAGAGAAAAAGTTGAGAGCATGGTTTGATTCATTAATGACAATTCCATTTGGTAAATATTCAGGAATTAATTTAAATAATATTGAACCTGACAATATAAATAATTTTTTAAATAATTTACAAACAACAATGGATAGTGCTATTTTAGGTCATCAAGAAGCAAAACGACAAATTATTCAAATTATGGGCCAACAAATTCGCAATCCAAAATCTAAAGGTAATGTATTAGGTATTTATGGTCCCCCCGGTAATGGTAAATGTTTTGCATTAAATACACGCATTTTAATGTTTGATGGTTCTTATAAAAATGTTCAAGATGTTGTAATTGGTGATATTATTATGGGAGATGATTCAACACCAAGAAATGTATTATCATTAGGTTCAGGAAATGATAATATGTATAAAATATTATCTAATAATGGTGAATTTTATACTGTTAATTCAGAACATATTTTATGTTTAAAAATATATAATGCAAATAAAATTTATCGTGTTGATAAAAATATTTTTAGAGTTCAATATTATGATAAACAAATTAATAAAATAACAACAAAACTATTTAATACTTTTAAAAACTCTAAATTATTTTTAGATGAATTAATTAAAACTGAAAATGATATTGTTGAAATTACAGTAAAAGATTATTTAAAATTACCAAATTATACTAAAAATTATTTGAAAGGTTATAAAGTAGGTGTCCAATTTCCAACAAAACCAATTGAATTTGATCCATATGTACTAGGTTATTGGTTAGCAGGGGCATCATCAGGGCAAAATAGCAGTAGATTTATTATTAATTATTCTGAAATATTATTATATTTACAGAATACATTTGAACAATATAAATTATCTCTAATGCATATTAATGGGAATTGTTATTTAACTACTGATGATAATCAATCAAGTAATACATTTACACAAATATTAAATAAATATAATATATTTAATAATAAACATATTCCAAATGAATTTAAAATGAATGACTTAAATACTCGATTACAAATTCTTGCAGGAATAATTGATTCTGTTGGCGTATATAATGAGACATCAGGTAGTTTTGAAATTAATGTTTTTACTAAACAATTATCTGTTGATATAGTATATTTGATTAATTCATTAGGTTTTGGTGTTAATCAAGAAATAATTATTAAAAATACTACACATAAGAATATTAATTATAGAATTATGATTAAAGCAAATGAGTTAAATAATGTACCATTATTAAATTCCGCATGGAAAAGTAAATTAATATATAAAAAACAAAAATTTCAAATGAATAGTTTATATTCTAATATTAAAGTTATTTCTAAAGGAAAAGGAAATTATTATGGATTTACACTAGATGGAAATAATAGATTTTTACTTGGTAATTTTACTGTAACTCATAATACTTCATTAATTAAAGAAGGTATTGCTAAAGCAATGGATAAACCATTTATATTTATTTCATTAGGCGGTGCAACAGATGGTTCATTTTTAGAAGGTCATTCATATACATATGAAGGTTCTATTTATGGACGTATTGTTAGTGGATTAATTGATGCAAAATGCATGGATCCAATTATTTATTTTGATGAATTAGATAAAATTGGTAAATGTGCAAAAGGTGATGAGATTGCAAATATATTAGTTCATTTAACAGACCCTGTTCAAAATACACATTTTAGAGATAAATATTTTCATGGAGTTGATATTGATTTATCTAAGGCAACTATAATTTTCAGTTATAATGATCCGTATAATATTAATCCTATTTTAATGGATAGAATTACTACAATTGAAACTAAATTTTTAATGTTGCATCAGAAGATCTCAATTGCTCAAAATTATCTACTTCCAGAAATTATTAAAGATATGGGTTTAGCTAAAGATGATATTACCATTCATGATAATACACTTCGATATATAATTGAGAATTGGACTCATGAAGGAGGAGTTCGTAAATTAAAATCACTATTATATAATATTGTTCGTGAAATAAATATAGCTAATCTAACAAAACAAAAATTAAATAAAACAAATGTTATATTTCCATTTTATATTAATCTAAATAATATTAAACATATTTTAAAACATAAAAAAGAAATTACACCAGAAAAAATTCATGATACAGATTTATGTGGTGTGATAAATGGTTTATATGCTTCCGGTGATGGGTCATTTGGAGGTATTATGCCAATACAAATTTTATGGACACCATCTACTAAACCATTAAAAATTAAAGCAACTGGAAATTTAAAAACAGTTATTAAAGAAAGCACTGATGTCGCGGCATCTCTTGCTTTCAATTGTTTGGATAAAGATTTACAAACTAAAATAATGGATAATTTAAAAGAACATCCTAAAGGCTTACATATTCATTGCCCTGAAGGTGCAACTCCAAAAGATGGGCCAAGCGCAGGCACTGCAATTACATGTGCTATTTATTCTATTTTAACAGATAAACCAATTAGAAGAGATATTGCTATAACAGGTGAAATCAATTTACAAGGAGATGTTATGCCGATTGGGGGTCTTGAGAATAAGATTGAAGGGGCAAAGAAAGCAGGTGTTAAAATTATATTATATCCAAAAGATAATCAAAAAGATATTATATTAATAAAAGAAAGAAATCCAACATTAATTGATGATACAATTAGTATTATTAGTATTAGCACTATTCAGGAAGCATTAAATCATGCTCTGGTTGCGTATTAAATTCAGTATTTATAGATGGTATAAATTCACTATCTATATGATCTATATATTTTTGAAAATATCTTCTAACAGAAAAAACACATTAAAAAATTATAAATAATTTACATATTTAAAAAGTCAGCGTTTTAAATGTGCAAAGGTGTAAAATCATTTAAAGTCTCAGACATCTGTTTTTATTTATACATAATTAAACAATATAAATATTTTATTTTTCAATTTTTAATTTATAAAATAATTTAAAAATCTAATTATAAATATATATGAATAAAACAAATCAAATTATTAATTTAAATTTAACAGAATTATTAAATGAATCAACTTATAATACAGAATTTAACAGCCCAACTCGCGCATTAAGCGCATTATTATATAATAATTCAACATCACTGTATGATAATATAAAACCACAAATGGGTGGAAACAGTAAAATTAATAATGAACATAATTTAAATGTATTCTCAGCTACCTCATCATATAACACAGAACAACAATACATGTCATCTAGTCTTAATGCATTATTATATAATACTAATCACCAATCGGGAGGTTCGTTTGATAATTCATTTAAGCAGGCACAACTATCTAAACCATTACAAACTATTAAATTAGATTTATCATCATTAGAAGAATTAACTGACACAACCGCGACTCACTCTGATTTATCATCACCTTTTAATGCATTATTATATAATACTAATTATTATGACAAATATGATAATAAAAACTCTGCAGAAAGACAATTACAGTTAAAGAGAGACCCGAATTATTATGAGTTTTATGATAAACAAAAATTAACTCAAGAGCAGAAAACAGCAGCATGTGATGCGTCTGCTCTTTGTTATCTATTGCCTAAATCAGGCACAATTAAACTGCCTAGAAAGAAAATTTTTGTAGAATTACATGAAATATTATATAAAATAATGATTTTATTAGCTGAATTTAAGGAGAGTATGGAATATATATTATCAAGTTATGAAAAAATTAAAAAGATAATTTATCAAAAAGATAATTTTGAATTAATGCGGAAAGGCAGTGAATTAATAAAGAAGGAAAGAGAATTACGTGAGCAAGCCGGTGTATTAATGCAAAAGAGTAGTGAATCAATGAAGAAGGACAGTAAATTAATGCAGCAGGGGACACATTCATTATCTGAATCGGAACTAAAGAAAGTTAACGCATTGATTGACCTTTCAGAACTATTTAGAGAGATTGAGAAAGAAGGCACCTTTAAATTGCTTACAAATGCTTATAAGAATATAATAGACTACATTTTATATCCTACTGATTTTTTAGTAGTAATAGATCCTGTAAAAACAGCACAACAAAAATTAGAACAAGGATCAAAACAAGAAACACCAGTTGCACAAGGATTTTTAAAAGGTGTGGCAACAAAAATATCAACAATTGCGACAACTATTGCACATGGATCAAGTAAAATACCAATTCCTTTGAAAATAGATTATGAAACAGAATTAACAGTTGCTCAGGCAAAACCACTTGTTGAAGGTGTACATAATAGAGTGTTTAATTATGAAACAATAAAACTTCAGCTTAAGTATTTACAAGATCATGCGCAAAAGATTATAGATATTGTAAAGGAATTAAAGAAAGAAAGTTTAGCTAATAATTGGAGTAATTATGTATCAGGTGAAAATAATAAATATGACATACTCAAAGATATAAAGTATTTAGAGTATTTATACAAAAATATATCATCCTTTGAAAAAATTGTACCATTATTATCAATCTATGCAGACAAGTATCACCGGAGATCAATATAGATTTCCTCCACAAAAAACCTCTATTAGTAAATAATAATATTTATAATTTTTAGCTTTATAAAATAATTTAAATTTTAATAAAAAATATAATTATATATATATATATATATACAATTATATGAATAAAACATATCAAATTATTAATTTAGATTTATCATTATTAAATGATCTTACTGATACTCAGACAGAAGAGAGGGCATCATTACAACTAGGTGGATTATTATATAATGATTTACATGATCATTATGGTGGTAATTTTATAGGTAGTCTTATAAAAGGTGCAGCAAACTTAACAAAAGGCGCAGTTGTAGACACTGCGAAAGAAGCAGTTAAAAAGGCAGCGGAAGGAGCAGTTGCCAGTGGTAAAAACACATTAAACAGGGGAAGACAAATGGGAACGAATGCGATAGGAAAAATGCGTGAAAGAAGCCGCTCATTATCACGCTCATTATCTCCTAAACTAAAAGAGGGGATGACACGTGTGAAAGATACGGTAAAAAAGGGGATAGAACGGGGGCAAGAGATGGCACAACAGGGGAAACAGAAGGCAAAAGAGTTGCGGCAATTTATTGGTAAGGCTTCCGATTCTGCAACTTCTTCAGATGAAAAGCCAGATTCAGATCAATATTCTGAGGAAGATCAACAGCAACTATCACCACGTGATCATAATAAAATAGCACGTAATAAAAAAAAGCAACTTGAGTCACAAACGGGACAAAATAAGATACCGCAACGATTTAGTGGTAAAGTTGTCGATTCTGAAGAAGTTGCAGATTTGGAAGCTGCAACTCCTTCAGATGAAAATGTAGGAACAAAATCAGATTTAGAATCAGAACAAAATTTTGAAGAGAATCTAGATTCAGATCTTAAGGAGTTTCCTAACAAACAACCTCCGCAACAGCAACAACATAATAAGACAACACATACTGCACGGTCACATAACAACAGACACAAGCAGCAGGTGCCTCGACAAATGACTGTAAAGGTTAATGATTCTGGAACCTCTTCAGATGGTGAAATAAACATAAATCCTAAACAAACAAATATTGAAAAAGCTAAAAATATTAAAAATATTAAAGAGATAACACGATCACTACCTAATTTATCTCCCGAACAGATAAACTTTGTATTAAATGTGATTAACGCATTCCCAAAACCCAATACTAGATCTTAATTTATTGTCTGTAAATTTACAATAATTATAAATTCTTTTTGAGCTTTATTAATAAATTTTTTAGGAATAAATTTAAAATCTATTAATTTAGTATTTTTTTCATATATTAATTTTGCTTCAGGATTTTTATTTAAATATTCTTTTAAATTTTCATCTGATTCTAAAATTGTTTTTTTCTTAATACGTTTCCCTTGAGGAAATATACTAGAAATATTGTCAGATGTATCACCTAATACTATTTTACTTTGTAATGCTTTATAAGCTTCTTCTTTAGTTAAAATTATAGATTTTTTAGTTTTAAAATTAATAAATATTACATTAGGCCTACCTAATTGTAAAAAATCTGAGTCGCCTGATAATAAATATATGGGTACATCTGCATGTTTTTCTTCCATATACATTGTAATAATTGCAATTATATCATCTGCTTCCATTTCATCAATTCTAATTTTATGAATAGTAGGATTTGATTTAATAATATTAGGAATCATTGTAGTATAAGTATAAGAAAAAACTTGTTTAAAATCATGTTTTAATGATAGATCCGCTCTGTCTCCTTTATAAGTTGATGATAATTGTGTTCTCCAAAGATTTTCTTTAGGAGAATCCATACAAAATATAATAGTTGAATTATTAAATATCTTTTTTTTGACTAATTTTAAAATAGATTCCATATACATTTTTTCATATTTTTCCATAAATATTTTATTTTCACACCAATCATATTTATTATCTGCTTTATATTTTGCAAATTCTTCTGCGTGAGCCATACTATACCATCTTATAGTTGCAAAAAATCTATAAAAAGATACATACGAAATATCAACTAATATTAAATTTTTCATTTTATTATTAATTCATATGTTCAATAACATTTAAATATCAATTTTTTAAGTATAAAAATTATTAAAAATTTAATAATTTTATTAACTCACAATGCTTACTTATAGATATCAATTAAACTTATAGATATCAATTAATAGTTTAACAATTTCTAAATTATGTTTTATTAATCGTTCAATTTCTCGTTGCCAGTCAACATTAGTTAACAGATTTCGAAGCCCACATTCTGTGTGTCGCTCATTCTCACAAGGTGTTGTATGTAACCGTGTTCGATATCTATTTTCACACCATGTATTGTTTCTTATTGTTTTAAGAGTCTCTTCATATACACTATGATCATACTTAGACATTTTGATAGACTTTATTTTATCAGTTGTCGTGTCATTAGGTATATGTGTTTTTAGTCTATTTAAGAGAGCAGTCGCTTCTTCCAGTGGTGGATACCAGTATCTTATCTTTATATCTGAATTCTGTAAATCACTTGATATTTGTTCAAGGATGCACACAAGCGTGATTACATTTTTATAAGTATCTTTAACAGCCTCAATAAATATTGTATCTTTATCTGATTCTGATATTTGCTCACCGGTGGCAAAATCTGACATATCAGCTATGTGCGGCCTTGTAGGGTTTTATAAATTTTTGATATGTATAATAAATATTTATATTTTCAATTTTTTTAATTTAGTCAATGTATTTACACCGTTGAAGATTTCTGATAAATTATTTTTTGTAATAAATTTAATAATATAATTATAAAAGTATAATCTTCATTTAATGACATTATAATATATTTAAAAATTATTAAAAATTTAATAATTTTTTTATATAGCAACGCGGAACTTTGAACTTTTAATCAAATGTTTTCGAATTTGCTTTTTAAAAATCAGAATTAGTTCAGGGTTGCACCTCTCGATAGTGTATTGTCTTATCAGATTAGATAGGCGAATACACTCTGGACAAGCCCAGCGCTTACTGCGGAAAAATTGTCCTGAGTGCAGCTTGTA
>Ga0214921_10009561_pt1 | contig 12232 bp, 9 predicted proteins | sample LL1505_MetaG_FD_177992 | JGI IMG/M metagenome (GOLD analysis project Ga0214921, IMG submission 177992) | Freshwater microbial communities from Lake Lanier, Atlanta, Georgia, United States - LL-1505 | ecosystem: Environmental > Aquatic > Freshwater > Lake | place: USA: Georgia | collected 2015-05-28 | reverse complement strand
CTCCCGACGATATTGGAAGATTTGATTATATATATTTGTTGGATGTATTCGAACATATAGCCCCGGCCGAAGAGAAACACTTCTTGGAATCGGTAAAGCGACTGATGCACCCACATGCCGCTTTACTCATCGGAATCCCGAGCCTAGAGTCCCAATCATTAATTCCGCCCGACCGCCGGGACCCAGGACACATAAATTGCAAAACCGGTGACGAGCTTTCCGCCCTACTGAAAACTTTTTTTAATAACGTCTTTATATTCTCAATGAATGACGAAGTTGTTCACACCGGCCATTACCAAATGGCACATTATCTTTTCGCGCTTTGTTGCAGCAAGAAATAATGGCCACAGTCGAGATTGCCTTTGCAACCGCACTTGCGCGATATATCAACTATTCTGCCACGCCAACGAAACCCGATTTCACGCTGGACTCGCCATTTCGCGGTCCAGCGTCGACGCTTGACAGCAGTAATTTAATCATACTCTTATTATTCCTCGAAGAGGAGCTTAGGGCCTCCACATCTTTCGCAACGGATCTTTTTTCTGTGTTAGAAGCTGATCCGTCGATTGTCAACGGCAATCAACTATTACTCGCAATTCACAGAGATAGTGAAAAATGACTCGGATACCTCACCTTACGTTGGTTGTCGATTACAACCCCGTGCTCTTATTAAAAATTTTAAATAAGGTATCCGGATCCAATAACTTTTTATCGTTTGATATTGGCTCTATTGATTATCACAAAATTCGGCTAGAGCTTGCCAACCGAATTCCGTCCGCGCCCCCCTCAGGAGTGCTTTTCTTTGACCTTAGTTTAGACACCGTCGCCCCAAGAGAAGACTGGAACAGACTAACTTTCAACTCAGCACTAGAGCCACTCAAGAGTTCCGCCGAACACCTCGCCCGGATCCTATCTGATTTGAGCTCTCGCCACGATTACGTTATTTTTAATCACATTAGTCCTGCGACAAAAAGCTCCGAAAGAAACTGCTCACTTTCGGGCGCAACTCCGGCTCAAAAACTTCTTTGCAACCAGTTCATGGCCGAACTCACCGAGAAAACAATTAATATCAATAACCTTGTCTTCATTCATCAGCAACACAATAAGATTAATCATAAAAGCCTCTTTTATTTGGACTGCCCGTATGGGCATGATGATCTGGCGCAATTATCTGAAGAATTAAATAAAGTTCTAACGCTAATTTACCAGAAAGAAATCAAAGTAATATGTTTAGATTTAGACAACACCCTCTGGGGCGGGATTCTTGGTGAAGTTGGAAAAAGCAAGATTGATTTGGGCGGAATTAGCCCCAAAGGAAGGGCCTACCAATTGGTTCAGGAGTTACTTCTTGAACTGAATAAAAAAGGAATCTTGCTGGCAATTGCGAGCAAAAATACCGATGCTATTGCGAGGGATGCGTTAACTACACATCCCGACATGGTCTTAACATGCGAAAACTTCTCCTCGCTTCAAATTAACTGGGGCAGCAAAGCCGAATCTTTAAAGATAATTGCTTCCGATTTAAATTTGTCCTTAGATTACTTTGTTTTTGTAGATGACAACCCCAGAGAGATAGAAGAAGTTTCTCAAGCACACCCAGAGGTACAAACCATCGACTTCGGTGGCGACCCGATTAGGCTAGTCGAGATCCTCTCAACGGATGTGCGTTTTCAAAAGCTTAAAGTGACCGAAGCAGATATGATGCGCGCAGAGGACTACAAACATGAAACAAAAAGGCAACAAGAAATACACTTACTGGCGGACCACAACCGCAATTGTCAAGCGGCAGAACTATTACAAGTAAAAGTTCTGCATGAGGACTACAGTAAAAATTTTGACCGCTGTTTACAGCTTTTAAATAAAACGAATCAATTCAACTCCATTGGAAACCGATACAGCGAAAAGTCCTTTTTATACAAGACGACCCGACCAGAAATCAAAACATACTCATACAGGGCCCAGGATAAGCATGGCTCGTACGGGCTGATATGCGTTGTATCTGCTCGAATATGTGACGACACTTGTGTTATTGAAGATTTTGTGCTGAGCTGCCGAGCAATCGGACGCGGAATAGAGGAGGCGGCGCTGATACATGCGATTAGCCAATCCAAAACAAATTGGGTTTATTGTGAGTTTGAAGCCACAGATCGCAATAAGCCCGTAATGGAGTTCTACGAAAAATACGGATTGATTTGTCAATCTTTTGCGACCAACAAGGTTTCTCGAATAGAGTTGATTGAAAAACTACAAGTTAATTCAGCGGAACTACGTGCATGACTACGGTGGAAAAAGAGGCGAAGACTCCAAGAGCATTTCTCACTTTTCCAAGAGAAAGACGTCAACCCAGGATAATTAAATGGGAAGGATCTTTTCTCCAACTAGCGGATGGTAATAGATACCTTGACCTTACCGCCGGGTTGACAGGATTTGCGATACTAGGCGGTGGGGTAGAGGAAATTATAAAGGCCATTACGTCGCAAGTATCCATTAACCCGCATGCTGATTATAAATACTTTGAAGAACCTCTACGCGACGAACTTGCCCGTTTGGTTCTTCCGGCCAGCGCAGGAAACTTAGACAGGGTACTTTTCGCTGGTGGCTCCGGGTCTGAAGCTTGCGAAATGGCGATTCAACTCAGCTTTCAAGTTCATAGGGAACAAGGTAGTACAGCTAAATCATGGGCTATCGCGACGAGGCAGTCGTATCATGGCTCGACAACTGGCGCACTGTCGGTAGGCGAACGCCCAAATCTCGAGTTTTACTCACCGATACTGCCGCAAAATAGACTTCGAATACCGGAATGCAATTTCCAAAAGAATGCGCTTGATGGTGAAAGTCCGGCTGACTACAGCAGAAGAGCGGCAGATATGCTGGAGGCGGCAATCTTATCTGTAGGACCCGAAAAAGTCTCATGCTTCGTCGGGGAAACAATGCTCGGGGGGCTGGTCGGTGATGTTCCTGCAACCGATGGCTACTGGAAGAGGATCAAAGATATATGCACGCGATACAACGTACACCTAATATTAGATGAGGTTTGGTGCGGCGGTGGCGTTACTGGAAAATTGAATTGCTTCGAATGGGAAGCCATTGAACCTGACTTCGTATTCACGGGCAAGACGATTGCAGCCGGTTACGCTCCCATAAGTTTAGTGCTCACCAGCTCTTTCTTTGAAGATGTCATTAAAAACGGGTCCGGACGATTGGAAATGTCATGCACTTTCCAGGGACATCTTGTGGGCTGTGCAGCAGCAATAGCGACCCAGCAGTTAATCCGCTCGAATAACCTTCTCAATCGAGCTCAATGCCTAGGCGACGCAACTCGCAAAACACTTTCTGAAGAACTGAAAAACAACCCGTTCATCGTAGATGTACGAGGACGAGGAATAAGAAATTCTCTAGCTTACCAATGCCCTGAGCCTCATCTTTTCGGGCAGCAAATTGCACACATCATGAGGGATAAATTCAAAATTTTAATTTCTGGCAAATGGCACCGACTGAGCCTTACACACTCAATGCTTATTAATGACCAAGTCCTAGAAACAGCCTTGATGAAATTGATTGAAACTATTCAAGATGTCTCTTCGTCCTGGACGGAAAGTTATTATAATAAACTTTCTCGGAGGAATTTTTTTTAAATGTCCCCATTGGAGCAAGCTAACTTTTTAAGAATGCACGGATTCGTTATCCTCCCACTGGTGTCTAGCGAACCGTTAGTTGTTGCCCGGGAGTTAATCAAGCAGCATTTACCGTACAGTACAGAACAACTTAGCCTGTTATCACGCAATGAATTCCATGAAGCAGTTGAGTACTGCCAAAAGAAATTCTCCGAAAATAAACTTCTGGAATCTTTTGTTTTCTATCACGAAGACCTCGTCTCTGATCTAATCGGAAGCGAAGATATATCCTGGGTATCCGTGATGAAATTGCGAGCCGTTAGACCAAGCTCGATGCTCACCGGTGAAGGCAGGGACTACGTAGGACTCCACCGTGAAAGCCTCTACGCCACCAGTACGCAAGTATGCTTCCAATATAACTGCTGGATACCATTATCAAATGTCGCGTCGACCTCTGGAATGTGGTTTGTTCCCAAAAGTCACATAATCCCCGACGAGGACCTTGATGTTCGTATCGATATGAATGACCCAATTCGGGTGGAAAGATATTCTGCGGGGCATCGAATAGGTTTGCCGTACCAACCCAAAAACATAGAACACTCCGACATAATTCGGAATTCTAAACTGATACGCTTTGAAGTACCTCCCGGACATTTTGTCGTGTTCTCAGCAATGCTCATACATGGTGGCGGACGGAATGATTGCGATGAAGTAAGGTTTTCCATGGATACCGGCGCAATACCGACGAAAAGAATTGAAAAAAATTCTTCACTTTTTGCGGCGGGCGGCATGAACCATTATCGGAAATTTTCCAAATAAAGCGTTATGGCGCGCAAACAATTCGTCGTGGCCGGCACGGGGCTTTCTGAAATAATACGGCTCTGTGAAGACTTTTGCTCAGACAACCCTGATTACGAGTTTATAGGTTTTGTCGACGACAACACGGACAATCGAAAACGGGAGCTATACGGTTACCCATTACTTGGCGATTTCACTTACGTGGCCAAGAGGCAAGTTTTAGTTGTTAACTCCATCGCAAGGACAACCGAGGTTAGGAAATTATCAACGGAAAGGCTAAAGTCACTTCAAGCCACCTTCATGAATCTGGTGCATCCAAGCACAACATTAGATGCAAACAGCATTGGGACCGGAAACGTGGTTGACAGAGGCTGCATCATCCATCGCGGGGCGCGCATTGGGTCCCACAACATGTTTCTGACAAATGTCGTTGTGGGGCATGACTCAATTATTGGGGACAATAATTTCATCGGGCATCATTGTGTTTTCAATGGATTCGTGACCCTTGGATCTGACTCTTATATAGGTGGTGCGTCTATATTTTCCCCGGGAACAACAGTTGGGTCCGGTTGCAATATTGGGATGGGTTGCAACATTTCCACAAACGTTGCCAGCGGATCAAGACTAATTAGCCGCCCGCCACTAACTCTGTAACGATAGGTCATGCAAACATTTCGATACGCCGACTCTTTTAAGGTAAGTGAATTAGCGGAAATGGCGCGCGAATTCCCGAACGGTGGGAGGCTTTGTTTTCATCCTTTTGATTTCAATGAGGTGCAAATTATGCTAATCCACTCACCCGCAAATGCGACCTACCCAATTCACCGGCACCTCGACGTTGATGAATTTTATATTATTTTGCAGGGAACGATGATTCTACGTACGTATGGAGACGGCGACGAACCCGCTAATACGTCTATTGAAACTTCGTTAGGTAACGAAGAGCAGCAGATTAGCGCATTTCAAAGAGTACCCAAATCCGTATGGCACACTGTTATTTCTGGCCCAGGCGAAAGCCTTTTTTTTCTTGAAGTCAAAGGCGGAAATTGGCAGCCGAAAATGACCAGATTCCACAACAGTTGACTTTTCGAAAGTTAATTTTAGCCTTTATAAAAATCGACCCCCACAAAAACCTAGAATTATTATTGGGACCTTATTTCAGTAGTTCCGCGCTTATCTTTGCCGCGATGTCTTCGCTCTGGCCAATAATATTATGACGAAGGGGCGTCCCTGGCGCCTTAATGATCTGACTGTAGTTAAAATTTATCCAATTCTTAGGTAAGATTCTGCTCTTCGCCCAGTTAGCAACACCTGAAACAGATGCTGCGCACAAGCCAAAGGGCGGATAAAATGATCTCAGCTGTTGTATCTCGATAATCGGCAAGTTGGACCAGTCACTTTCAAGGTGCTTTTTCTCAAAGGCGTTCGCTAGGCTGATGTCAATGCTTCCGCCGGCCCTTTCGATATCATTTGTTGGACGAAACAAGTAGGGGCTTACCGAGAAACCGCGTACGATTATCTGGTCTGGAGCGGTCCAGATGATGTGATACGGTAGTCTACTAAACATCGGCGAATTCCAGTTAGCGCATAGCCACAATGGGTGTAAATTCGAATACGAAATTTCGAACAGCCGATGGTTATCGACTGCTCCCGGCAGAAGCTCGTCCTTGATAGACTCATACGCGGTCCGTACTGCGTGGCCAAAAATTGCATCCAACCGTTCACCAAAAAACCTTTCAATCGCGTTCGGCCAAAATCCCTCGCCGTAATAAATGTCGGAGCAAGCCATGTGCATCGCCGCATTGTGCTCTATTGCTAATTTGAGAGAGTGTTGGAATTGAATTGTTTGAATTGAATACCTTTGCTCGTATTTAAGTTCATTATTTAATACTGCGAAATAAATCTTGAAATGCTTTTGAAGCTGGCCGTAGTTAATCGAGGATCGAATAAGTTCGACATTTTTTCCGTCAGTGTAAATTATATAAATAGAGTCTTTCGAAAACGGTGCGGGATTGCAGTTCTCTAACAAAGATTTAAGATGTAGATTTATGAAAATGGAACTGTAAGGCTCTCCGTACACAAGGTTGGAAATCAGAATCTTAGGAAGCATTCGCTCACCTCCGTATTGATGCCAGCACCGGAGAAGCTTCATGAACGCACACCCAATTAATTCCAGCCTCAAAAACGAGATATCCACTTTCTTTCATTATTTTCCGAAGTGAGTTCTGGTCTGTTTTGATTACTTCCACCAACATAGTAGGGTGTAGTTTCTCCATCAAGTCGCGTGAACCCGCCAACACGTCCAGTTCCATCCCCTCAACGTCCAATTTTATTAGATCGCATCGGCTCAAGCTTAGCGAATCGAGTGCCAAAGAATGCACATCAATCAACTTACTGTAATCAATAGATTGCCCAATGTTTTCGGTCCGTTCCCGCTTACGCAGCTCAAGACTTCCGTAACTTGCTGGTTTCGTGTAATCGGGAGCGGGAATCTGTATAACTCCGGATTCAGATGCAAGGGCCACATTACGAGCGCTCACGTTAAAACAGTTGTTTATCGCAATGTTGCCGGCAAGCGCATAGTAAAGACGTTCTTGCGCTTCAAAGGCAATCACGCTCCCCCAGCCGTACATCAACTTTCCCCATTCAATTGAATGCACGCCAATATTTGCCCCACAGTCAAGCGCGACGACGCCGTCACCAAAGTGCTGTCGCTGAAGGAGCAGTAACTTTTTGACCATATCGACTTCACCAGGGTCAAAAGCCCCACTTGAGAATAACTGGTGCCCGACGCCGTAAGCCCCACCATTAGGCAACTGATGGTAGTCGTTGCGGTTTGCAATCATCGTTCCGTGGTTGGTGGATACAACCACGAAGGGTTGTGGTCGAAGCGGACTATTCACATCGTTCCTTTCGGGAGAGGCGCCAGGGGAATTGTCTTACAGGGTGGTATTTACAGGTCACTCGTGCGAAGCGCCCGGGCGGTGCTCGCTCTAAATTACAGCATTCCCTCGAGTTCAACCGCCACGCGACTAATAACCGCGGCCCAATCCCCCGCAACAGGCTGGCGGAACAGGCGCATATTTGGGTACCACGGGTTCTCACCCCCAATCCTACCCCAGCGCCAATCCGGGGCGGCGTCCAATAACACCCAGCAGGGTAAACCCATAGCCCCGGCTAGGTGCACCGGAGCGCTATCTATACTCACCAGCAGGTCAAGGTTCCGTAGTATCGCGGCGGTGTCGGCAAGGTCGTTCACCGCCTTTCCAAGGTTATGAACCAACCGGTCACCCAATCGATAGGCCTGGGCGTAAGCCTCGCCGTGCTGCAAGGCAACCCAGTCGTAACGCGAGTCCAGCAGCAGCGGCGCTAGGGCTTCAACGGGTATGGACCGCACCGCATCCCTCGGGTGCGTCGGTCGGCCTCCCCACACCACGCCTATCCTGGGCTTGCCTTCGGTGCGCGGACCCACCTGCGCATCAATTCGGGCGCCCCACTCGCCGACGAGCTGCTGGGGCGGGCTCAGGTAGCGACTCACCTCGAAAGCAGGCTCGGTGCCTAAGTATTCGGGCAAACTCAAAGGGAAGGCCCAGTAGTCGTAGTCGTGTAAGGGCTCGCCGTCGAGGTACACGCGATCGACATGCGGGCACTGCTCGAACAAGCGGTGCAAGGGTTTGTGTACGGCAACGCACACCCGTGCCCCTCGCTGTTTCAGTAATGCGGCATAACGAACAAATTGAATCCAATCGCCAAGACCCTGCTCGGGCATCAAGAAAACCGTTTTTCCGTCAACAGGCTCGCCCGCCCACATCGGCTTGCGTAGGGCCGGGATGGCAACCCGATCGCGCGGCTTTCGGCGTGGGTCAAGCCGCCAGCGATATTCTTTCCATCCACGCTCGTAGTCGCCATTTGCGAGCAGCAGCAGGCTTAGGTTGAAGTGCCCTTCCGGATTGTCAGGGGCCAGTTCGATGCCCCGCCGCGCATTTGAAATAGCCTCGTCGTGGCGACCCAACTCTGAAAACACCACCGCCCGATTGATCCAGATGGGCGCGGAATCTGGCTTGAGCGCTTCGGCGCGAGCATAGGCCTCTAGCCCGCGCTCGTAGTCACGGCGCCGACAATAGCATTGCGCCATCACCAGCCACGCATCGGCGACATCCGATTTGATCTGCAGAATGTCCCGCGCAATTTGCTCCGAGCGCTCAAAATCCCCCTGTTTTTGCACAATTACGGCGTGGGCCGCCATGTAGTCAACCCGCTTGGGCGCCAGCGCCACCGCCCGCTCAATCGCGGCAAGCCCGCCATCCCCCTGTACCAACCGGTCGGCAGCCAAAGCAAGCATGTACCAGGCGCCGGCATTGTCAGATGCCTCTTCGACCGCCACCGCGGCCGCGCGCTGCACGGCTGCATAGTCCCCAAGGTCCGACGCCAGATTGCAGAAGTTGGTCAAAAGGATCGGGTCGCGCGGGAATAGCTGCATCGCTTCGCCGTAGATCCGTTGCGAGTCAGACACCCTCCCCAACACGCGATACGCCACAGCAAGGTTACGCATCGAGTCTTGGTGCGCGGGCTCGTGCTTCAGTACCCACTCGTAGATTTGTACCGCGGCCGCATGGTCACCGGACTGTTGGGCCTTGACGGCATGGCTCAGCTGAGCGGCCACACCGGCCCGCACGAACTCACCGGGCTTCCATTCAACGTCATACACCGGAGTAACCGCTGGTAAAGACGCGACACTGTCATCGGACAGCCAGTCTTCTAGCCCTTGGGCTACACGCTCAAAAACCGAGTCCCAGTCTCCAAGCGCATGCTGACGAAACAAGCGTAGCGACGGATACCACGGCGTAGTCTCCCCATCGGTCAACCAGCGGAAATCGGCAGACTTCGACAGTAGCACCCAACACGGCCGGCCCAACGCACCGGCCAGGTGAACGGGGGCGCTATCGATGCTGATCAACAGATCCAGGTGAGCGACCGCTGCGGCCGAGTCCCCAAAGTCAACGATCTCCGCGCCCAAGCGATCCAGCTCTAAACCATCGGGAGCCGCGTCATCGGCCCGCTCCCCCATCTGCAGAGAGAACAATTTGATCCGGTCCTGAAAGCTCCTAAGAAATCCGAATTGATCGAGCCGGGTTGAACGTTGGTAATCGTTGCCGTGAGTCGGACGGCCGGCCCAAACGATACCGACCTTACGTCGGGCATCTTTCAGGCGGGGTTCCCAACGCGCCATACGCTGATGGGTCGGCGCTAGATACGCCGGAGGTGAGGGAATTGAGGCCACCGTGGTGCCGCAGCGATGGGGCAGGCTCATCACCATGATGTAAAAGTCGATGTTGCTGCCACTGCGCGGTATCCCGTTGCCGATGTGCTCGGCCCACGGTAGCGTATGAGCAAGCGGCACTAGGTGCTCGGGACAAATCAATACCACCTTCGCGCCCTCGCGGTGCAAAAGCTCGCCATATCGACAGAACTGGATGAAATCGCCCAGCCCTTGCTCGGCCAACACCGCCACCACCTTGCCGTTGACATCTTGCCCCGGCATCAACTGCGGTATGGTGGTCGCCGGTAGCTTGACCCGGTCCAATGCAACTCGCTGTGGCGCAAACCGAATCTCGTAGTTGGCCCAGCCCCCAGCGTAATCCCCAGTAGCCAACTGCGCCAAAGAGAGATTCCACAGGTTTTCGGCATTGTCTGGCGCGACCCGCACAGCCTGCTGCAAAGACTCAAGCGCCTCAGGGTAGCGGCCCAGGGCCTTTAACGCGATGCCTCGGTTAGCCCACGTGGTCCCGTTATTGGGGTCGTCTTCCAACGCGGCATCCAGGCACGGAATTGCTGCCAACGGCTGATTATCAAGAAGAAAACAGGCGCCGATGCCATTCTGGACGTCACCCTGACGTCCCCCAGCTTGCTGAAGCTGCTCGAATACTGCTCGAGCTTCGCCAGCGCGCCGCACGGAAACTAAAACACGCGCAAGACTTTTTAGTGCCTCGAGGTTTTTGGGGCTAAGTTCCAGAGCACCCCGCGCGAATTCTTCGGCCTCTTCGAACTCAGCCAATTGGCAGGCAACGACCCCGCCGTTGTGCAGGCCATCGAAATGATCCGGGTACCGCAAACGGCAATCTCGAAAAACCTCCAACGCCTCGTTTAATCGACCCTGAGCCTTCAGCAACAAGCCGCGAAGCGATAACAATTCTGCGTGTTCACCGTCGATCTTGACGGCACGCTCGATCGCAGTCGAGGCTGCCGCGATGTTCTGCGAGCGGATATACGCAGCGGCAAGGAGTACCCGCGCGCGCGGTTTTGCCCCTTTGCCCCAACACACCCGCTCCAGGCACCGGATGGTATCGGCAAAACGCCCCGCATGGAAATGCTGGGTGGCCAAACTAAGCGCATCGACGCGAGCGTTTGGAAGCTGAGGGCGACGAGAGGGAATGTTTTTGCGCATAAAAAAAGGCCCGACAAAAGTCGGGCCTCAATTGTACTGCCTAAGAGATCACTGCATTTAGATGAAGTTGCTGGCTGCCAAATCCCCGGCACCCTGAACCACACCAACCAGCTTGAGCTCGCTCGACTGAATACCGGTGGTCCCCGCTTCGGTGTAAAGGAATACAGCTGAGTTGTTTGAGTCACCGTCGTTGAGCACCAACACAAGCTTCGTGCCGACCGCGGTGCTACCGGAGGCCCCAATCGTGCCGGTAATCAACGTAACCGCCGCATCGATACTGGTTTGATCGGTGAACGAGCCCGTAACCGTATCATTCACCAAAAGCAGATTGAAGCTCTGGTTCGAACCAGTCAGATCCGCAAAGGTGGACGCGGCCGCAGAACTAGACACCGAGTAACCGCCGCTATCGGTATTAGTCAAGCCAGTGCCACTTGAAGTGCGCAGGACGTAGGTCGAGCCATCAGCCGATTGGAGCGTAGCGGCTGTCAGATCAATCTTGTCCGTTGCAGTTGCGAAGCCCGAAATTACATCCGCCGAAGCGAACGTGGTACCAGACTGCAGGTCGTTGGCCAAGCTGATCTGGATAACATCAACGCCTGTTGCGCCACCGGTAATGGTATCGGCACCGACACCACCGTTGAGGTAGTGGACGTAGCCCGAGGCGGTGACACCATCGGTCATGGTGATGGTGTCGTTACCATTACCACCGAAGATCGAAACCGTACTAGTCAGCGAATTACCATCCAGCGACACGGTGACCGTATCGTTACCGTCGCCCAACGAAACGCTAACAACCTCAGCGCTAGTAAGGGTCACGGTGTCAGTAATCACGTCGTTGCCGGTCGAACCCGTAATAGTGTTGACGTCAGTCGCGGCAAGGGTGGCTGTGTTACCGCTACCGATGGTGACCGACTCAGATACGGCGGTCACGCCGGTCACGGTCTCGACGTTGACCAGGGTGATAGACGTGTCACCGGTAGTGAACGCATAGGTGTCCGAACCCGCACCGCCGTCGAAGGTACCGACCGCCAGGTTACCCGTCACAACATCCGCACCCGCACCACCGGTGATCGTATCGACATTGGAGGCCGTGATGGTGCCACCAAAAGTGTGTCCCACGGTCACCGTATCGGTACCGGTTGACAGGTCAACGGTCACGTTTACCGCCGCCGTCGCAAGGATGGTTACCGACTCGTTTGCAGTACCGACGTAGCCGTTAACAGTCTCCACGTTGATTACTCTAATTGACATACCTGCCGTTGAGTTCAGTGTGAGCGTATCCGTGGCACCCGCGCCACCGTTGATGGTGAGCGCCGAGAACGCAGTATTCACCGTCACGTTGTCGATGCCGGTACCACCAGTCACGCTGGTGACA
>Ga0214921_10009560_pt1 | contig 12232 bp, 13 predicted proteins | sample LL1505_MetaG_FD_177992 | JGI IMG/M metagenome (GOLD analysis project Ga0214921, IMG submission 177992) | Freshwater microbial communities from Lake Lanier, Atlanta, Georgia, United States - LL-1505 | ecosystem: Environmental > Aquatic > Freshwater > Lake | place: USA: Georgia | collected... | reverse complement strand
GGCGGGCTGGGGGTGGCATAGGGGTGGTCGATGCGCACATCCCCAGCGTCATAGCCGTGGGCATGGGCCCCCGCACAAGCGCCAAACACACACACCATCAAACCCCAGCGCACAGCGCGCCAAGCACTTGACGCCTTGAAAGAAAGTTTAAAAAAGATCACGGTCCACCTCGATGCAATGACAACAGGGGCGTGGGCATGACTGACAAGCCATGCACCACGCAGGCAAAGCGCCAAGGATTGGCGCTTTGTCAGCTCACAGGGTCAAATCAGGGTGGGAGGGGCGCGGGCCAGTCCGGGCGACCAAGGCGCGGATGGCAGGGGGTGGCTGACCTGAAAAAGGTCGGGGGTGACAGATGCCAAAGCTTTCCATGCCGGTAGCTCTGGGGTGGGAAGGCCGCATGCCAGTTGCGCATGCAACAGACAAAAAACACAAGCGGGGTTGGCCGCATTGGCCGGGGCCTCGCTGTCCGCATCCAAGCTGGCCACCGACTGCATGCCGGTGCTGGTACAAACCATGGCCATGTCGCCCAACGACGGGTTGGGCGAGGCCACCGCTTGCGACAAAGCCGGGGCGATGGCCGCAAACAGCAGCACGGCACTGGCGATCCAGTTCCACAGCTTGAGACGTTGGGCCCAGGTGTTCATCGTGGCCGGAATTCTAATCAACAGTCCGATGCAGCCAATCGTTACCCAAAATTGGGCGCGCGCCGCTGGCGCAGCGAGGCCACGCCTTCGTGCACGTCGGGGCCGGCAAAGCCCATGAACTCCAGCGCCAGCGAGGTGTCAAAGGTGGGCCCAGCTTGGCGCAGCCAGTTGTTGAGGGCATATTTGGTCCAGCGGATGGCGCTTTGGCTGCCATTGGCCAATTTGTCAGCCACTTCATAAGCTTTGTCCAACAGGTCTTTGTCTTCCACGCACAAAGACACCAGGCCAATGCGTTCGGCCTCTTCACCGCTGAGGGGTTCGCACAGCATCAAGTGGTATTTGGATTTGGCCATGCCGCACAGCAGCGGCCAAATGATGGCCGCGTGGTCCCCTGCCGCCACGCCCAAGCGGGTGTGGCCATCGACGATCTTGGCGCTTTTGGCGGCGATGGAGATGTCGGCCAACAAACCGGCCACCAAGCCCGCGCCCACGGCTGGCCCATGCATGGCGCTGACGATGGGCTTGTCGCAGTTGATGATGTTGTAAACCAAGTCGCGCGCTTCGCGCCACACCCGCGAGCGGATCTCAAAGTCTTGCGCCATGTCTTGCACCAAGGCCAAGTCGCCGCCGCCCGAAAACCCCAAGCCCTCGCCACGCAGCACCACGCAGCGCACGCTGTCGTCTTTGCCCACATCGCGCCAAATTTCTGCCAGCTCCTCATGCCCCGCATGGCCAGCGGTGGGCAGCTTGCCATTGGCACCGGCCTTCATTTGCACGTCGAGCACGCTGTCACCGGGGCCACGGCGGCTGATGGTCATGGTGGTGTACATGCTGTAGTCAATGGGCTTCATGGGGATCATCGAGGTCTGTGAATGGAATCTTTATTGTGCCCGCACTGCCACGCGCCACTGTTTTTGTTGACCAAGGTCAAGGCTTGCGCCAGCGGTCGGGCGCAAGATGAAGCTATTCAAACCCTGAGGAATTTGCATGGACACCACCGCCGCTCAGCCATACTTGTATCAACTGACCCGCCAGCGCAACCAACTGTTGGCGCAGATGGCCGAGCAACGTGGGGGCCAGCTGGGCCGCGCCGAAGTGGCCACCGCCCACTTTGACAACAGCCAAGACGACCAAGCGCAAATCCGCAGCGAGCGAGAGCTTGAGTTTGCGCTCAACGAGCACGAATTGGTCGAACTGCAAGCCATCGAAGACGCCTTGAAGCGCATCGAAGCGGGCATTTATGGGTTGTGCCTGAACTGCGGTGTACGCATCCCGCATGAACGGCTGCACGCGGCACCCCAAGCACTTCGCTGTGTGGCTTGCCAAACCACCTTTGAAACCCCCTACGCCAACTGAACCACCCAGGAGCCCCATGTCTACTTTTCACGCCGTTGTTTGGATGGATCACCACAATGCCCACGTGTTGATGTTTGACCGCGAGCATGTGCAAGCCGAGCGCATCCAGTCGCGCAACACCCACAGCCACCAAGGCAAACATGCCGACATCAAGTCGTATTTCGCTGAGATCAGCCATGGCCTGGCAGGTGTGCATGAGGTGTTGTTGACCGGGCCCGGAACGGCCCGCACCGAGTTTCGATCCTGGTGCGATGCGCATGCAAAAGGTTGCGCCCACGCCATCATCGACAACGTGGCCAGTGACCACCCGACAGACCCCCAACTGGTGGCGATGGGGCGTCAGTACTTTTTAAAGTTTGACAAGATGGCCAACGACCCTAGCCAGCGTTGAGCGGGGCGATGCGTTGCTCGATGGCGCCAAACACGCTTTGGCCGTCTTTGCCCTTCATTTCAATGCGCACGGTGTCGCCAAACTTCATGAAGTCGGTGCTGGGCTGGCCGTCCAAAATGGTTTCAATGGCGCGCTTTTCAGCAATGCAGCTGTAGCCTTTGGGCCAGTCTTTTTTGCCGTCGCGCTCAACGGCTTTGTTGCTCACCGTTCCGCTGCCCACAATGCTGCCCGCGCGCACGTTGCGGGTTTTGCACATGTGCGCGATCAACTGGCCAAAGTGATAAGTCATCTCCGGGCCGGCTTCGCACATGCCCACTTTGCGACCGTTCCAGCTCACTTGCATGCCTAAATGCACGCGCCCGCCCTGCCAAGCGTCGCCCAGTTCGTCCAATGTCACCGCCACGGGGCTGAAGGCGGTGGCCGGCTTGCCCTGAAAAAAGCCAAAACCTTTGGCCAGCTCATCGGGGATCAGGTGGCGCAATGACACATCATTGACCAACATCACCAAGCGCACACTGTCCAAAGCCTGGTCGGGTTTGGCTTGCATGGGCACGTCCCCGGTGATGACGGCCAACTCGGCTTCGAAGTCGATGCCAAAGTCCTCGCTGGGGCACACCACGTCGTCGCACGGGCCCAAAAAATCATCGCTACCGCCTTGGTACATCAAGGGCTCGGTGTAATAGTTTTCGGGCACATCGCTGTGGCGGGAAGCACGCACCAACTCGACATGGTTCATGTAAGCCGAGCCATCGGCCCACTGGTGGGCACGTGGCAACGGGGCCATGCACATGCGGGGATCAAACGCAAAAGCATGGCGGGCTTTTCCTTGATTCACGTCGTGGGAGAGGTCTTGCAACTGAGGCAGCATGAAGTTCCAATCGTCCAACACCTGTTGCATGCGGTGGGCAATGCCGGTTGCATAATGCGCCGTGGTCAGGTCGCGGGACACCACCACCAGTTGCCCATCGCGCGATCCGTCTTTATATGTGGCCAATTTCATGGTGTTTCCGATGTGGGGTGGGGGGATAGGGGTCTGGTGCCGGGCGCTCAGCGCCGGTGGATGCTTCGATTGAAAATTTTACAGGACGGGTAACTCGGGCATGCGGTTTAGAACCATGGCTTCGCAGATGCGCACCAGGGCTGGGCCTAGTCTTTGGATTTGGCTGATCAGCGCAGTCTTGCACTTGTGGCTGCTGTTTCAATGGCCTGCCTGGCAGGCCCAGGCTGCGCCCTCGCCGCGCTGGCAAGTGCAGGTGCAAACAGATTCGCCCTCGTCCGATCTGCCACCAAACCCATCGCCGCGCACCGCACTGCCAACGCCAGCCGCTTTGCTGTCAGAACCCGCGCAGCCCCGTGAAGCCACCCACCCAGCGTCGCACGAAAGCGACACGCCCACGAGCCAAACCACGACCACAACACGGCCGTCGCTGGTGCTGCCGAGCCTAGAAACGGAGGCAGATGTCGCAGTGCTGCCCCACACGGACACCGTGCTGGCCCAGGCCAAGCCCGCCGTGATTGGGGTTTCTGCGCCCAGCGCCACATCGGCTGCCCCATCGGCAGCCAGCGGCTTTCGCCCCCCCACGGGCGCCCGTTTGCGCTACGACCTGCAAGGCATTGCCAAAGGTTTTGGTTATTCGGCCAAGGCCGAATTGCTGTGGCAGCCCGATGCCAGCCAATATGAAGCCCGTTTGGAGGTGTCGCACTTTTTGCTGGGGTCACGGGTGCAGACCAGCCAAGGGCAGATCAACCCGGAAGGGCTGGCCCCGCGCCGGTTTGGTGACAAAGTGCGCAGCGAGCAAGCGGCCCATTTTCAACGCGACAAAGGCCTGATCACTTACAGCGCCAACACCCCCGACACACCGCTGCTGGCCGGCATGCAAGACCGCCTGAGTGTGTTCATTCAAATCTCAGGCATGTTGTTGGCGGAACCCCAACGCTGGGGCCCCGGCGCCGTGATGAACTTCAACACCACCGGTGCGCGCGACAGCGAACCCTGGGCGTTTCAGGTGGCAGGCATGGAGCAACTCAAAATGCCCTATGGCACCCTGGAGGCCCTGCGCTTGGTGCGGCAAGAGGAAAAGCAATACGACCAGCGCGTCGAATTGTGGATGGCGCCCAGCTTGGAGCACCTGCCGGTGCGCATCCGCATCACCCAAACCAGCGGTGACCAAGTGGATTTGTTGTTGCGCAGCAAAGCGCCGCCCAGCGCCAGCCCCTGATTTGTTTTCATGACCGCCTCAGGCTCAAGATTGGCGCGCAGGGGTCGATTCTGACCTTGAATGCCCCTTGGGGCATGAAGGTCTGCCCCCAACGGGGTGGGTGGGCGGCTGCACCAGTGCAGCCGCGTTTTTGCAGGAATGCGGCCATGGGATACCTGATTTCATTTGTATTTGGCATTTTTGTGGCCACCATCGGCCTGGGTGGGCGTGCGCCGGTTTTGGATGCGCACTGGAACCCCACCCACCAAACCAGCACCGACCCGCGTTGATTTCTCACCCGCCTGCCATGGTTGGCCTTGAAATGGGCGTTTCAGCGCCGATATCAGGTTAATATGATCCTCAACGACACCACGGGCAGCACCATGAATACGCTTTACGACTCCGAGTCATTTGCTGTAGTGCACATGGCAGCCGATGTGCCCAGCGACAAGCCACGGCCCACGGCCCAACCCATGCTCTCGCGCCAAGGGTTCGAGATTGTGGACAAACGCAATGGCAAAGAGGTGTACCTCGATGGCTACTGGGCGGAGTTGTTTCAACAACACATCACCCAATGGCAGCTCAAAACCCCGACCCAAGACGAGGTGGAAGACACCCTGGCCCAGTACGCCGAATTGGCCCAAAACCCGGTGGTGATGCACTGAGCGGGGCCATCCAGCTCCAATGAAAAAGCCCGCAACAGCGGGCTTTTTTATGCCGGCAAGCTGGCGATGGCGTCGGCCAAGGTGGCCACCATGTGCTCGATGTGTTCGCGCTCAACGATGAAGGGTGGTGCAAACACCAGGTTGTCACCCGCACTGCGCACCAATACCCCCCGGCGCAAACATTCTTGGAACACGGCATAACCGCGCTGTCCCGCTCCCAGGGATGAGGGGCTGAGTTCCACCGCAGCGGCCAAGCCCAATGACCGAATACCCACGACATGCGGCAAGCCTTTGAGGTTGTGGTGCATGGCCCGCCCAAGCAGGGGCCCCATTTGGCCGGCACGCTCGAACAAACGCTCTTGGGCCATCAACTTCAAGGTGGCGACCGCCGCCGCACACGCCACCGGATGCCCCGAGTAGGTATAGCCATGCAAAAACTCGATGGCATGGGCCGGGCCCCCTTGTTCGGTCACGGCGTGATAAATGGCCTCACGGCAAATCACGCCGCCCATGGGCACCACGCCATTGGTCACGCATTTGGCAAAGTTGAGCATGTCGGGCACCACGCCAAAGTAGTCCGCCGCAAAAGGCACGCCCATGCGGCCCAGGCCCGTGATCACCTCGTCAAAGATCAACAAAATGCCGTGCTTGTCACATATTTGCCGCAAGCGCTGCAAATAACCCAGGGGCGGGATATACCAACCCGCGCTGCCAGATACTGGCTCGACGATGATGGCGGCCACATTGCTGGGGTCGTGCAAGGGCAAGATGCGCTGCTCCAACTCGTTGAGCAAGTCGTTGGAAAACTGAGGCAACTCGCCTTCGATGTAAGCGTGTTGCTGGGGGTCGTGGATGAACGCCATGTGGTCCACCCGGGGCAGCATGGCCGCGCCAAAAGCTTTGCGGTTACCGCCAATGCCGCCCACACTCATGCCGCCAAAACCCACCCCGTGGTAGCCACGCTCGCGGCCAATGAACACCGTGCGCTGAGCTTGGCCGCAGGCGCGGTGATAAGCCAAGGCCATTTTCAATGAGGTGTCGGCCGCTTCCGACCCAGAGGTGCAAAAGAACACCCGGTTTAAATCACCCGGCGCCAGCGCGGCCAACATATCGGCCGCTTCAAAGGCCCGGTCATTGGCAAATTGAAAGGCGGTGGCGTAATCCAGTGTGTCGAGTTGTTTTTTGATCGCCTCATTGATCGGGGCACGGTTGTGGCCTGCACCCACGCACCACAAGCTAGAAATGCCGTCGAGCACCCGCTGGCCCTCTTGGGTGGTGAAGTGCATGCCGTCGGCGCCCACCAAGACCCGAGGTGACTGTCGAAAGTCGCGATTGGGTGTGAAGGGCAACCACATGTGGTTGCCAAGCGATGGAGGTGTTTGCATGAGGGGCTCCCTGAGTGTGCCGACCATGGCCATCCTTTACCCGCCGGCTTCAATGCATTCTAATTTGCAAGTTGTGCGGCAAGTCCAACACCACGCTGCTGCTGGCGGTGACCACCCCCAGGGTGAGGGCGTCTTTCTGTGCGTACTCGGCGCATTGCTCACGCGGGGTGCGTGCGGTGGGGCAATGCAAAGTGATGCGGTCACGCGGGCGGTTGCGCTCCATCTCTCGGATCAACACAAAGCCGCTGGCGTCTTGCATTTGGTACAAAGCAATGGTCAACAACTGCGCATCGAATTTGTCGCCCATCCGCTCTTGGTAAAAGTCCCACATTTCGCGCGCACGCTCGGGCACCAGGGCGCCCGTGAAAGGCATGCTGGGGCCGTGGATACCGACCACCGTGAGGTGAGGTGCCACACCTGTGGCGTATTGCCGCTCTTGCCCCGCCATGAACAACAAAGAGCAAGCCGACAAACACTGGCCGACCACCAAGGTGGTCACGCCCTGCCCTTGCAACCAACGCGCCATGGCCATGCCGGCTGGCAAATCGCCACCGGGTGAGTTGACCAAGATCAAACGCTTGACGTCGCCACGATCAAACTCCGCACGCAACAACCGATCGTCATGGCGCTCAATCACACCCGAGACAAACACATCGCTGCCCACCCGTTGAACCGTCATGGCGTTTGCTGTGGTAACGAGTGAGATGAGCCCCCATGCGAACCAGCGCATGTCAACCGCGCTCGCCCTGCGCCACACATACGAAAGCACTCTTTTAAAGGCCTGCCAACCGCAGTCTGCAACATCGCCAAAAGTATGCTTTTTAGAAAAATTTTGTGTGCTGTTCATATCGCCCCCACCGGTGTCGGTATGGGTATGAATCAGCAAAAAATGTGCCCTTGGCAGTCACCTACTTTAGGTTTCGTCCATCAAAAATGATGCAAAAAATGCGCACCTTTGATGTCATGGGAACGCACGGTTTTTTGACACAACGCCATGGCACGGCGCACGAAAAAGTGCATGCACGTCAGGGCCGGTCCTGGCACGCGCAAGTCCTGCGAAAATATCTGAATGACTCCTTCTTACATCCTCACTTTGTCGTGCCCGGACCGCCCGGGCATCGTCCACGCGGTTTCAGGTTTTTTGCTGGAGCGCGGCAGCAACATCGAAGAGGCCGCTCAGTACAGCGACTTGGCCACAGGTTTGTTTTTCATGCGGGTGCGGTTTGTCTGCACCCAAACCGCCGAGGCGGTGTTGCGCGAGCAACTGACACAAATGGCGCCTGGCTTTGGCATGCGCTGGGCCTTGCACAGCAGCGGTCAGGCCATGCCCAGCGTGATCATGGTCAGCAAAGAAGGTCACTGCCTCAACGATTTGCTGTTTCGCTGCAAAAGCGGTTTGCTGGACGTGGATGTGCGCGCCATCATCAGCAACCACCGCGACTTCTACCAATTGGCCGCCAGCTACAACGTGCCTTTCCACCACATTGAAGTCAATGCCGCCAACAAGGCACAGGCGGAAGCGCGTCAGCTCGAAATCATCCACGCCGAAGGTGCGCAATTGGTGGTGTTGGCGCGCTACATGCAAATTTTGTCCAACGCCATGTGCGAGCAACTGGCGGGCAAAGCCATCAACATCCACCACAGTTTTTTGCCCAGCTTCAAAGGCGCCAAGCCGTATCACCAAGCCCACCAGCGTGGGGTCAAGCTGATTGGTGCAACGGCCCATTACGTCACGGCCGACCTGGATGAAGGCCCCATCATTGAACAAGATGTGGCCCGCGTGGACCACAGCAAAACCGTTGAGGACCTCAGTGCCTTGGGGCGTGACACCGAAAGCCAGGTGTTGGCCAGGGCCGTGAAGTGGCACAGCGAGCACCGCGTGCTGGTGGATGGCCACAAAACCGTGATCTTTAAATGACCCTGCTGGCCCACCTTTTGTACTGATAAAGGGTTAACATTTCGCGATGTGAGGGTGCGGCTGTTGCGCAACATGTAGAGCCGGCTTATTCATCGGTTTGACCGCAAACCGCCCATCACACAGATGCGGCCGAGCATGGTTGCTGGCTCGCCCGTTACGCCATCCACGCACCCCTTTGTTCGGGTGCTTTGAACGCCCACCATGAATTCGCCGCAAAACCCAACCCCCGCCAAGGCTGAAACCACAACGCTGACTCCCTCTGCCCGCTACGTTCGGTGGCGCACGCCGCTGGTGGGCAGCTTGATGGGCTTGATCATGCTGGGCTTGGGCAGTTTTGTGGTTTTGATGTCCCAACACTTGGCCCAAGAGCAGGCCCAAAAGGCTTTGGAGCGATCTTTGCTGCGTCAAGCCCAAGACATTGTGAAGTTTCGCAATTTCTACGCTACTGAAATCATGGTGCCGGCCCAGGCAAATGGCGTGCGCGTTTCGCACGACTTCAAAGACCACCCCGGAACGCTGCCCTTGCCCGCCACCATGGTGCTAGAGCTGGGGCAATTTTTCAACCAGCAAGAAGAGGGCAGCCTCACCAACTACTACAGCGATCTGCCCTTTCCTTGGCGCGCTTCGCAGCGCCAGCTTGATGGGTTCCAACAAGACGCGCTGGTGTACCTGCGAAAAAACCCAGAAAAGCCGTATATCCGCGAGGAAGTTCGCGATGGCCGCACCGTTGTCCGATTGGCCCTGGCCGATCCCATGCAAGAGAGCTGCGTGAACTGTCACAACCAGTATCCAGGCTCGCCCTACACCCAATGGAAGGTGGGGGATGTGCGTGGTGCTTTGGAGGTGTCCATGCCCATCCATGCCACCCGCACCAGCACTGACAGCCTCATCAACTTCACCTTGGGCATGCTGACCTTTGTCGCAATGTTGGGTTTGTTTTTGTTTTGGCGCGCCTTGAGTTCTGCAGACAAGCACTTAAAAACGGCCAACAGTTTGGCGGCCAAATACCAAGACAGCAATGACGCTTTGCGCACGGAGGTGTTGCAGCGGGAAGCCATGGAACAAGGCCTGCGAGAAAGCCAAAAGGACCTGATCGAGGCCAAAGCCAAGGCGGACTCGGCCAATGAGTTGAAAAGCCAGTTTTTGGCCAATATGAGCCACGAAATTCGCACCCCGATGAATGGGGTGGTCGGGATGACGCAAATGGCGCTTCAAACCAATTTGGATGCGCAACAGCGCGAGTTCATCAGCCTGGCCAACGTGTCGGCAAAACACCTGATGTCGGTGATCAATGACATCTTGGATTTCTCCAAAATTGAAGCCGGTCATTTGAGCTTGCACCCCATCGCTTGCAATCCCTGGGACGTGGTGGTGCAAACGGTGCGCAGCTTTCAGTCAGAAGCCAACGACAAGGGCTTGGCACTCTCTGTTGACAACGGTGGGCAGCCCCCGCCCACCGTGATGCTTGACCCTGTGCGGTTGCGCCAAATTTTGACCAACCTGATTGGCAACGCCATCAAATTCACGGCCAAAGGCGAGGTGCAGGTGGTCATGGGAACAGAAAAAGGCCCATTCGCCGACATGGTGCGCTTGCACTTTTCTGTGCGCGATACCGGCATTGGCTTTGTGCCGGACCAGGCCTCACGTTTGTTTGACCCGTTCATCCAAGGCGACAGTTCCATCACCCGCTCTTTTGGCGGCACAGGCCTGGGCTTGGCCATCAGCCGCAACTTGATCCGGCTGATGGGCGGCGACATCCAAGCGCAAGGCCAATTGAACCAAGGGGCCACGTTCAGCTTTCACATCAAAGCCACCACCGCACCGCACTTTGACAGCCCCCAAGCCTTTGATGGGGCGGGTCTGGGGCTGACCGATCCAGCCAAGCCGGCGCTGCGCCAGCACATCTTGGTGGTCGAAGACCATGCCATCAACCTCAAACTGGCGTGCTTGCTCCTGGACCGCATGGGCCACACCCACATGAGCGCGCTCAACGGACAAGAAGCTTTGCAACTGCTGCAGACGCAAAGCTTTGACATGGTGCTGCTGGATGTCATGATGCCCGTGCTCGATGGCATGAGCACCCTCAAGGCTTTGCGCAACCTGCCCAATCCCGCTGTCGCCACCATGCCAGTGATCATGGTCACTGCCCACACCATGACCGGTGACCGCGAGCGGTTTTTGGGTGCTGGCGCTGATGGCTACGTTTCCAAGCCGATTGGTTATGAGGCCTTGGATGATGAAATTCAACGGTTGGCCCGCAAGCCCGCGCACCCCCATTGATGGATATGTTTTTGGCTTGAATGGATACACCCACTGGCATTTGGCCCTACATTGGAGCCCTATCGACGTGAAAGCGACCCCATGACTGCTGTGCTCGAAAAACCACTCGCCACGCCCCAGACGGCCTCACCCATGCCCAGAGATCTGGTGCTGTCAGCCCTGCGCGCTGTGCTGCCCGCCCACGCGGTATTGTCGTCCAGCGAAAACACCACGCCCTACGAATGCGATGGCCTGACCGCTTACCGCCAACGCCCGATGTGCGTGGTGCTGCCCGAAACCTACGATCAAGTGCAAGCGGTCTTGCGCACCTGCCATCGCTTGGGTGTGCCGGTGGTCGCACGCGGTGCGGGCACTGGTTTGTCGGGGGGCGCCATGCCCCACCCCCACGGCGTCACCTTGTCCTTGGCCAAGTTCAACAAAATTTTGAAAATGGATGTGCACAGCCGAACCGCGGTGGTGCAAGGCGGTGTGCGCAACCTGGCCATCAGCGAAGCCGCTGCCCCCTTGGGCCTGTATTACGCACCCGACCCGTCCAGCCAAATCGCTTGCACCATCGGCGGCAATGTGGCGGAAAACTCCGGCGGTGTGCATTGCCTGAAATACGGCCTGACTTTGCACAACGTCTTGAAGGTGAAGGGTTTCACCATGGACGGTGAGCCCATCGAGTTTGGCGGCGACGCGCTGGACGCGCCTGGCTTGGACCTGCTGCCCTTGGTGGTCGGCTCGGAAGGCATGCTGGCCATCACTTTGGAAGTGACGGTCAAGCTCACACCCAAACCCCAACTGGCGCGCTGCATCATGGCGAGTTTTGACGACTTGCGCAAAGCCGGTGACGCGGTGGCCGCGGTCATTGCCGCAGGCATCATCCCCGCCGGTTTGGAGATGATGGACAAGCCCATGACCGCTGCCGTGGAAGACTTTGTGCATGCGGGCTACGACTTGAATGCCGAGGCGATTTTGCTGTGCGAGAGCGACGGCACGCCCGAGGAAGTGGAAGAAGAAATTGGCCGCATGAGCGCAGTGCTGCAAGGCTGTGGTGCCACGGCGATTGCGGTGAGCAAAGACGAAGCCGAGCGGCTGAAGTTTTGGAGCGGCCGCAAAAACGCGTTTCCAGCCAGTGGGCGCATCAGCCCCGACTACATGTGCATGGACTCGACCATCCCACGCAAACGCTTGGCCGACATTTTGTTGGCGATTGCCGAGATGGAAAAAAAGTACGGCTTGCGCTGCGCCAATGTGTTCCATGCGGGTGACGGCAACTTGCACCCGCTGATTTTGTTTGATGCCAACGACCCCGACCAGCTGCACCGCTGCGAGCTGTTTGGCGCGGACATTTTGGAAACCAGCGTCGCCATGGGCGGCACGGTGACCGGAGAACACGGCGTGGGCGTG
>Ga0214921_10009559_pt1 | contig 12232 bp, 9 predicted proteins | sample LL1505_MetaG_FD_177992 | JGI IMG/M metagenome (GOLD analysis project Ga0214921, IMG submission 177992) | Freshwater microbial communities from Lake Lanier, Atlanta, Georgia, United States - LL-1505 | ecosystem: Environmental > Aquatic > Freshwater > Lake | place: USA: Georgia | collected 2015-05-28 | reverse complement strand
CTTCGAGAGCAGCTTCATTCGAGGCTACTTTAGGAGCGAAACCACCTTCATCGCCAACAGAAGTGGAGAGACCTTGAGCCTTTAAAACTTTCTTCAGGGCGTGGAAGATTTCAGTACCCATACGGAGCGCTTCGCTGAATGATTTAGCACCTTTAGGAACAACCATGAATTCTTGAATGTCGACGGGCGCGTCGGAGTGAGCACCGCCATTCATGATATTCATGAGTGGGATAGGTAAAACTTTAGCGTTAGGTCCACCGATGTAACGGTAGAGAGGCTGACCGAGGGCTTTCGCTGAAGCGTGGGCAATGGCCATCGATACACCGAGGATCGCATTCGCACCTAATTTCTTTTTGTTCTTCGTGCCATCGAGTTCAATCATCGCGTGATCGATACCGACTTGGTCTTGGGAATCTTGTCCGACAATCATCGGAGCAATTTCTTCGTTCACATTAGCAACCGCTTTTAAAACGCCTTTTCCATTGTAGCGTTTTTTAGGATCAACCCCTTTAGCAAATTCTTTAGCGCTCACATCGGCGTCACGGAGTTCGTGAGCTTCGTAAGTACCGGTCGATGCACCCGAAGGTACAGCGGCGCGACCGACCGCACCACAAGCGAGGTGCACATCGACTTCGATGGTAGGATTACCCCGAGAGTCTAAAATCTCACGGGCTTTAACATGGGTGATGGAGGTGCTGTTCATAGAAAGAAATTAATCACCTATAGGGGTAGGGATAACAGGGGTATTAGTGCGAGAAAAAAGAAGAGGTTTTACTGAAAATCCCCTATCCTCATGCATCTCCCCTTGTCACCATGCCCACTTGCCAACTGTCCCCTAAACTTTAAGTGGTGGGAGTAGGCGGACTTGAACCGCCGACCTCCTGAATGTCAATCAGGCGCTCTAACCAACTGAGCTATACCCCCAAAACTTAGAAAGTGTAACAAAGATAGGCAATCGCTCGCTGGCAAGCCTTCAATGAACATCCCCCAAATATCGTGCCGCCCCACCCTTTGTTTTCTGTGTAATAATTTTGCTCAAACCAGGTGGAGAAATGGGATGCTGGTCTATTTTGCTCAAAGGTATCCATAGGAAACCGACCTGACGGCGGTCCTGACCTTTACCCGCACCAATCGATGCAAAGTCTTCACACTTACAATAAAAGACAGTCTCGACCTGGTGAAAGTGTCCATGGATGCGATGCATGGAATGATTTTTTCCAACATACTCTCTTACATACGCGAGATCTTCGACGAGGACATTCAATCCAAGTTCTTCATTCACTTCGCGCACCACAGTCGCCTGTAAAGTTTCGCCGTGATTCTGCCCTCCTCCTGGTAGAACTAAAAATTCACCTTCCTCACTTTTTATCCGCACGACTAATAACTCATCATTGCGCACAATGATAGCTCGAGCGGCTGTACGTACCCCCGAAGAATCTCGATGCGAAGAAGAAGCCACGCTCGGCAGACTAGACAATAACCTGTCTTAGAAAAGCCCAAAACTTTTTAACCTAAAAACTTGGGGTCGATTTCGTGATTTCCATGCACGGCCTTCACGTCATCGAGCGCTTCTAAAGCTTCAATGAGCTCTAAAACTTTCTTGGCGATTTCTGCATCACCCACAGGAACTGGAATATTCGTAATATAAGCGATTTCACTCGATTCCGGCTTGAGTGTCTTTTCCTGCAAAGTCTTCGCCACACTATCGTAAGCGGAGATCGGACAAAGGACTTCAAAGTGGTCGCCGTGATTAATAATGTCATCTGCCCCAGCCTCTAAGGCGATTTCCATCAACTTGTCTTCGGTGGTTTGATTCGCTCCAATTAAAAATTGTCCCTTGCGCTGGAAGCTATGTGAAACCGCACCCGTTTGTGCCATATTTCCGTTATTATCGTTGAAGGCCTGACGGACCTCTGCGGCCGCCCGATTTTTATTATCGGTCGTCACTTCCACAATCAGACCCACGCCGCCGGGCGCATAACCTTCATAGGTGATTTCATCATAGACGACGCCAGGAATTTCGCCGGTACCTTTTTGAATCGCACGCTTGATATTATCCGTCGGCATATTCGATGCTCGAGCCTTATCCATCAACGTACGCAGACGCGCGTTGGTTTCAGGATTACCACCACCCGAGCGTGCCGCTAAAGTAATTTCTTTCGCCAACACGGAAAAAACTTTTCCGCGCTTTGCATCAATCACGGCTTTGTGCCGTTTCGTTGTATGCCACTTACTATGACCTGACATAAAAAATTAATTTTTAGATTTCTTTTTCTTAGGAGGTGTAACTTCTACGATGGCTTCTGGAGTTTTACTCAGTCCCATCTGCAACATAACCAATAAATTCTGTAAGGTCATGTAAAGCGACAAGGCGGCGGGCAACGTGTAACAGATCACCGGGAATAATATTGCCATCGTGTACATGATAGTTTTTTGCGTATTATCAGCTGAAGGAGTCGGGGTCATCCGCATCGACAGCCACATGGTAATACCCATGAGAATAGGCAGTAAATTAAAGCCGAAACTACCGATATGGAAAAGTGTATCGGGAGTGGAAAGATCGTGAATCCAAAGGAAAGATTCTAGACGTAATTCCACGGTGGTTTGGAAGGCAGTATAGAGTCCAAAGAAAACAGGGATCTGAATGAAAATCGGTAAGCAGCCAGCGAAGGGATTAATTTTATGCTCGGTGTAGAGCCTCATCATTTCCTTATTTAGCTTCTCAGAATCGTTTTTGTATTTCTCACGAATCTCTTCCATCGGACCCTTAAACTGGGTCATCTTCTGTGCCGTGCGTTGTTGAGCGGCAGTCAGCGGCCAAGTAATCAGTTTAATAATAACGGTGAGCAGAACAATCGCCCAACCCCACGACCAGCCGCCTGTCCACGTCAGCAAAGAGTGAATGCCGCCCAAGCAAGCGAGGAGAAGTTTACAGATCGCACCGAAAGAAATGAATCCGAGAATTTTTGAAAATTGTAAGACGGAAACTTGGTCATCAGGCAGAGCGGCTAAGCGTGCATATTCCTTGGGGCCGACAAAAAAGTCGCCTTCGGTGGTCACGCTTAAATCAGCAGCAGGTACGCCTTCCCAATAAGCAAACGCCTGAATGCCTACTTCTTGGCTGTCGAATTTTACCGGGCGGGCAACTAACTCGGATCGATTACCACGGAAATTAGGTTCTACTCGAATAATCGAGGCAAAGAACTGATTACCTGAAGAAACCCAATTAAATGGCTTACCTGCAGCCATGGCGGGTTGCTCTAATACGGCGCGGTGAGCACCGAGACCAAAAAACCCGCTGGAGTCACGGAATACATCAAGACCCACGTGCGTTAGGTCTTCACCATTGTCAGCCAACACTGACATAAATTGGTGAGCAGGATCACCCTGCGTGTAGTGCCAAGTTCCGGTTGAATGCCAAACGCGCGTGGGCACGGCACCCGACGCTTCTACCTTGGTTTGGAAACGAATTGAATAAGGCTCTACCCCTTCTTTATCAGCTGAAGGTAAAGTATAAGTACGCGTAACTTTAGTACCATCTTCTAACTTACCTTGATAGACAACGGAGTTAGCACTGCTCGATACTAATTTGAATTCTGAATAAACCGGCTCAACGCGATTGGTCGCACGATTCGTGACGCCCAGCGTCATCGCCGAATCTACGTTACCCACATTAAATAAAATATTATCTTTTTTTGAAAGATCGGCGGGTTGCTTGAGAAGTTCCGCTTTTTCAATCGCACCACCGCGCGAAGTAAAGGTGACCTTCAAGTATCCGTTATCGATTACCGTCTTACGAGCATCAGCAACCGATATCGCAGAAGCGCTCACATTCGAAGGAGCGGAAACAGCCACGGGTGCGACTTTGGGTGCAACGGCTTTAGCTGAGGCTGCCGTGGGTGCAGGGTCATTGGGTTTCGAAACAGCGAAAATAAACATCGCCGCGGCAATACACCCGACACCTAGAAATAAGTTTTTACGGTCCATAGAAATATACCCCTTTGGCTAGGGAACTGAACCCACGGGTGCAAGGCACAAGGCAGAAAAACCTAAATTTTCCTCGATTCACCCTGTTTCTAGAGAGATTTCTACGAGCCAGGCTTTGTCGCAGGAATCTTGGCCAATTCGGGTGGCAATTGGTCAGCCGGATAGGTCGGGAAAGTTAATTCTAATAAGGAGATAAACGGAGCGACAAATTGAGTCTGTCCGCCCGAGCGATCCACTAAGCAAGTCACGGCCACTGGTACAGCTTCATGTTGTTGGATAATTTCCAAACATTCTTGGACTCGCCCTCCACGCGTAACCACATCCTCAGCAATCAATACCCTCTCCCCCTTTTTGAATGTGAAATTTCGACGCAAAACCAACTTGTCGTTTTCTTTTTCTACAAAAATAAAGCGTACCCCTAACTGACGAGCGAGTTCTTGACCGACAACTAGACCACCCATCGCGGGAGCTAAGACCACGTCACAAGGATAGTCTTTTAATTTCGGGCGTAAAAGTTCAATCAGGCGTGTTACCTTATCCATGTACTGACAAACCTGCGCGCACTGAAAAAAATGTCCGCTGTGTAATCCCGAACGTAATACGAAGTGACCGTTAAGCAGCGCCCGTGAATCTCTGAAAATCTGTAGGACTTCCTCTTGGGTTGAACTCATATTCTTTAATTAGTACCAATAAACCTTTCGGGGCGAGACGATATGAGGAAATTCACATTAAAAAGAAACTCTCGCCCGTTAGCGGTGATTAACTTTATAGTAAACCATGGAAAAAACTGGATCCATTAAACGAAGCCAAAATCTTGTAATCACGGTGATGGCTCTATTTTTAATATCCCTGGCTGGGCTTTGGTATTGGTCCACCAAGACTAAACAAACCGCTCCCGCCGAGATGGTTTGGATTCCTGGCGGAGAATTCGATATGGGCACTTTAAGCGCAACGGAAGGACACTCCGAAGAAAGCCCTGCCCATGTGGTCGTCGTCAAAGGCTTCTGGATGGATACCACCGAGGTCACCAACGCACAGTTTTCTCAATTCGTCGAAGCCACCGGTTATGTCACCGATGCGGAAAAAGATTTCAGTCCTCGCGATTTTCCAAACGCAACCGCCGAGCAGCTCAAAGGTGGATCCATGATTTTTCAGTTAACGCCAGGTGTGAACCCTTTTCAGTGTGGACCTAGTGGCCCCACTCGCTGGTGGAAATTTACGGCGGGAGCTACTTGGCGCCACCCGCAAGGTCCCGCTTCAGATATTAAAGATAAAATGAATTATCCAGCAATTTGTATTACCTGGAAAGATGCCAAAGCTTACGCGGAGTGGGCTGGCAAAAGATTGCCGACCGAAGCGGAGTGGGAATTTGCTGCGCGGGGTGGATTGCAAAATAAAAAATTTGTCTGGGGTGATGAAGAAAAACCTGATGGAAAATTTATGGCCAACTACTGGCAGGGAAGTTTTCCAGGTAAAGATAATGGCGAGGATGGATTTACCGCTGTCGCGCCGGTGAAATCCTTTCCGCCCAATGGATTCGGGTTATATGATATGTCGGGCAACGTCTGGGAACTGTGTGAAGATTGGTATAGCCCAAAGTTTTACGATATCTCACCTAAGGATAATCCGTTGGGTCCAGCAATCGGAACCTATGACCCCAATCGTACCGGATTCACCGAACGTGTGATGCGTGGGGGCTCCTGGCTCTGCGACGACGGATACTGCTTCCGCTATCGCCCAGCAGCCCGTTCAGGAATTGATTCTATCAGCTCAACCAATCACGTAGGTTTTAGATGCGTGAAAGATAAAGCAGAGACGGTTAAATAATTTAGTCTCGTTCCTGGTAATCTAAATCTTTGCCATAAGTCTCTTCCATTCCATTCAGAGCCAAGAAGGCCAGACCGAAGCAAAGTACGCCTAAAAATAAAGCAGCGGATTGGTTGGAAATTTGGTACGAGGTCAGCGTACCAAAAATAAACGACATGAGCACGAGCGATCCGCGAACAAAATTGGGGACTGTGGTGGCAACAGTTGCGCGCAAATTGGTCCCAAATTGTTCCGCGGCAATGGTAATGAAAACCGCCCAGTAGCCCATGCTTAATCCCATAATAAATACTAAAGTATAAAACTCATTAGCCGACCAACCGCGTGAAAAATAGAGGAATGTAATCACACAGGCGGCGCTAAAGATCAAGAAGCCTGCCACGATTTTCTTACGCGAACCCAGCCACTGGCTGGCCAAGCCACTAGCTAAATCACCAAACGTTAAACCCAAATAAAATAAAGCGACCGCTCGATTCGTTAAAACATGAGTAATGGCAAATTCTGGAGCAAAGACCCTTTCCGATTTCTGTACTAATATACCAATCATATACCAAGTAGGCAGCCCAATCGCAATACAACGAATGTAGCGCATAAAGCGCAGCTTGCTGGTAAATAGTGCAAAGAAATTACCGCGCGCCACCACCCCGGCACCGTCTGAACTTTTAGCGCGATGAAACATACCCGACTCGGCGACCGACATGCGTGTAAATAAAAGACAGAGCCCCATCCCGCCTCCAATAAAATAATTAGTCTGCCATGAAACCAATTCAGCAACTAAACCAGCGGCCACTGCCCCCGAAACACCGACCGCGGCAATGAGTGCGGTACCATAACCGCGCCGCTCTTTAGAAAGTACTTCAGAAACTAAAGCGATACATCCGCCCAGTTCGCCCGCTAAGCCAATGCCCGCAAAGAAACGACACGCTGAATAAATTTCAATGTTCGTGGCAAAGCCGTTGGCGATATTGGCGAGTGAATAAAGTAAGATGGAACCGAACAGCGTCGCGAGGCGACCCATACGGTCAGCAAGAATACCGAAAAATAATCCACCGATTAACATACCCAACATCTGCCAATTCATCGGGTCAGCGTACCACACGATTTCACCTTTAATATTAAAAGTATCCAAGCTGGCATTCTTGACCGCCATGCAGAGCGTGAGATCGTAAATATCAACGAAGTAACCGAGCGCACCGACCACGACAACCGGCTGTAAGAGGTCCTGCAAAAGAGTACGGGGCGGCGTATGAGGGGCTGGTTCCATAATTTATTGAGTCAGGCCGTGTAAGTTAGCCATAGAAATACCCGAAAGCATTGCTCCCGTCACGCCGAGAAATCCTTGGTCCGTTCCAATGATAAAAAGGTTTTCTAGATCCGTCCGGCCATCGCGACGTTTTATCGGTGAACCGTAAATAGCGCCATTGAGGTGGCTTGTAAACTTACGGACCGTGCGTGGCGTAAAAACATCGCTCGAAGTCAGTGCCGCATTATGCGTCGTATCACTTATCGGCGTAAGATGATTGCGGGCGACCCGATTGAGCTGATTAAACCATTCGGTTTTTTGGGCTAAATATTCCTCTTCGGGTAAACGACACCATGCATCGTGATTCGCCAAAGCCGTAACACGAAGCCAGCCTTCATCTAAACTTCTCTCAGTGCCGTAATTATAATTATTAGGAATACAGATAACGCCCGACTTTGGATCGACTAAGCCCTTGGGCGATTGATAATTAAAACGCTCTTCATCGCAGAAGAATATAATGGTTTCTTTCCACTTAAATTGAGAAAATTCTTCAGGCTTATAGGTCGCAATCGTTTCGAGATAGCCCAGTCGACCAATCTCATTTTGCGCCACCTGCGGGGAACAATCAGATCTCAATCGCTGCGTCTCCACCGCCCCCGCCGAAGAATAAATTTTGTCGGTGGTCACTTCGGTGCCATCATCTAAAATCAATCCCACGGCGCGGGAGTTGCGGACAATGATTTGCTTAACTCCACACTTCATACGGCGGTCTACTTGATGTTCCCGACAGCGATCCAAGAGCAAGCGAATCACCTGTCTTACCCCAATAAAGGGTCGAGCAAAGCCTTCTTTAAAGAGCGAACGCCACATGATAGCGAACTGCGAGACTTCGATATCGTTTTCCAAAGCGCTCCCATAAAAACAAGTCGGCAAAAGAAGCATGTCGCGCAACAGCGGATCTGAAATCTTTTCATTCAACAACGCACGAGCAGAACCGCCGTTAGCCTCCAAAGCAGCTTCATCAATATTAGAAATATAATTATCGAGTTCGCGAAACTGATCGATGGCCTTGGGAAAAACCTTGGCCACATCATCCATCAAATCCGGAAAATGATTATTCACCCGTAATTGCTTACCGCCCATTTTTATGAGCGACCCGAGTTGCGGACAAAGATCGAGTTCTTCCCGTTTAATTCTAAGTTGCCGCAGTAATTTGGTGAGTGGTGTACCCTTGGCACCCTCGGGCACCCAATTGGTAAGAGCGTGCAAACCCACATCATATTTACGATTACCTCGCGCGTAGAATGAGTTCAGACCGCCCGCGGCATTATGTTTTTCGAGCAATAAAACTTTTTGACCGAACATACTTAAGCGCACGGCAGCGGCGAGGCCCGACATTCCTGCTCCGATAATAACGGCGTCGTAATGAACGGGGGCGGAATCCACGCTTTTACATTTGAAAAGCCCAGCCAAGGGTCAAGCGACACCTTTGCTTAAACCTTACTAATTCTTAACAAGTCATCGGCCGCCCGAAAAATTTGCTGTGCGGTGATACGTCCCATCGCACGATTCATACGAGCATTATAATCATGAATGTCTTCGCCCTCAAACATCGTCGTATCGATTCGTACCGAGCGACTTAATGTACCCCAGGGTCGCGAACGATTATAGTCAGACGGTCCATAAACTCCCAAAACAGGTACTTTGACAGCTGAGGCTAATTGTAAAATGGCCGAATCCGTACCCATGAACAATCGAGCCTCTTTGAGTAACTGAGCAAGTTGGGCCAAGGTGAGTTGGCCGCGGGTAGAAAAAGCAGCGGGACCGATTAATCCACACAACGCATCGGCCATGATGCGTTCTTCTGAGGCGGGGCCAGCAGACACGACCACACGTTCAATTAAACCTGCCGATAATAATTCACGCGCGGCTTGCGCCCATTTATCAATTTCTAAAATTTGCGATGTTTGTGAAGCAGCGGGATGAATCACTAAATATTTTTGCGGTTCAACTAGTAAGCCATGTGATTCCATTCGCGAGGAAGCATACCACATCGGCGGCACTTCGGCGGAGAGATTAAAAATCTCAGAAAAGATGGCATGATCGCGGGCGGCTTCATGCGGATCGACTAACAATCCACGGACTTGTTGATGAAAGAAGGGAGCTAAATAAAAGGGCGCCTGGCCCGCACAAATCCTTCGCGTAGCTCCACTTAATGCCACCAAAGTCCGAGCCGTACGATGAGAAGACAAGGCAATCGCATAGTCGAAATCCTGACGACGTAGATGGGCGACGAGAGCGGCAAACTGTGAGACTGTACTATTTAAATTATAGGTAACGGTCTCAGTAATAACGGGGCAACCGCGGGTAGCCATCTCTACGCCAGGCAAGGTAATGTAGGTAACATTGGCCCCTGGATGAACTTCTTTAATCGCGCGGAGGGATGCAGAAACAGCGAGAGCGCCACGTAAGCCGGCAAACTTACAGATCAGAATGCGCATAATTAAGTTAAACCTTGCGACTGATTATCCCAGAGACGGCGGAAAAGTTCACTGGTTTTATAAACTTCTTCGCGCGTACCATCCGCAACGATACGTCCGCCATCAAAAACTAAAATTCTATCCACATCACGAATAGTACTGAAACGGTGAGCGACGATAAGCGTAGTTCGACCTGACATTAAGCGAGAAAGTGAATTCTGGATACTGCGTTCCGTTTCGGTATCGAGTGCCGAGGTGGCTTCATCTAAAATTAAAATCGGGGCGTCTTTCAAAAAAGCACGGGCAATCGCAATACGTTGGCGCTGTCCGCCCGATAACTTCCCTCCACGCTCCCCTACCATCGTGTTAAATCCCTGCGGCTGAGCGTTGATGAAATCGAGCGCTCCCGCAAGGTGGGCCGCTTCGCGAATTTCTGTATCGGTGGCGCCCGCTTTTCCGATTCGAATATTTTCAGCAATCGTCTCGTTAAATAAAATCGGCTCTTGTGAGACCAGTGCGATATTGGCTCTTAAATCGGCCTGTTTTACCTGGCGAACATCGAATCCGTCGACCAATAAGCAACCCTCACGTGGATCAAAAAAACGTGGAACGAGATTCACAAACGTACTTTTTCCAGCACCGCTCGGTCCGACCAAGGCCACCGACTGTCCGGCTCGAATGGTGATGGTGACATTGCTTAGAACGGTGTCGTTGCCGTAGGCAAAAGATAAATTCTGCATAGCAATTTCACCCCGCACCCGACCCAGTGACTGCGCTTGCGGTGCATCGGCAACCTCGATGGGAGCATTAATAATTTCTTCGAGTCGCACTAAACCGGGTTCGGCCATGTGCAGACGATTACTGACAAACCCAATTTTTTTGATTGGGCCGTAGGCCATGTAAAAGGCGGTAATCAGTGAAAGAAGTTCTTCAAATTTAAAACCAACCGATGCGCCCACACCAATCGCGATGGCGATTCCGCAGGCAGCAGAGATTTCGATTAAGGGCGAGAGAGCTTTTTCATAGCGCACTAATTTAGCCTGCATTCGCAAACCCTCCTGACTGGATTTGGCAAAACGAGAAGCCTCCCGTTCTTGCAGACCGTACGCTCGAACATCACGGGCGGCTTGAAGATTTTCAACCGCGATAGAATTCAGATCTGACGCAAAAGTTAGTCCACTTCGGGCCCGCTTCTGAATCGCCCGGCCAATAGTTCGAACCGCAAAGACGGCAAAGGGTACCACCACCAAGCAGGCTAAAAACAATACTCCATTGGGCTTCGATAAACAAAGCCAAACCACATAGCCCACGGCGAATAGCATCGTCAGCGGTTGAATTAAAATATCATTAGAAACATCGACTAGCACCATGCGCACTGAGTTGGCGTCATTGATGACTCTTTGGAGTAAATCCCCGACCGGGATTTTTCCAAAAAAACCAAGATGCATTTTTTGTAATTTCTCGAAGACTGTACGGCGCACCGATTCGACCACGCGAAGTCCAGCTAAATTTAGGAAAAAACTAGAACAGAATTCAGCGGTGCCGCGAATGATGAAAATCCCGGGAAGAAAGGCGACGGCGAAGGTCACCGCGTACTCTTTGGGTAAATAATAGGATGCACCACCTAACCACGCGGGCAGCGACAAGAGTGGAGCTGCTCTTTGAACTTCATCACCGAAAACTGTGGGGAGAACTTTGCCGACGAGAAAAGGTAATCCAATGGCATTAGCTGAGGCATAAACGGCACCAAACAATAAAGCTAAAACTAATAAGGTACGACTCCCCTTGAGGTGTGGAAAATAGGTTTTGTAGCGGGCACTGAACACCGGAATAGACTGAGCCAGTGACCCGCCGGAGGAAATACCAAACTCACTTATTTACGTTTTGGGAAAATGATTGAGGCCACCACGCCTAAGATGAGGGCGATACTAATAATCGTTAATGAAAGTTGGGTTGGGATATGCACTTTGCCGCCGGTAATAAAGGAAGCAGGCATCCAGCTGGTCACCATCCCCTCCGCCATACTTAAAGTGGCGGCCCATGGAAGTATCATTTTTACCCCAATAAAGACTAAAATAAAGGCGAGGGCTGGTTTGAGAAAACGGAAATACTCCATGAAGCCCGAGATAGCAAAATACAGAGATCGCAGACCCATGATAGCGAAAATATTGGACGTGAAGGCAATAAAACGACGTTCCTCCACGGACATATCAGGAGGCAGGATACCAAGCACCGCGGGAATTGAATCTATGGCAAAAATTAAATCTGTACACTCCACGATAACCAAGACCACAAACAATGGCGTAAAGTATCTACGACCGTTTTGTGTAATATAAAAAGCTTTACCATGGAGCTCTGGAGTGAGGGGGACGAATTTTCTTATCATACGAACCACGAAACCCTCGGACACCCCTTTACCTTCTTCCTGATCCTTAGCGAAAATCAGTTTAAACCCCGTGAACACTAAAAATAAACCAAACAGGGGTAAGAGTATGGTGAAACGATCTACTGCGGCTACGCCGACAATAATAAACACAGCGCGCATGATGACGGCCCCTAAAATTCCCCAAAACAGAACGCGGTGTTGATACTGAGTGGGGATTTTGAAGTGAGCAAAAACCAATACGAAGATAAATAAATTATCGACGGAAAGCGCTAACTCGAGGATGTATCCGCCAATAAATAATTCTGCGGTTTC
>Ga0214921_10009558_pt1 | contig 12233 bp, 11 predicted proteins | sample LL1505_MetaG_FD_177992 | JGI IMG/M metagenome (GOLD analysis project Ga0214921, IMG submission 177992) | Freshwater microbial communities from Lake Lanier, Atlanta, Georgia, United States - LL-1505 | ecosystem: Environmental > Aquatic > Freshwater > Lake | place: USA: Georgia | collected... | reverse complement strand
CCATTCGGCGGCGTCGATGAATTGTTCGCGCATCCAATCGAGGAACTCTTGCGGGTTGACCCCCGTAACGAGCGCGAGGTTCGACAGCACCATCAACCGCGGGATGTGATGAGCCCAGGCTCGCTCCTCGACATCAGCCACGACGGTCTTCACACAGTTCATTTCGGTCTTTGTGGAGTCGGCGAACAGGGGCAGCAGCGGCTGGGCGGCTTCGAGCCCGTTGAGGTCGCGGTAGTCCTCTCCGAGGAACCAATACATCCCGTTGATGTATTCGCGCCACCCGATGACCTGACGAACGAACGCCTCGACGGATTCGATCGGGGCGTCGCCGCGCCGATATGCGGCGATGACCGTGTCGATTGCCTCGCGCGGATCCAGCAAACCGTTGTTCAAATACGGGCTAAGGAGTGAGTGGTGAAGCGCCCAGTTGTCCCCCGCCATCGCGTCCTCGTAGGGGCCGAAACCCGCGAGGTGATGCTGGATGAAGTAGTCGAGTTGCCGAAGCGCACCCGCGCGGGTCGTCGCCCAGGTGGCGGTCGGTTCGTACCCGAGTTCCGCCGCAACCTCGCGGTCGATGTCGTCACGTTCGTGTTCGAAATACGGCGGCCAGTCGTAGTTCTTGGGCGGGGGCAGGCGATTGTCGGCGTCGAAGTTCCAGCGCCCGCCCTCGGGCTTGCCGTCGTCGACGAGGATCCCGAGGCGCACGCGCTGTGCGCGATAGAAGTTCTCCATCACGAATGTCTTCTGCGACCCGGCCCAATCGGCGAAGAGTGGCCGAGGCGTCAGGAACAGGTCGTTCGGCACGAACTCGACGCCAAACTCGGCGAGGATTCGGGACTGGCGGAACGACGACGGTTCGGCGCACACGATCGGCAGGTCGTCGCCCACTTCAGCGCGAATCTGCGTGAGTCCGTCCACCGTCGTCGGTGCCTTCACGTACCGCACATCAAACCCGTCGAAACGCAACTCGGCAGCAAAATGCCGGGCCGACGAGATGAGAAAGAACAGCCGTTCCTTGTGCCAGGGGCGACCGGTTGTCATGCGTTCGCTCTCGACCAACGCGATGACATCTATCGCGGGGTCCGCCCCGGCCAACGCTCCGCGATCGCGGTTCAGGTGATCGAACGGGACGTAGACGATTCGCCGGGTCATGCTCGGCGACACTTTTCCGAACAGTACTTCACGGTGTCCCAGTCTCGCGCCCATTTCTTGCGCCACTCGAACGGCAATCCGCACGCCTCACAAACCTTGGGCGGGTGCCCGTTCTTGTCCTTGGCGATGCGAGGCATCGGCTATTTGGGTTCGAGCTTTCCGCGAACGAGCTTGTGCTGTGCTGCCTGCGCCACCGGTCGCATCGTGACCTGATCGAGGTTGATGTGCGAGGGCAGTTCGAGCGAGGCGACGATCACCTCGGCCACGTCCTCGGCCGATAGCGGGTTCTCGACGTCCTTGTAGAGCGCCTCGACCTTCGCCGTATCCCCCGCGAATCGGTTCAATGCGAACCCTTCGGTCTTGACCATGCCGGGCGCGATCTCGATGACGCGAATCGGCTCGCCCGCTAGTTCGAGTCGCAGGACTCCCATCAGCGCCGTCGCACCATATTTGGCGACGACGTAACCGCCGCCCGATTCGTAGGGTGTGCGACCGGCTGTCGAGGTGACGGTGAGAATGTCGGCCGAGCCGTGCACGCGGGCTGCGTCGCGCAGCAGAGGCAAAAAATGCGCGATCATCTGCTGGACACCGAGGACGTTGACCTCGAACATCGCGCGCCACGAATCGGGGTCGGAGTCTTCGACGAGAGATGCGTCGGTTGCTCCGCCCGCGATGTTGACGAGGGCGTCGATGCCGGTCGGTGCCAGTTCGGAGGCGAGGGCCTTGATGGCCACAAAATCAGTGACATCGAGTTGGTGGACGGCAATGCCCGTTTCGCTAGCGAGAGCCTCGAGTCGGTCGAGGCGACGAGCAACAGCGACGACCTCGAAACCGCGGGACGCCAGCAAGCGGGCAGTCGCGGCTCCGATTCCACTAGAGGCACCGGTGACAAGAACGCGACGAGGCTTGGTCATGGGTCGAGTTTATCGCGGTGGGCGGGTTGCTCGGCGGTAAAGTTGAGGTCATGCGCCGAATCGTCACCGCCATCGCCCTGTCCTCCGCCCTCGTCCTGTCGGGATGCACCACCACCGCCGACCCTGGCGACAAGGAGGCCTGCACCGTGTGGTCCGAAGCCCAACAGGCGATGTTGCAGACCGTGGCAGTCATCGTCGAGGTCGCGAAGGATCCCAAGGGCCTGACGGAAGACGTTGCAACGACGTTTAACAAGAGTCGCAACGAGCTACTTGTTGCCTATGACAAAGCGACCAAACTGGCGACCAGTCCCGACCTCAAAGCTGCTCTCGAAAAAGCCCTCGACGCAGACTCGGTCGTCTATTATGACCTCGCTGGTGCGACACAAGAGCGCATGCAGGCGTCGATCGCTGCGGTCGGGGCACTCGTGTCGTCCTGCCTCGTTGCAGGTATCGACGTGTCTGAAGTTCTCGGCACCAAGAAGTAATGAACCACTACTTCGATCCGGGTGACGGCGAGTGGACCTCGCGCGAGATCCGGGTCGAACTGGACGGGCGCGAATTCATCCTCGAGACCGCGGCCGGCACCTTCAGCCCCGAACACCTCGACACGGGCACGCGCATCTTGCTTGAGACCGTGCCCGATCCGGTCGGAACGGTCCTAGACATCGGGTGTGGCTGGGGTCCGATCGCGCTGACGGCGGCTCTACGTGCTCCGGAATCCGAGGTGTGGGGAGTTGACGTGAACAAGCGCGGGCTGGAGTTAACGGCTCGGAATGCCGCTCGGGTGGGCGCGAGTCGCATTCATGCTGTTCTGCCGGCGGACGTGCCCGCCGACCTGCGATTCGACACCATTTGGTCGAACCCGCCGATTCGGGTCGGCAAGGCGGAACTGCACGCGATTCTCGAGACGTGGTTGCCGAGGTTGAACCCCGGTGGCGAGGCGTGGCTGGTCGTCGCGAAGAACCTGGGCGCCGATTCGCTCATGAAGTGGCTCGCCGAGCGCTGGCCCGACGCCGACATCACCAAGCCCGAAATCGGGAAGGGCTTCTGGGTTATCCGGTTAGTCGCGGCGGGTGTCTAGAATTCGACCGTCTCGGTCGGGGCCAATTCGACGTGTCCGCTGAGCGAAACGTGTTCGCCTTCCTCAGTCGGGAACAGCTGGATGCCGAGCGGTCCGCCTAGAGTCTCGACGCGCCAGTTGTTGGGTGCACTTCGGCCGACTCGGTGTCGCGTGTCGAGGGCGGCCGCGACCGCGACCATTGCCCATGACGAGCATTCGTTCGCCACGGTTTCGTTCAACTGCACGCTAAGCCGACCAATACCATCGTCAACGAGGGGGTCAAATGGCTCGACGCTGATCGACTCAAGCGCCATGGTCACGTTGGCCGACCCGTCTCTCGATCGCCAACGGCCGAGGTCGACCCGAAACACTCCGTTCGAACCAACTTGGACGTCTTTCACGCCGTCGCGGGTGCCGACGGCAATGCGGTCGCCGTGGGCGAGGTCAACGAGCCCCTCGGTCATCAGAAATGCGACGAACACGCGAAGGGCGTTCCCGCACACCGCGGCGGTCGAACCATCGGATTTCCGGTGGTCCATGAACCACTCGGCGTCGGTGTCTGCCTCCAGAATCGAGCACCCTTCGGGGATTTGCTCACTGCGAATCGCGCGGATTACGCCGTCAATTCCCGCGTCCCCGTGACGATGGGTCAAGGACGCGTATTCCACGACCGACAGGTCAATCACACTCACCGGGTCACTGAAGATCACGAAACGATTTCCCGTTGCGTGACCCTTCGTGATCTTCAGCGCCCGTGTCATGCGTTCAGACTATTCGGCTTGAGTGTTGTCGTCATCGGGCGATTCGCCGTCGCCCGCGTTCGCTGCTTCTTCACGTTCCTTCGCCGCGCGACGAGCTTTGAAGGCCGCCGCCGGTCCGTGACCCCAGAGGTACATGTCGCCGTCCCAGAAGGTAGTCTCGGGCTGAGGGCACCGAAGGTTGTGCATGTCGATCGGGTATCGGTGCGCATACATTTCAAACTTGTCCCACTTGCCGGACATTGATTCGCCGGGCGTCAACCAGCCGCACGTGTGGCATCGAAGCTCGAGAAATGGCTTTTGTTTGAGACCCGGTTCACGAAGTCGAACCAAGAAACCACCCAGCACCGTCTTTTCGAATGGGTCGCGGTGTCCAGGGTGCTCAAAAAACTCCCGCTGTTTCGCGATACTCGCCAATGGGTGGTTTTCGGCGAAGAACTTCGACCAGTACCCCCGCGGCTGGAGCGAATCCTTGTCGCCGAGCATGTTGAGCGGCACAACGAGACCACACGTGCAGGTGACGTGCATTTGTCCGTCGCTGTCAACTCGAGCCTCTGCCGAATCGTGCACGAAGAACTTCTGGCAATGCGCAATCAGCCCGACGTTCGGGGTGTTGACGCTGCGCTTCCAAGCTGCGAACGAGCCGGTCACGACCGGGCCAACGGGCTTGTCTGGAATCGTTCCATCCAGCTGCGGATCGAGACCCTTCATATCCGCCTTGTACCATTTCTGAACATTGTCGTACCGTGGGTCGTAAACCCAGGTCGACGGGTCGGTTGAATCAACCATCGATGTATCTCCCTTTTCAGGGGTGACGTGTCACCCTTTTTCCGCACGAGTTGTCGTGTGGCGCATCATTGGGGCACCGTGGCGGTGAGGCTCGGTTGCCTGCTCGGCCAACCCTTGGGGTCGGCGTTGCATCGGGATGCTCTCTTATTATGCCCGCGGGCTAGGACATTATTCCCGCTCGTCGAGGGCGCTGAGCGCGTCGATGGCAGCCTCCGACGCATCGAACCACGAGATGTTCGGGTTGCGACCGAACCAGCCAACCTGCCGGCGGGCGAACTTGCGGGTTAGTGTTGCGGTCTCGGCAATCGCGTCGTCGACCGTCATGGACCCGTTAACGACCCCGAGCGCTTGGGCGTAGCCGATGGCGCGAGAGGCGGTGACGCCCTTTTCAATACCGAGTGGGATGAGTCCGCGGACCTCATCGACGAGTCCGTTCGCGAACATGGCCGAGGCGCGGGCGTCCAGCCGAGCGATGAGTTCGTCGCGCGGGACCTGCAGCCCGACGACGGTCGATGGTCGCCACGGGCGGTCCTCGGCGCCGAGACCCGAGCCGAACGGTTTGCCCGTGATTTCGATAACTTCAAGGGCACGAAGCAGCCTGCGTTCATTGCGCGGATCGATGGCGGCATATGCGTCGGGGTCCTTGGCTCTGAGTTCGGCGGCGAGCACATGGTTACCCTCAGTCGCAAGCCGTTGTTCCAATCGCGCCCGAACGCCGGGGTCCGTCCCCGGGAATTCGAAATCATAAAGGACCGACCACACGTAAAGCCCGGATCCTCCGACGAGGATGGGGATCGCTCCGCGGGATTCGATGTCATCGATGGTGGCGCGTGCATCGAATTGGTACTGGGCGACAGAGGATTCCTCGGTCACGTCCAGGACATCGAACATGTGGTGCGGAATGTCGCGGCGCTCGGCGACGGGGACCTTCGCCGTTCCGATGTCCATTCCCCGATACAACTGTGATGCGTCGGCGTTGACGATTTCGGTCGGGCGACCCTGAGCGATGAGTGCCTCGGCGACATCCAGAGCGAGGTCGGACTTGCCGGTTCCCGTCGCGCCGACGATGGCGAGGATCACGACTAGCCCAGCAGGCTTGTGCGAATGCCGGGGAGCCCGAGAGACACGTTTCCCGAGCCCGGCTCGTCGCCCACGGCACACGATTCGGCTTCGGCGCGCTCCCACGCGTCACCCGAACGGGTTCGGCGAATACGAAGGGGTGACGCATCCGTCACGTCTGCGAGCAGGTGATACGGCGCGGCCTGCGTGACGGTGACCGTTGCGATGTCTCCGGGGCGCGGAACGTCCGAGCCCTCCGGAACCTCGAAGTGAACGAGCCGGAAGTCTTCGGTGCGGCCGGTCATACGCAGGGACGCGGCGTCTTTGCGGCCCTCCCCCGCAGCGACAAGCACGTTGACGTCCTTGCCGATCTGCGCCTCGTTTTCCTCGAGTGCGATTTGGTTCTGCAATGCGACGAGCCGCACGTAACGGTCTTGGACGACCTCTTTGGGGATCTGGTTGGGCATGTCCGCCGCGGGAGTGCCGGGGCGAATCGAATACTGGAACGTGAACGCCGCGCTGAATCGCGCCAATTTCACGACGCGAAGTGTCTCTTGGAAGTCCTCTTCGGTCTCGCCAGGGAAACCAACAATGATGTCGGTCGTGATGGCGGCATTGGGGATCTTGGCGCGAACACGGTCGAGGATGCCGAGGAACTTTTCGGAACGATACGAGCGCTTCATTGCCTTGAGGACCGCGTCCGAGCCAGACTGCAGCGGCATGTGAAGGCTCGGCATGACCGAAGGCGTCTCGGCCATCGCGTCGATGACGTCGTCCGTGAACGCGGCGGGGTGGGGGCTCGTGAAGCGAATGCGTTCGAGACCCTCGATCTCGCCGGCGGCGCGCAAGAGCTTGCCGAAAGCAAGCTTGTCGCCGAACTCGACACCGTATGTGTTGACGTTTTGCCCGAGGAGCGTGACTTCGATCGCGCCGTCGTCAACGAGCGCCTGAATTTCGCCGAGGACCTCGCCGGGGCGACGGTCTTTTTCCTTGCCGCGAAGGCTGGGAACGATGCAGAACGTGCAGGTGTTGTTGCACCCGACGGAAATCGAGACCCAGCCGGAATAGGTCGACTCGCGCTTGGTCGGAAGGGTCGATGGGAAGACGTCGAGGGATTCGAGGATTTCAATTTGGGCTTCGTCGTTGTGGCGGGCTCGTTCGAGGAGCGTCGGAAGCGACCCCATGTTGTGCGTGCCGAAAACGACGTCGACCCACGGGGCCTTCGCAACGATGTCGTGCTTGTCTTTTTGGGCGAGGCAACCGCCGACCGCGATCTGCATTCCCTCGCGGTCTCGCTTGATGGACGCGAGGTGTCCGAGAGTTCCGTAAAGCTTGTTTCCCGCGTTTTCACGGACTGCACAGGTGTTGAGAACGACGACGTCGGCCTCGGTGCCCTCAAGCGCGGGAATGTAGCCAGCTGCTTCGAGCGAGCCGGAAAGTCGTTCCGAGTCGTGAACGTTCATCTGACACCCCATCGTTCGCACCTCATAGGTGCGGGGAATGTCGAGTGTCGTGGTCATAACGACCAATTTTACCGCGCCGCCTTGTTCAACATGATCGCCATCAAAAATCGTTGCGTTCGCAATATTGAGTTAGCGCAACTTCGCGGCCGTGCTCGTCGACGGTCTCTTGAAAATTGTGCAGACGATCGGCCCAGGCATGAATTCGTTCGGGCAATTCAGAAATTTGGGTCTTGTGGAGGTAATCGTCGGGAGCCGAGCCGCCGAGAGCCACCGATGCCAAATCGAATGACTTCCTGTCCTCTCGGCCAGTCAGATAGATGATTGGAAGGACACATCGAGTCCAGTGTAAATATTTAGCCTTCTTTCCAAAATCGTAGCCCTTGTATTCTGGGTTGGCAGACATTGAAAAATCATGGTCGAGAATAACTAAAACAAGGGTGTTGCTCTTTTCAATCTCCGCTTCCGCGAGGGTTGGATCGGTGAATGACTTGAAATCGAAGCCCAATGTCTGAACAAGAAATCCAACCTCATCGAGAACTATCTGCTCATCGTCAATTGCCCAAATCGTGATTGGATGGGAAAACATAATCTCTACCCCTGACCTAATTCATTCATTTCGTTGAATGAGTCATAGTTTTGCACGCCGTTGAACCTTTCTTCGAGTGTCCCAGACGGGAGCACGATTAAAAATGTCGAGCCGGATGAGTCACTTTGCTCTAATTTCAGTTGACCACCCATCGAAGAGATCGTCGAAGCGGCGAGGGCAAGCCCTAAACCAAGCCCATGCCCTGTCTTTGTCGTAAATCCTTTCTCAAAAATGTTCAATTTCAACTCTTCAGGAATTCCTGGACCATTGTCCGAGATTTGAACGAACACTGTTTCAAAATCATATTTGATGCTGTGAATAATCACCTGTATCCGGCGATCTCTTTGCACTGCGGACAACGCGTTAATGGCGTTCCGCAAAAGGTTCTGGATTGCAATCCTCAACTGCAATGGTGGACCAAAGACAAACCTTCCCTTGCCAAGTCGAGACACATCGATGGAAATCTCAACGGACATGGCCTTGGCATGGGCCAATGTATCTGCGGCAATTTCTCGAACCAACGCGGGCAAATCTGTCCATTTCGAGATTCCACCTTCGAATGCAAGTGCACTGTAATGCCTCAAGCGTTCTCCGATCCTGTTGGCATAGTTTTGCAACACGATCAAGGATGAATCCATGGCATCAATTGAGATTCCCATTGGTCCCGCTCGATTCAGCGCCTCAATTCTCGCCAAAATTGCCATCACAGGCTGTGAGAGTTCATGCACAACTTCTTGGAAAATTACTGAAAGTTGGCCCCAATATTCGTCCCCCACACCGCTGATCGTGTCAGTATCGAATAATTTTCCGTCAAGCCAATCTTGCTGGATTTGCATAGTCGAGGCGCGTAGGTCAAGCTCAATCCCACAATTTCGAGCAGCTTGCGCGAGATTTCTGGCGTAATCATCCCCAAAATTCTCGTGGAAAAGTATTGCCACAACACGTCTCACTGCTAGCGCGACACGTGAATCAATCATGTCGAGTAACTCACGCAAATATAAGCCCAACTGCTCAACATCCGAAACACGCGCGACTGAGGTGATGAAAATCCTAACCTGTGAATTTAGCGGGGTGTGATCGCCCCTAACGTTGGCAAACGCCTTCATCCAACCGAGTACGTTTAAAATTCTGTTTTCATCAATTGCTTGCTCACGGAGCAGATAATCGATGAATCCGAAATAGAAAATTCGCGATTGTTCCCCGAGCGAAGAGGAAAAGCGAGCACTCGCGGACGATCTCAATTCCTCCGCAGAATCTGGAATCGACTCCACAAACAAAATTTCTTGTGAATATGAACCTGAGAGTTCCTTTGCAACTTCTGCAGCAAGGCCCGGGTGTTTTGAACGGCAATCCATAAGCACCGAAACAAGGTGTCTTGAATTGTTTACTGAGCGATTTTCTGCGTGCGGTTCTGGGCTTGCAAATTTTGCGGCGGCGTCAATCACCTCAGACACAAACTGATTGTCCAGAATATTTTTGTCAATGACCGCCCGCAATAAAATTTTAAAATCAACTTCGCTGGGGTGCTCGGTTGCATAATCAAATAATTTCGAGATTGCAGGTTTTACGAGCCGTAAATACCCACCTCTGAGGCGCTCAACGAAATCAAGAACTTCGTAATCGATTGACTTCAGGAAAATTTGCTGCTCAAAAGCAATCTCAAATTGCGTGTAATTGCCTTCTCGCACCCAAAGCACCAATAATCGGTGCAAGATTCTGTAATTTGCCTTTGCACGCCCATCCCAAAGTCGAAGAGCATACTCCTCCATGAATGTCGAATCACCACTTCGCTCTGCGTATTCAATAAGTGCAATGAGCAAATGTTCTTCATCCGCCGAGTTTAGGCAATCGAGAACCAATTCTTTAGTTGTCTCGTCTAACGCAACTCCCATTCGTGTGTATGCCTGAACTAGTTGGCGCACCGCACGGTAAGAATTTGGTGCTTCGGCAAAAAGATAACTCGCCCAATTTCGCGTTTCCGTTTGTGTTCCGAATCTGGCGATTCGCTCGCCGATCAAGATACGGACACGTGCCGGAGTACGAAGATTCCTCGACGATTGCAGCTTCTCAATCTCGTCACTCAAATCATTGTGAATCGCGGCCCAAATCTCTTGATGAATGAGAATCTTGCGTGTATCTGAATACTTCAGCGGCTCGAACGTTTCAAAATACGGGTGCGTTGCATCGACAATCTTTGTGTAGGTATCAAGATAATCAAGTTGAAGCCGACCGGCTGTGGATGCTGACAATTGTACGATCAAAGCAAACAACCCGAACGACCCTAATTCATAGGAGCTCCACTGATTCCCCACTGCCGCTATTACGAAAAATGTAAGAATCTGCTGATCGCAATCTTCGAGTTCCCGTATAGCGAGACCAATTGCAAGGCGTGATCGTTCTGAAGCGGCCTCTGAAACAATTCGGTTGGCTAGAGCGAATAATACAAATGTCGTTTCACTACTCCTGCAGTGTCCACACCCATCAATGAATTTTGGAAAATAGGCCTGAATATCGGAAACACCTGGGGCGAATTTAGACCATTCATTTCCAAAGATAGACGCGTTAACGTACTGCCTTAAAGTGCGGACCCCGATCGCGAGGTCTCGAAAAGTAAGGTTGTCATGCACTGGTGTTCGCGCCACAGGGTCTCCTCACACAAACGCCAAAATCATTGCTCAGCGTCATTTAATCTTCTCACCGAAATGTGACGCGAGTGACGTTGTCGGCCGATTCCTCGAGTGCTGCCTTGATTGCGTTCGAGATTTCCGGCCCGCGGAAGCCACGTCGTGCGAGGTACGCGTACAGGCGGCGGTTCAATGTTTCCTTGTCGAGACCCTTCAATCGCGAGAGACGCTTGCGTGCTTCGTCCGTCGCGAGTTCGAGTTGATCGCCGGGCAATTCAGCGACGGCCGCGTCGATGGCGGCGGGTGCGATGAGCCGCTTGCCCAGTTCGGCCTTGACCGAGCTTGCCCCCAACCCTTTGCGGCGCTGGAAACGCTCGGCGAGGTCAGTGGCGAGGTCGTAGTCATTCAGCAGGTTGACACCCTCAAGCCGCGCGATTTCCGCCGCCACGACACCAGCGGGCAGATCGCGGGACTTCAAAAGCTTTTCCATCTCGCGGATTGACACCGCGCGACGAGTCAGGGCATAAAGCGAGATGTTTTCAGCCCGCTTGGCCAGCTCGCCCGCTGATTCGGGGTTGTCGTCAACCTCGGTGTCGGTGGGGTCGAACGCCCCGGGGAACTGCGTGACGGTGGCCAGGCGTTCCCCGGGACGGTCGATGTCAGTCATGGGTTATTCGGCGTCAGGCTCGAGGGCCGCGAGCATCGCGTCGACACCGTCGGTGTCGGCGTTGCGCTGTGCGGCTTTGGTCGAGATGTCGATGGGCGCACCGTCGGTTCCCGTGGCCGCGACTTCTTCGACAGCGTCGCCGATGCCGAGTGCCGTGAGGATTCGCGTCTCGATCTCGTCTGCCATCTCGGGGTGAGCGAGAAGGAACTTACGGGAGTTTTCCTTGCCCTGCCCGAGCTGGTCACCCTCGTAGGTGTACCAGGCGCCGGACTTGCGGACGATGTTGTGCTCGACACCGAAGTCGAGGAGGCTGCCCTCGCGCGAGATTCCGGTTCCGAACAGGATGTCGAATTCCGCCTGCTTGAAGGGCGGTGCCATCTTGTTCTTGACGACCTTGACGCGGGTGCGGTTTCCGACGGCGTCCGATCCCTCTTTGAGGGTCTCGATGCGACGGATGTCGAGGCGGACCGACGCATAGAACTTGAGCGCCTTTCCACCGGCGGTAGTCTCGGGGCTTCCGAAGAAGACACCGATCTTTTCACGCAGCTGGTTGATGAAGATCATCGTCGTGCCGGTCGAGTTCAACCCACCGGTCAACTTGCGAAGGGCCTGTGACATGAGACGAGCCTGCAGGCCGACGTGGGTGTCACCCATCTCGCCTTCGATTTCTGCGCGAGGCACGAGGGCAGCTACAGAGTCGATGACGACGAGATCGATGGACCCTGAACGCACGAGCATGTCGGCGATTTCGAGGGCCTGTTCACCCGTGTCGGGCTGCGAAACGAGAAGCTGGTCGATGTCGACACCGAGCGCCTTGGCGTATTCGGGGTCGAGGGCGTGTTCCGCGTCGATGAACGCGGCGACTCCGCCGGACGCCTGAACGTTGGCGATGGCGTGAAGTGTGAGGGTCGTCTTTCCCGACGATTCCGGGCCATAGATTTCGACGATGCGGCCTCGGGGCAACCCACCGACGCCGAGGGCGACATCGAGGGCGATGGATCCGGTCGGAATAACGGCAACTTTCGCGCGTTCCTCCGAGCCGAGGCGCATGATCGCGCCTTTGCCGAATTGACGGTCAATCTGTGCGAGTGCTGTTTCCAGCGCTTTATCGCGGTCTGTGGATGTAGCCACGGTGTCTCCTTGTGTAGTGGGTTGCTGCCT
>Ga0214921_10009557_pt1 | contig 12233 bp, 11 predicted proteins | sample LL1505_MetaG_FD_177992 | JGI IMG/M metagenome (GOLD analysis project Ga0214921, IMG submission 177992) | Freshwater microbial communities from Lake Lanier, Atlanta, Georgia, United States - LL-1505 | ecosystem: Environmental > Aquatic > Freshwater > Lake | place: USA: Georgia | collected... | reverse complement strand
CGGCCTGGATCTCGGGGTCTTCGATCGCCTGCTGCATCAGGGAGGTCAGGCCCTCCACCATGGACACGGTCAGGGCGTTGGCCTTGTCGGGCCTGTGAAGTGTCAGCCAAAGTAGGCCGCTGCGGCGCTCCACCAGCAGCGTGTCTTGGGTCGTTTCCATCATGCAGGTCTTGTAGAAAAAAGAATGTTCAATCTTAGGCGGTCGCCGGCTTTTCAGGGCGACGGGGCACAACCAGAGCGTCGGCGGCCACCACACCCTCGGGCAAGGCGAATAGCGGGTTGATGTCGACTTCCTGCACTTGATCGCGGTAGGTCCAGGCAAATTGCGAAAGTGCCGCCAGAGCGCGCGCGATCGCTGACGTGTCGCGCGGGGCCAGGCCACGAGCTCCATCAAGGATGGGGCGGCATTGCAGTTCGGCGAGCATCTCGTGGGCCGTAATCTCGTCAAACGGAGCCAGACGAAATGACGTGTCCTTGAGGATTTCGGCATAGATGCCGCCTGCACCCACCACCACCACGGGTCCGAAGACCTCGTCATTGACCATGCCGGCAATCAACTCAAAACCACCGCGCACCATCTCCGAGACCAACACGCCATCAATTCGCGCACCTGGAGCATGGGTGCGTGCGTTAGCCAGCACCAAGGCAATTGCCTCATCAAGCTCGTGCTGCGTTGAAATTCCCAGCTTTACACCGCCGATTTCAGTCTTGTGCGCAATGTCGGCTGAAACAATTTTCACCACCAGCGGCGGCTTCATGTCCGTGATGGACAACTCCCCGGGTCGGTTGACGATGACATCACGCGTCACCGTAATACCCGCTTCAGACAACAGCGCTTTGGACTGCGTCTCAGAAAGCGTTTCACCCAGTGCCAGCACGGCGGACGGGGTGGCGTCTGGGCTAGAGGGCAGGGCAGCCCCAGGCCTGGCCAGACGCGCTCGCGCCAGCCGGTAGTCACGCAGAACGGCCAATGCGCGGGCCGCGCGCGAGGGCGAGCGAAACACCGGCACACCGGCCTTGGCAAACTCTTGCAAGGCCTCTCCCACCTGGCTGGCGGGCGCCGACGAGAACACAACCAGGGGCTTGTCGGTCTGGCTGGCGATGCGGCCCATCACCTGCGCCGCCGCCAGGCTGCCGGCCTGACCTGTGGTGGCAAGGTTCACGCACACCGAATGCGCGCCAGGATCGGCCAAGGTGGCGCGCAAAGCAGTCTCAAGTTTGTCCTGGTTCTTCACGGAAAAATAGCCAGCGGTCAGATCGACTGGGTTGTGAATGGCACCGATATGCGGCACCACCTGGGCCAAGGCCTCTTGGGTGGATGTGGCCAGCTCGCACAGGTGCAGACCACAGGGCTCGCAAGCGTCGGCAAAGACGATGGCCGAGCCGCCAGAGACTCCCATAACGGCGGCACCACTGCCCGATGGGTATTTGCCGGCCCCAAAGGCCAACAGGTAGTCGACCGCCTCGTGCAGCTCCTGGATTTCCACAATGCCCGTCTGCTTGAACATGGCGCGATAAAAATCATAGACTCCCGTCATGCTGGCTGTGTGCGATTCGGCGGCCCGCTTGCCTTGCTCGGTCACTCCGCCTTTCCATAGCAGTAGCGGCTTGCCGGCTGCCAGTGCGCGACGAGCAGCCTGCAGCAGCGCGCGGCCGTCGCGCGTGCCTTCTATATAAACCAGGATGCATCGCGTGGCCTCGTCATCGACCAGCGCGTCGATCAGCGCCACATGGTCGATATCGGTTTCATTGCCGGTGGCGATCACATGCCGAAACCCGATACCCGCCTCAGCGCATGCCAGCGCAATGCTGTAGCCAAACCCACCGCTTTGGGTGACCAGCGAGACACTGCCAGTCGCCAGCTTGGGAGCGCGGGTGATGCTCCCAAAGGCCGCATAAACATTGGAATGGATGTTGGCAAAGCCCAGGCAATTGGGACCCATGATACGAATCCCTGCCTCACGTGCAACGCGCATCAACTCGATTTCAAGCGCAATACCTTCGGGCCCACTCTCTCGAAAGCCGCCACTGAGCACGACCACGTAGGTCACTTTTTTGCGGGCACAAGCCTGCATCACGGCGATCACCCCGCCAGCTGGAACGCCGATCACTACCAAGTCCACCGTCTGTGGAATGGCATCAACACTTGGGTAGCAAGGCATACCCTCGAAGTGCTCGTACTTGGGATTGACCGGGAAGATGCTTCCCCGGTAGCCGTTGTTTAACAAGGCATGCACCGCCTGTGAACCGGGCCGCGCAGTGTCGTCCGAGACACCGACCACGGCGATAGACCTGGGCTCGAGTAAATACTGAAATTTTTTCATGGCGACCGCGGGACGAAAAGAGTGCATTGGACAGAAAAGCTCAGACATGCGCTACCCGCAAAGTCGACCTGACAACTGTAGGGGAAAGTCATGTGGTGGTCAATATTTCGGAATTGATTTCAATAAGTGAAACTCAAAATAAATCAGTCGGGACCGTCGGCCGAATGATTTCGCTCGCTCCAAAAACCCAGCGCAGCGCCCAAGCCCACCACACCTGCGGCAGCCAGAAAAACGCCGCTTACCGATACGAAGCCGCCTGCAGCGCCATACAACATCGGCATGGAAATGGCCGAGGCATTTATCATGATAAAGCGCGTGGCCATAGCATCACCATGGCGCTGCGGCGGGGTGATGTGATGAATTAGGATCATCACCGTCGGCTGCACGCCGCCGAGCAGCACACCCAGCATGAACGAGCACGCCAGCATCAGGAGATGACTGGGCAAAAAGGGGTACACGGCAAATAAGGCTGCCGCCATTGCGAGCGCGCCAGCGATCATGGTCCACTCCCGCACGCGCTGCACCACGACGGGCAAAGCCAGGCGACTTAAAGTGGCCGCCAGGGCAAAAGCGCTCAAAAGCGTGCCGATAGCCGAGGCGCTCATACCGCGTTCGTGCGCGATGACCGGCACCATGAAAGCATGTAGATCCCAGGAAGCCGTCATCAGGGCATTGAGCATCAGCAGCCTGCGAAACGGTGCGTTGCGCCATAAAGAAGCTTGAATCTTGCGCTGCCCGTCACCAGCCAAGGCGATGGGCTGCTCGGTGGCCAGGAAGGCAGCCCCCAGGGTGGCCAGAGGCAGCAGCGCCAACATCACGAAGGCGCCCTGAAACCCTGATTGATCGATCATCACGCCAGCGGCCAGGGTGCCGATGAAGACTGAAATAGAAGGCGCCACTGAAATCCAGGAAAAAGCCTGGCGCAACTGCTGCTCTCCGTGGGCTGCGCTGCTGACATGCCGCTGCATCGTTATCAGCGACACCCCCATGGCGCAACCACTGGCCAGCGCGCTGACGCACAACACGGCCAAGTGCGGCCACAACGCCGCAAGGCTGATGCCCACTGAGGCCACCAGGGCGCATCCGATCAAGATGGATTTGAGTGTGCAGCGCTCGACCAGTCGGGCTGCTGGCAGGGCTACGGCAATTTGGCCAACAGCACACAGCGCCATCAGGATGCCTGCCGTCGCTGTGCCGTACCCCATGCGCAGGGCCAGCAAGGGGAGCGCCATTCGCATCCCGGCCATGGCGGTATGCAGACCGACATGGCCGCCAATGAGCCGCACCATCACACGAGACAAGCCGATTTTGGCGGCCAGATTCATCGCGTCAGGTCTGAAAATAGTTGCATAGAGCGAAGATCATAAGCTAGCAAGGTTTCGACAATTGAAACTAATTCCGAAATAAAACGGATCAAAAAAATGCGGCAGTCGTACTGCCGCAGGCGTGCTGCCATGGCGCCTTACTCGTGCAATTGGGCGCCGTAGAGTCTGGAAATATTCGCGGCGGCCTGGGTCACCAGCTTGGTCACTTCTTTCTCGTGCGAGAGCATCCGAACACTCGGGCCATTGACAGAAATGCAATAGCGCACCTGATCGTTCACGTCTTTGATGGGGGCCGACACCGCGGACAAGCCCTGCACCCGCTCGCCGTGGGACGCTGCATAGCCATTCGCACGGATCTTGGCCAGTTCGGCAACCAGATCGGTCTTGGTTCGCTTGGTGGTACGCGCCGCTTGGGTCAGGATAGGACCTAACTCGGCCTGGGGCATATAAGCCATTAGCACCTTGGCCGCCGATCCGGTTACTAGGGCAATCTGCTCTCCCGGTTGGGTGACGCTGCGCAGCGGCGAGGCGGCGTGCATCACGTCGATGCAGACCCGGTTGCGACCGCTGATGGTGTGCAGGGACACAGTTTCTAAGGTGCGCGTGCACAGCTCGGTCATGATTGGGCGCGAGATCTCGCGAATACCCAGCGTGCTTTTGACCATCCCGGCTAAACGTGTAAAGCGAAATGACAAACAGTACTGCTGGTTTTCCAGGCGAACCAAGTAACCGACCTGTTCCAGGCTTTGGACAATGCGAAATGCCGTGGACTTGGGCAACGCGATCCGGTCAGCGATCTCCTGGAGCGTCAGGCTGTCGGCGTCGGGGGTAAAGCACTCGAACACACCCAAAATTCGTTGTACGGCGCGCATAAAACCTTTGCTGTCTATCCATTGGCCCGTGATGGTAACTCAGCGCCCCAGCCAGCTGGTTTCTGCGCTTTCGCAGCGAACGACGCTCAGGCGGTTGTCAGACTCTCGCAAATGGAGTCGGCAGCGCGCAATGCAAAGACCGACGACCGGGTCAGTCCCCCGATGTAGGCGACCTGCGGCTGGCTGCCCACGCCTTCAATTCCACCTGTTGCACAACCTGCGGCAAACAGGTTGGCAATCGGTCTGTCTTGGGTGTCGATCACCCGGGCGGCTGCGTCGATGGCAATGCCACCCATGGTGTAGGTGATGCCGGCACACAGCTTGACGGCGTGAAACGGCGCCTTGCGGATAGGCCAGGGCTTGTAGCTCCCGGCGCTGCGCCCTGGGGTCAGACTCTGTGGCTGGCCGCTGTCGATCGCGTCGTTGTACTGGGCCACCGTCTGGGCCAAATCCTCCGCGGGCAGACCCACCTGGGCCGCCAGGCTGGCGAGGTCGGGGGCTGCATGGAGAGTACCGCCGTTCGTCACCAGGGTGGGGTTGGCCGAGATAAGGTATTCACGGCCCGGGCCGTTCCAGATGTCGGCGTCAAAAATTACTGTGGCACCCAGGGGATCGGCCTGCGCGGCCAGTGCGTTGGCCATAGTCACACCACCAAGTCCCTCGTCCATGAACCGCCGGCCCGATGCGTCCACCACGACGCCGGCCGCACACACGAAGTCCATCATGGGAAAAGGCCAGAGGTCGGCGTTGTGCATGGCTTCCTGGGCCAGCACATGGCCATAAAAGCGGTTGAGCCCCACCAACTGCGCCCCGACTTCACGCGCCATGCGCAGGCCGTCGCCCTGGCCCGTACCCGCGTTGCGTTGCATTAGTTTTTCTGGGGCGGGGCTGATGTACTCGCGCAATAAATCCATATTGGAATGGAAGCCGCCGTCGCAGATCACAACTGCCCGCGCATCGATCTGCAGTGGGCCATCGGCTTGTTCGGCCATAAGGCCTACGCAGGCACCGTCTTGCATTAGCAAGCGCGTGGCCCGCGCGCCGCGCAACATAACCCCCCCGCTTTGATCCAGGGCGGCCTTGAGGGTGCGCAAAAGTATGTCGCCGCCGCGTCCCTCCCAGTAGTTGCGACCGTGCGTGGCGATAGGGGGAGCCAGCGTGTGTTTGCGGTAGGACTCATGACCGACCTTAATGAAGCGAACACCTTGCTTCTTGAGCCACTGGGTGGCCTCGCCGATATCCCCGGCCAGTGCCTCGATCAGGTCTTGACGAGCCGAGCCTTGTGTGCGCTTCATGATCGCCTGCAAGATCAGATGCGGATCGTCTGCAACGTCCTGGTGGGCCACATGAAAAGCGCCACCGGCCACGCGCGTGTTGCAGGGGTAGCGCTCCTGTTCGCCTTTCTCCAGCACCAAGGGCTCAATACCCCGCTGGGCCAGGCGCACGGCTGTCACCAGACCGGCGATGCCCCCCCCGATGATCACGACCTGCGCGTTCATTGTCTTCATCTCACATCCCCATTATTTTGAGCCGTGATGAAGCCGTGCGCTCGCGCAGCACGGCTTGCAAGGCTCAGTCATCACCCTTGATGTTAGCGGCTTTGATGATCTCACCCCAGTACTTGTAGTCCTGCACCACGAAGGCCGACATGTCGGCGGGGTTCATGTAGAAGGGTTCAGCGCCGTTGGCCGCAAAGCGGTCGCGTACCTCGGCGCTTTTCAGAATCTTGTCGCTCTCTGTGCTCAGACGATCGACGATGTCCTTGGGAATGCCGGCCGGTCCGATCAGCGCGTACCAGCCCGAACCACCTGACAGTTCCTTGATACCCGATTCCGCGATGGTGGGAACGTCTGGCAGCAGGATCGAGCGCTTGGCGCCTGTGACGGCAATGGCGCGTAGTCGGCCTGACTTAATGTGCGGCAAGGCGGCCACAACGGTGGGCAGGGACATGTTGACGTGGCCCGCAATGATGTCGTTCAGTGCCGGGCCAGAGCCTTTGTAGGCAATGAACTCAAAGCGGATCTTGGCTGCACGCTGCATCAGTTCGGCAGCCAAGTGCCCAGGCGCCGCGTTGCCGGTGGTCGCCAGGGTCAGTGGGGCGCTGCGCGAGCGAGCATAGGCGAGCAACTCGTTGAGGTTTTTGGCGGGAATCGAGGGCTGGATCACAACCACGTTGGGCACGCTGGAGAGCATCGCGATCGACGTGAAATCTTTGACCGGATCGCGCTGGGTGCGGGTGTACAGGTAGGGGTTGGTGGTCATGCCCATGGTGGTCAAGAGCAGGGTGTGACCATCGGGTGCCGCCGCGGCGACGGCGTTGGCCGCCACGAGACCGTTGGCACCGCCACGGTTTTCAGCTACAACCGACTGGCCCAGCACATCGGATAGCTTTTGCGCGAGCAATCGGCCTATGAAGTCTGTTGATCCACCGGGCGGGAACCCGATCAAAAGGGTAATGGGCTTGCTCGGGTAGCGCGCCTGCCCCCTCGCCGTGCCTGCAAGGCTAGCAGCGCCGAGCAAGGCCGGCGCTGCGATGACCTGACGCCGGGTCAGTCCGTGTTGCTTGTTTTTTACTTGGCTCAATTTAGTCTCCTTGTTGGGTACTTCATGCAGTTTGCGTTGGCGCCAAGTGACCTGCGGGGTGGCAGTCCAAGGTGCAAGCACATGATATCATTGAAGTTCTGATTGACAGCATAAGTTTCAACCAGTGAAATGACGGCCCGCGGCCCGGGCCTGACAAAGAGGAGATCTAAATGTCCAACACGGCTTCCTTGCTGATAGGTGGCGACTGCGGGCCTGCACACGGTCCGCGCGAGGGTTTTCCCGTGGAGGGCTACACCGAACTCGTACGCCCGGCCCTCATGGCTGCCGACATGCGTTTTGTCAATTGCATGCGCACTTACTCTAGCCTCGGCGTGCGTGCCGACCATGCGCCCCAGGTCGCCCAGCCCGTGGAGATGGCGCAGATCTATACCGATGGCGGGTTTGACGCCGTGACCATGGCCAACAACCACACCTGCGACGCCGGCACCGACGCTATGCTCGATACTCGTGCGCTCTTTCTCTCTCGCGGCATCCAGGTCACAGGCGCCGGGCGCGATCTCACCGAGGCGCGCCAGGCCGCCATCGTTGAAAAGCAGGGCGTGAAAGTAGCCTACCTAGGCTACACGTCGGTGCCAGCCGCAGGCAGTGAGGCTGGTGCCAACAAGCCGGGCGTGGCCACGGTTCGCGTGAAGACCTGCTATGAAACTCGCGGACCGCACCAGCCGGTGCGGATACGCACTGAGCCCGACCCCAAAGACTTGGCGCAGCTAGTCGAAGACATTCGGGTGCTTCGCCAGCAGGCCGATGTTGTGATCCTGGCTTTTCACGCCGGGGTGATTCGTCTGCCGCGCGTTATTTCCGACTACCAGGTGGCCGTCGCCCATGCGGCCATCGACGCCGGTGCCAATATGGTCGTGGGCCACTCGCCGCACTTACCCAAGGCCATCGAGATGTACCAGGGCAAACCTATTTTCTACAGCCTCGGTGTGTTTGCGATGACCAAAGGATTTCCTGCCCCCTCGTGGGCCGAACCCGCCTGGGCCCACGGCGCGGTACGCAATCATGCGGATCTCGACCCCAGCTACCCACTCATGCCTTACGGCAAAAACTGCACCCTTAGCCTGCTGGCCAAAGCCGTTGTGAACAAGGGGGGCATCACGCGGGTGTCCTTTCTGCCAATGGCCATGGACGATCGTTACCGGCCCGAAGTGCTTCGCCGAGACAACCCCCGATTTGCCGAAGTCCTGGCCTATATGGAATGGGCGTCGCAGGACATGCCGCACACCTTCTCTGTCGAGGGCGACGAAGTCGTCCTCACCGCCTAGGATTCGCCACATGGATCTGGGTATTCGGGGCAAGGTGGCTCTGGTGACCGCCTCCAGTGGTGGCTTGGGGCGCAACATCGCTCACGCACTGGCAGCGGAAGGCGTCCAGATCGTGTTGTTTTCGCGCAGTGCCGACAAGCTGCAAGCCGTGGCTGCTGAAATCGAGCAGACCCATGGCGTGCGTGCGCTCGCCGTGGCCGGTGACATGCTGGTCGCCGCCGACGCAGCACGCCTTGTCGCCAGCATCCAGGCGCAATTTGGCGGCCTGGATATCCTCATACTCAACACTGGCCGGCCCCCAAACCCCTTGCGAGCCACCATGCAGGAAAACGAGCCGGGGCGCTGGCAAGAGGCCTATCAAAATCAGTTGTGGAGCGTGATCCAAATCGCCACGCAGGTCATGCCGTTGATGCTTGATCGCGGTTGGGGCCGTGTGGTCGCCATCACCTCCGCTTCGGTCAAAGAGCCTATGCCACACCACAGCCTCTCGACCGTGTTTCGCGCGGGCGTAACGGCTTATATGAAGCACCTGGCCAACGAGTTGGGCACCCACGGCATCACAGTCAATTGTGTGGCTCCTGCGCTGATCGACACCTCGCACCGCACAGGTACCGCCGCCTACACCCCCGAGCAAGTCATGGCCCGCAAAAGAATGACGCCCCTCGGGCGTATGGGCCTGCAAGATGAAGTGTGCGGCGTGGTCACCTTCCTGACTTCGCACCAGGCGGGTTTTGTGACCGGCACCACGGTAGCCGTCGAAGGCGGCATGATCGGCTCGCTGTTTTAAACGTACCTGGCGGTTGCGGCTGCCCACTTTGGCACAAGAGATCACATGCGGTCGCTACGGCCGCCATCCACACAAAGGGTCTGGCCGGTGACAAAGCTAGATTCATCGGATGCAAAAAACAAGACGGCATTGGCCAACTCTTCGATCCGTCCGGGCCGTTTGAGCACAGCCATCTCACTGCGCACCCGCACATGCTCCCGGACTTCTTCGGGGGTTCTGGTGGTACCGGTCAGGGGCGTGAGAAAGAAACCGGGAGCCACGCAATTGACGTTGACACCACTGGCGCCCAGTTCACGCGCCAGGATCTGCGTAAGCTGTATCACCCCCGCCTTTGCAGAGGCATAAGGCGCGGCCGCTCCGGCCGTGAGGCTGCCAATGTGCGGCGTGGTACCGGTACCCAGGCTCGAGGAAATATTGACGATCTTGCCGTACTGTTGGCGTTGCATATAAGGAGCCGCCGCCTGGGCGCAGAAGAATACACCCTTGAGGTCCAGGTCGAGCACCTTGCTCCAGTCTTCATCGCTGGTTGCGTCAAAGGCCCGGTAGCGGGTAGTGCCCGCGTTATTCACGAGTATGTCGAGGCGTCCGTGTTGCGCCACGAGTTCTGCCATGAAGGCCTGGATTGCCGCTTGTTGCGACACGTCTACCAGGTAACCCTGCGCCCGGGCGCCGGTGGCCTGGATCTCACCGACAGCCTGCGCCATGGACGCCTCGTTAATATCTACAACGATGGCAATAGCGCCTTCCTCTGCCAGGCGCATGGCGATGGCTTTGCCCAGGCCCGAGCCAGCACCGGTGACCACCGCAATCTTGTTCTTCAAACGCATAAGCAGTCTCCTGAAATGATGTGAGCCCGCCGCAAAAAGGTGTTACAAAGCGCGCCCACTTGACTGCGGCGCGAGTTCACTTGGGCAGCAACATATCCACGATGACGCGCACCAGCTCCACGTAACTGCGCAAAATCACCAACAGCAGTCCGGCTCCCAGGACAACCAGAGGCAGCGCCCACAGCGCTTCCACGATCACAGCCCCTACCCCAGCCGCCAGCAGCACCCCCAGCGACACCAGGTTGGCGCCCCAGTCGCCGTGCTTGACCAGGAAATACAAAGTTCGGTAGGGGTTTTGAGGCGGCTGGTCCATGCATGACTCCGTTGACGGAAAGACATGTCATCTTAACAGAGACATCCATTAATCGGCATTCGTTCCATTGGGTAAAACCACGTCATATATCACCCCCTGATCCTATTGATAAGATGGTGGCGCTCAGTTAAGTGCTGATGGTGCGTGGGACGCCTGCCAAATTCTTCGCCGACGGCAGCCGAGTTGGGAGCGATATTCCTAAAGAATAGCGCTAGAAAAAATGGAATCAATTGGGTTTGTTGTCGTGAAAATGTAGGCGGAAATTTTTAAGTGGACAGTGAGCAAGGTCTTTAAGTCTGACTATCTGGAGATGACAATGCGAATTGCAGTGCTTGATGATTATTTGAAAGTAGCCCAAGGACTTGCTGACTGGTCTTCGCTTAATGCGGATGTTAAATTTTTTCATGAATTCATTCAGCCTGATCAGCTCGCAAAGACCTTAGCTGATTTTGAAGTGGTCGTTGCCATGCGTGAACGCTCAGCGTTTCCTGTCGCCGTCGTTCAGGCTATGCCGAAACTTAAATTGTTGGTGACCACAGGAATGCGCAATAACTCGATCGACCTCGAGGCCTGTCGTCAAAAAGACGTAGTGGTTTGCGGTACACCAGGAGACCCCAATAGCACCGGTGCTACCGCAGAACTTGCTTGGGCCTTGTTACTGGCATTGTTCAAAAAGATTCCGCAAGAGTCCGCCAATATGACGAAAGGACTTTGGCAGACCTCTATGCCCCCGACAATTCAAGGTAAGCGACTTGGCTTGTTGGGCGCTGGCAAGTTGGGGGGAAAGGTCGCCAAATTTGGGCAAGCATTTGGTATGGAAGTGGTGGCTTGGAGCCCTAACCTGACGGAAGAACGCGCGGCCGAAGCTGGCGTGAAGCTCGTCACCAAGCAAGAACTATTCAGTACTTCTGATGCGATTAGCGTACACATGGTGTTGAGTGAACGCTCTCGTGGCGTTGTCGATGCGGCGAGCTTGAAGTCGATGAAGTCAACCGCTTTTATCGTCAACACCTCGCGCGCTGGGTTAATTGACCAAGTTGCTTTACTCGCGTTGTTGGAGCAAGGCAAGATCGGTGGAGCCGGTATCGATGTCTTTGATACTGAGCCCCTTCCAACCGACGACGTGTGGCGTAAAGCCCCACGCACACTCCTAACGCCGCACTTGGGTTATGCGACCCCAGAAAACTTCGCCGTCCTCTACCCTAATGTTGTTGCAAACATCGCGGCATGGGTCGCAGGAAAGCCGCAAAGGGTGCTGACCTGACGTCGAACCCTAGCGCGCGGGCCGACGATCAGTTCAGCCATCCTTACAAGTTCTTCCAGAAAAGACTGAGCAAACGCCTAACAAGTCTGCGCCTACTTCTCAGCAATGAAGCTGCCCGACTTGCCGCCATGCTTTTCCAGCAGCTTCACGTCAGTGATGGTCATACCGCGGTCCACGGCTTTGCACATGTCGTAGATGGTGAGCAAGGCGATTTGTACGCTATATAAATCAACAACTTAGCGGCACAAAATGTGCGGCTTGTCCTTACTCCCGATGGTTTAGGTGGACAAAAAGTGGACAGGATTTAAATCATGCCCAATCGCAGTTTACGCTGACTGCGCGTTGATGCTTACGGGGTTGCATTTTTAGATTTGTTCGATGCTGGCTAAATTTACCGTTTGTCCTGACCCCTACCGTACCCCCACCCCCCGATTTGTCAGATGGGACTCCGGTCTACCCTATACGCTGTGATTTGGACACCCGATCACTGCTCCGAGCTGGGTGCGAATGTTCTCAAGCTCTTTTTTGTCATAAAACTTGGGCAGCAATGCTGTCTTCCCCGCGCAAGCCACTGAGAACAATACGTATCTTGTCCTCGGTCGAATAATGCCGCCTCGTGGCTCTTCTGATGTCTTTGACCACCTGCTCGGCA
>Ga0214921_10009555_pt1 | contig 12239 bp, 11 predicted proteins | sample LL1505_MetaG_FD_177992 | JGI IMG/M metagenome (GOLD analysis project Ga0214921, IMG submission 177992) | Freshwater microbial communities from Lake Lanier, Atlanta, Georgia, United States - LL-1505 | ecosystem: Environmental > Aquatic > Freshwater > Lake | place: USA: Georgia | collected... | reverse complement strand
TCGCGCGGGCGATCGCCCTGGTCTCGGTCGTCGTCATCGGCTTCTATCTCGCCAGGCCGCTCGCCGACCGCAACTACGGCGGGATGTCCAGCGGCTTCCGCTGGGCCTTCTGGCTGGCCCCGCTGTGGGCCCTGGCCGCCGTGCCCGCCGCCGACGTGCTGGGCCGCAGTCGCCCCGGACGCCTGGTCGGGCTCGCGCTGCTCGGCCTGTCGGTGGTCTCGGTCGCGTTCCCCACCTGGAATCCCTGGCAGGCCCCCTGGATCGAGAGGTGGCTCGAGCACGCGGCACGGGGGTGATCCACCTGCGAGGTTCCCCGCCCCAAGGGGCTCGCTTCCTCAGGGTCGTGCACGACGCGTTGTCGGCGAGGTTCCCGCAACGGGGGGATCACGATGGGGTAGTTGACAACCAGCCCCGCCCGTGGGCAGTCTACTCCCGTCATGGCGGCCACCACCCTTCTCATCGCCGACGACCACGAAGTGGTCCGCCAGGGTCTGACGAGCCTGTTCGCCGACTCGACGGTGCGGATCTGCGGCGAGGCGGCGACCGAAGACGACGCGGTCAAGCTGGCCCGCAAGCTGAGGCCCGACGTCGTCCTGCTCGACGTGCGGTTCGGAGACGCGGACGGCCTCGACGTGGTCAAGCGGATCCGGGCGGCCGCGCCCGCCGCCAAGGTCGTGATGCTCTCGGCCTTCGACAACCCGACCTACGTGGCCCGCGCCGTGGCGGCCGGCGCCCACGACTACCTGCTCAAGACGATCGCGCGGGCCGATCTGATCGCCGCCGTGACCGCCGCGGCCGCCGGCGAGCATGCGACCCGCTCCGGCGAACTCCGGCGGGTGGCCGGCCAGATGACCCGCCGCGACAAGGAACCGGTGGCCGGGGTGCCGCTCACGCCGCGGGAAACCCAGGTGCTGCGGTTGGTGGCGATGGGGCTTTCCAACCAGGAGATCGCCGACTCGCTCGAGATCAGCATCGAGACCGTCAAGGAGCACGTGCAGAACATGCTCCGCAAGCTCGGCCTCGGCGACCGGACGCAGGCCGCCGTCTGGGCGCTGCGGCACGGCCTCGCCTAGCCGTCGGCATGTCCGGGCCTTTCGCGTCCACCCCCATGGTCGCCGACGTCTCCCCGCCCGAACCTGAAGATGCCCGGCCGGCAGCCGGGTCGCAGCCGGCCAGTCGCGACACGCTGCCGACCGCCGAGGCGTTCTCCCGGCAGTCGACCGACTTCGGTCTCGGCCACGCTTCACCCGCGGAAGCCGCCGGCCCCGATCCGCTCGAGGGCCGCGACCTTGGCGACGTCGCCATCGTGCGGTTGATCGCCCAAGGGGGCATGGGGCGGGTGTACGAGGCCCGGCAGCGGTCGCCGGCCCGCACCGTGGCGGTGAAGCTGATGCGGCCGAGCCGGCGCTCGCCGGCGGCGATGCAACGGTTTCGCCGGGAGGCCGAGGTGCTCGGCCGCCTCCGCCACCCCGGCATCGCGCAGGTCTTCACGGCCGGCGCGTGTCACCTCGAGGGGGAGGAGACGCCCTACTTCGTGATGGAGTTCATCGCCGGCGGTGAGCCCCTCGTGCGGGCGTGTGAGCGGCGGCGGCTCGCGCCGCGCCAGCGGCTCGAACTGTTCGAGGCGGTGTGCCGGGCGGTGGGCCACGGACACGCGGCGGGCGTGGTTCACCGCGACCTCAAGCCCGGCAACATCCTCGTCGACGCGGAAGGCCACCCCAAGGTGATCGACTTCGGCATCGCGAGGCTCGTCGAGGACGACGCCGCGGGCTTCACGGAGACCGGCACCTTCCTGGGCACACGCCAGTATTCCAGCCCGGAGCAGTGCGCCGGCGGCCCGGTCGACGCCCGCACCGACGCCTACGCGCTGGGCGTCATCCTTCACGAGCTGCTCTCCGGCCGGCCGCCGTACGAGGTGACCGGATCATCGCTCGCGGAGACCGCCCGCGTGGTGCAGGAGACGCCCCCCGCGCGGCTCCGATTCGCCGATCGTGCGCTCCAGCCGGGGGCCGACGCGATCGCGCTGAAGTGCCTCGCCAAGCGGCCCGCAGACCGCTACGCGTCGGCGTCCGAACTCGCCGCCGACGTGGGCCGCCTGCTCGCCGGCCTGCCGATTTCGGCCCGCCCCCCGGGCCCGATCGACGCCTGCCGGCAATGGTGCCGCCGGCACAAGACGCTGACCGCCAGCGCGATCGCGGCCGTCGCCTCCGCGGCGATCGTGGCCGTGCCGCTGTCCGTGATGCTGAACCGCCCCTCGGTCACGAGCGTCGCACCCGCGGCCGGCCCCGGGCCGACGGCCTCGTTCCCCAACGTCTCGAATCTGCGGACCACGCCGCTGCAGTGGCTGGCCGTCACCTTCGACGAGCCGGTCCGCGGGCTGACGACGGCCGACGTGCGGCTCACCCGCGACGACGCCGAGGTGCCCCTCGACGGCGTGACGATCACCGGGGCCAGGGAATACTGGGAGATCCGCGGCCTCGAGCGGGCGACCGGGGCCGAGGGACGGTACGTGCTCGAACTCGCCGGCACGAGCACCACGCCGGTCGACTTCGCCGGTCGCCGGCTGCGGGCCCCCGCCCGCGCCACCTGGCGGATGCCTCCCTATCGCGAGCTTGCGTTCAACCTGCTGGGCGACGACTGGAAGTCCCATGTGATCTCCATGGAGGGAGTCGAGTTCGCCAGGGAGCAAAACGCGGGCACCGCCTCCTTCATCCGGCCGACCGTGCCCGGCCAGGAGGGATCGGTGGTGCTCAAGTTCACGGCGCCCTTCGAGATCCGCGCGGCGACCCTCCTGTCCACGATCGCCGTCTGGACGACGGGCGATCCGTTCCCCTACGACCCGGAGGCGAAGGCCGCCCTCGACGTCTCCCCCGACGGCACGACCTGGACCACGCTCCAGACCCGCGAGGCCAATCGCGGCGGCTTCGGCGGCGGGCCCTTCGAGATCCGGGAGTTCGTCGCCGGCGGACGTGAGGTCTGGGTCCGGGCCCGGCTCACGGCGAGCCGCACCTGGCCGGGGGACGGGCTGATCTACGCCCAGTTTCTGCGCACCGATCCGCAGCGGCCCGACGAGAAGACCTTCCGGCTCACGCTCACGGGCCCCGCCCCCGACCTTCCCCAGCCGCCCGCCGACACGCCGGCCGCCGACCACTAGCGGCGTGGATTGGTCCATCACTCGGGCCCGTGCTATCATTGGGTCAGGTTAGAGTTCCCGCTGATCGACCTCTTTCGGTCCGCGATCTCGAAGGGCTGCCGTGAGCGCTCTCGGATCGGCGACGCGGGCACCCCCGAGGAAATGGTTCCATGGGTTGCTCGGCTTTGGTGCGGGTCTCCCTGACGCGGGTCGCCCTCGTCGTGGGCTTTCAGGCCTGGTGCCTGCTCGTTCAGGCGGCTGATTCGACCGGCGAACCACGGCCGCTCGACTTCAATCGCGACATCCGGCCGATCCTGGCGGAGAACTGCTTCTATTGCCACGGCCAGGATGGCCAGAAGCGGGAGGCCGACCTGCGGCTCGACGATCGGGCCGCGGCGATCGCGGCCGGTGCGATCGTGCCCGGCGATGCGGGGGCCAGCACGATGCTCGAGCGGATCCACTCCACGGACCCCGACGTGCTGATGCCGCCGCCCACCTCGAACCGGCGGCTGTCCGACCACCAGAAACAGCTGCTGGATCGCTGGATCAAGGCGGGGGCCGAGTACCAGCCGCACTGGGCGTTCACCCCGCCGGTTCGGCCGGCGCCACCCGCCGTGCAGCGGGCCGACTGGGTGCGGAACGAGATCGACCGGTTCGTGCTCGCGAAGCTCGAGGCGGCCGGGCTCGCGCCATCGCCGGAAGCCGATCGCGCGACGCTGATCCGGCGGCTCCACGCCGACCTCACCGGCCTGCCCCCGACACCGGCCGAGGTCGACGCCTTCGTCGCCGACCCCCGGCCGGATTGGTACGTGTCATTGGTGGATCGGCTCCTCGCCTCACCGCACTACGGCGAGCGGATGGCCCTGCCCTGGCTCGACGCCGCCCGCTACGCCGACTCCAACGGCTTCCAGCAGGACGGCGACACCTGGCAGTGGATCTGGCGCGACTGGGTGGTGAACGCGCTCAACGCCGACATGCCCTTCGACCGGTTCTCGATCGAGCAGCTGGCGGGCGACCTGCTCCCGAACGCCACGCTCGAGCAGCAGATCGCCACCGGCTTCAACCGCAACCATCTCCTCAATGGCGAGGGGGGCGCGATCGCCGAGGAGCAGCGGTTCAACAACCTCTTCGACCGGGTGGATACGACGAGCACGACCTGGCTGGGGCTGACCGTGGCCTGCGCCCAGTGCCACGACCATAAATACGATCCGATCACGCGGACCGACTACTACGGCCTGCTGGACGCCTTCAATCGGGTCTCCGAATCGGGAGCGCCGACGAGGTTCTCCAATCGGATCCGGGTCGCGCCGCCGGTGGTCGAGGCGCCCGACGAGCCGCTGCGCCGGCAGATCGCCGACCTGGAGCAGCTGCTCGCCGCCCTCGGCGAGGAGGCTCCCACGGAGGTCGAGCGGCTCCGCAAGGAACTCGCCGATCTCAAGGCCGACCGGCTGCCCCGGGTGATGGTGATGCGGGACGACAGGGCCCGCGACACGAAGATCCTCGACCGCGGCGACTACCTCTCGCCCGTCGGCGACACGATCGTCTTCCAGCCCCCGGCCTTCCTGCCGCCGTTGCCCGAGGGGGAAGCCCGAAACCGGCTCGGCCTGGCGAAGTGGCTGTTCCGCCCCGAGCATCCGCTCACGGCCCGGGTGCAGGTCAACCGGATGTGGCAGCAGTTCTTCGGCGTCGGGATCGTGAAGACCACCGAAGACATGGGTGTGCAGAGCGAGTATCCCCGCCACCTGGAACTCCTCGACTGGCTGGCGGTCGAGTTTCGGGAGCGGGGCTGGAGCCAGAAGCAGATGCACCGGCTGCTCGTGACGAGCGCCACCTACCGGCAGTCGAGCAAGGTCACGGCCGAGCATCTGGCGAACGATCCGGAGAATCGGCTGCACGCCCGCGCGGCGCGGTTCCGGATGCCGGCGATGGTGCTCCGCGACGTGGCCCTGGCGGCGGGCGGCCTGATCGACCTCCGGCTCGGCGGCCAGCCCGTCTATCCCTACCAGCCCGACCAGATCTGGGAGGCGCTGGCGATCACGAAGGAACGCGACTTCACGTATCCCGCCTCCCACGGCCCCGACCTCTACCGCCGTAGCCTCTACACCTTCTGGCGGCGGACGGTGAGCCCGGCCAACATGTTCGACACCGCCAACCGGCAGACCTGCACCGTCCGCGCAAGCCAGACGAGCACGCCGCTCCACGCCCTCACGACGCTGAACGACCCGACGTGGGTCGAGGCGGCGCGGGTGCTGGCCGAGAAGAGCATGCAGGCCACCCCTGATCTCGATGGCCGGCTCACGCACGCCTTCCGCCGCGTGCTCGGCCGCAAGCCGACCGGCTACGACCTCGAAACGCTGAAGCGGATGCATGCCCGGCAGCTCGAGATCTACGCCGCCGACATCGGCGCCGCGAACGGACTGCTCGCGGTCGGCGCAAGCCCGCGCGACACGTCGCTCGATCCAGCCGGCCACGCCGCCCTGACGAGCGTCTGCCTGGCCATCTTCAACCTCGACGAAGCCCTGACGAGGGAATGATGCGACCACACGGAATCGACGTGGGAGGGGTTGCCCTTACCGACGAGCCGGCGTTGCTGCCAAGCGCAGGCAGGATGCCGGAGCGCAGGCAGCATCGAGAGAGCGGAGGCCACGATGGCCGGAGCGAACGTCCGGGCGAGACGGTATGGGCGGCCCCGACCTTCACCACGGACGTGCCTCGCCCCCGCGTCCGTGCTGCGGAGGGAGCCAATGGCTGAGGTGCATCTGGAAAACACCCAGCGCGTCACCCGGCGCCGGCTGTTCGGCTCGGCCGGGCTGGGCATCGGCTCGGTCGCCCTGGCGTCGCTGCTCGAACGGGAAGCCAGGGCCACGCCGGGGAGCGGGCCGCCGGGCCTGCCGGGGCTGCCCCACCACGCGGCCAAGGCCAGGCGGGTCGTGATGCTCTGGCAGGGGGGCGGGCCGTCGCACGTCGACCTCTTCGATCCCAAGCCCGCGCTCATCGAGCGCGGTGGCCAAGACATACCGGCCAGTGTCCGTGGGCAGACGCGGCTCTCCACGATGTCGAGCGGCAACGCCAAGTGGCCGGTCGTCCCGCCGATCAAGCCATTCCAGAAGTACGGCCAGTGCGGCACGGAGATGAGCACGCTCCTGCCGCGCATCGGCAGCCTCGCCGACGATCTCTGCCTCGTCCGCAGCATGAACACCGAGGCGGTGAACCACGCCCCGGGCGTCACGTTCTTTCTCTCGGGGTCGCAGGTGCCGGGGCGGCCGAGCATGGGTGCCTGGATGGCGTACGGTCTCGGCTGCGAGACCGACGACCTGCCGGCGTTCGTGGTCATGACGTCGAGCGACAAGGGCAAGACCTGCGGGCAGCTGTTCTTCGACTACTACTGGGGGAGCGGCTTTTTGCCGACGCGCTTCCAAGGGGTGAAGTTCCGGAACACGGGCGACCCGGTCCCCTACCTGGCGAATCCGCCGGGCGTCAGCCGCGAGGCCCGCCGGGCCCTGCTCGACGACCTGGCGGCCATGAACGCGGCCCACCTGGCCGACTACGGCGACCCGGAGATCGACACCCGGATCGCCCAATACGAGATGGCCTATCGCATGCAGTCGAGCGTGCCGGACCTCGTCGACTTCTCCGACGAGCCGGCGCACGTCCTCGACCGCTACGGCCCCGACGTGAAGACGAAGGGCACGTTCGCGTCCAACTGCCTGGTGGCCCGGCGGCTGCTCGAGCGGGGCACGCGATTCGTGCAGCTGATGCACGCCGGCTGGGACCAGCACAGCAACCTGTTCTCGAAGCTCGAGGAAATGTGCGGCGACACCGACGCCCCCAGCGCCGCCCTGATCACGGATCTCAAGGAGCGCGGCCTGCTCGACGACACGCTCGTGATCTGGGGCGGCGAGTTCGGCCGCACGCCGTTCGGTCAGGGTGATCCCAACAGCCCCAAGGGCCGCGACCACTTCGGCCGAGCCTTCTCGTGGGTGCTGGCGGGGGGCGGGGTGAAGCCGGGGCACGTCTACGGCTCGACCGACGACTACGCCTGGAACATCACGGCCGACCCGGTCCACGTGCACGACATGCAGGCCACGATCATGCACCTGGCGGGGATCGACCACACCAGGCTCACCTTCCGCTACCAGGGCCGGCAGTTCCGCCTCACCGACGTGCACGGCCACGTGGTGCGCGGCGTCATGGCCTGACGACCGCGAGCATCCAGGCGGCCAGGATCGCGCGGGCCGTCCACAAGAGCGTCCGCAGCCAGTTGCTGTGCACGAGCATCGCCACCACGCCGGGCGTGTGCCCCTCGCCGGCCAGTCGGGCGTGGAGCGGCATCTGGACCGCGAGCGTCGACAGCCAGAGCAGGCCCACGAGCACGGCACCGGCGACGGCCGGCACGCGGCCGATTCCGGCCGGCGGCCAGGTGGCGAGCCAGCCGGCGGCGGCCGCCTCGACGAGCATCGGCGGCAGGACCACGAGCGACGTGCGGGCCTGGTTCGCGCGGGCGTAGTCGCCGGCCTGCGGGCCGGGCACGGCGGCGAACAGCGGGTAGTGGACCACCTGCACGAACCAGATGATCCCGGCCATCATCCCGGAGGCGACCGTCTGGGCGACGAGCAGGGCTTCGAGCGCGGTCACGGTCGGGCTCCGGCGGCGGCTTCAATAGCGGGGAACGGCGGGATCGATCTCGCGCGACCAGGCCTCGATGCCGCCGGTCATGCTCTGGGCGGCCGTGAAGCCCCGCTCCCGGAGAAATCGGGCGACCCGAAGGCTGCGGACACCATGGTGGCAGTGGACCACGATCCGGGACGCACGATGCGGCTCGAGTTCGGCGAGCCGTTCGGGAATCGTCTGCATCGGGATCAGCACCGCTCCCCCGATCCGCGCGATGGCGTGCTCGTCCGGCTCGCGGCAATCGAGGAGCAGGAACGGCTCCCCACCCGCGAGCAGGGCCTGCACGGCGTGCACGTCGATTTCCTGCGGTTCGTTCATGAACGTGTCGCTCCTCCGTGCTCCGTCGGTTCCCCGCCCCGCGGCCGCGCCGGGCGCCGCGGATCCGCGGCGTCAGAATGCCGCGCTGGGCACGGCGAGAAAACTCCCCCAGGGACTGGCCCCCACGACCGCCGGGCTCTCGTAGGCGCCGGCGAAGGGCGCGGATCGCGCGGCCGGCCCGCGGTACGGCGAGAACGCGGGGGCCGCGTCACGGCCGGCGGCCAATCCCGCCCGCGCCTCGGCATCCTCGTGACCGACCCGCTGCTGAAAGCCAGCGAAGTCGCGACGGGCGGCGAGCGTCTCGTCGTGCCGTCGTGCAACCTCGGCCTGTTTCGTCTCGATCCGCTCCACCGCCGCCTCCAACTCCGCCGCCGACATGTCGAGCACGTTCGGCACGTCTCGCAGCACCTCCGCCCGCTTGGCATCCGACATCACGGCGAGGTAGCGGCCCAGCCAGCCGCGGGCATCGCGGGCCGCGGGAGTCTCGAGCACCTGCAGCTTGGCCGAGATCGTCTCGAGCAGATACTCCAGCTCGAACGACGACATCGTGGCGACGCGGCCCGTCAACTCCCGGCGGATGGCCGCAACCTGCGTCGGGGAGTAGACGGGCTGCGCGTCGAGCCAGGCGTTGAACTCGAACATCGCGCGGCGCCAGCGGTCGCTCGCGAGCAGGTGCGACTTGCGTTCCTGGTCGCCGGCGTCGGCCGCACCGTGGCCGTCAGCTTCCGGCTTGGCGGCCTGGCGCGCAGGGTCGGCCGCCAGCATCGGGAGAGCGGCGATGCCCGCCACGAGCGTCAGCCACCCTGACCGCCGTCGTGCGGCGGATCTCCGACCGCGAGCGAACGTCATGGCAGCCCTCGCGCTCCGGCTCCGATCAGCGGCGCTGCGATCGGCGTCGGCCGGATTGTACGCACGATCCCGGCGGCCTTTCCATCCTGCGACGGGAACCGCCCTTGCCCCGACGACCGGGCCGCGTGGTAGCCTTCGCTCCGCAGCGGGGCCGCTTGGCCGCGCTCCCACCGGATCGCTTCGCCCCCGGGGAAGACACCCATGCACGTCATCCAGGGTTTCCTGTCGCTCGTCGCGCGGCTGATGATCACCGCGATCTTCCTGTCGAGCGCGGTGATGAACAAGATTCCGCAGTTCAACGCCGTGGTCGAGGTGATGGCGGGCAAGGGCATCCCCCAGCCCAAGATCCTGCTCGCCGGCGCGATCGCCTTCCTGCTGCTCGGATCGGTGTCGCTGATCCTCGGGTTCCGGGCCCGTTGGGGCGCGTTCCTGCTGCTCGTGTTCCTGGCGGCGGCGACCTACTACTTCCACGCCTTTTGGAAGCTGCCCGCCGACACGGCCCCGGAGGCGGTGCGCGACGAACAGATCGCGTTCATGAAGAACCTCGCCCTGATGGGGACGATGGTCTTCTTTCTCGCCAACGGTGCCGGCCCCTGGAGCATCGACGCCGCCCGCAACGCCGCGAGATCCGGCGCCGATGAATCCGGCGACGAGGATGCCTGACCGCCGGACGGCTGACGGACGGCTACCGCACGCCCCCCAGGCCCCGCTCCTCGGCGATTCGCTCGACGGCGATCCGGGCCTCGGCCTGGACCCGCTGCTTGAGTTCCTCGGCTCGGGCCTCGTTGACGGTCACGCTCGGCATGCCCCCCTTCCAGGAGACGGTGATCGCGCCGGTCGCCACGGCGATCACCGCACCCGCGATCAGCAGCAGGGAACCGATCTTCGTCGAGGCGACCTGCTGCACCGGGGCGGGCAGGCCCGCGGTCGCGAGGGCGGCCACTTTCTGGATGTTGCTCTTTTTCTTCCTGCTGGCCACGGCGGCGCTCCTGGTCGGTGAAGGGTGATTGGCGCGACCGTCCACCGGCCGCCGCCCGAAGCAAACGATCGTCCGGACGGCCGCCGCGGGCGGAATCCGCAACGCCGCGGCGGGTTCCTCGACCCGATCCCCAGACCGGCCCCAGCCTGCCCAAGCCCCTCAGACCGGCCGGATGCGGGTTTGCCGGCGGTGGAGCGTCGACGGCCACCCGACGCCATTGGCCGCGATCACGCCGGTTGCTAAGGTTCCCGCCGCCAGCCGGGCCAGGCTCCTCGGCGGCGCCGGAGTTGCATCGTGGTCATTCCCTTTCCATCGCGCCGGGTCGCCTGCATGGCGATCGCGTCATTCCTGACGGTGCTGGGCGCCTGGCCCAGTCGTGCCGCTGAGCCGGCCCAGCCCCAAACCGAGGCCTCGTCCGAGCCGCAGCCCACCGGGACGATCGAGGCGCATCCCGCGCTGTCCCGCTCGCCGCGGCACACGACGACCTCCCGCGGCCACCAGGGAGACGCCGTCAACGTGGCCTTCATCGGCACCGAGCCGCAACTCCACCAGGCCCTGGCCGCGGCCGGCTGGTACGCCGCCGATCCGGTGACGCTGAAAACCTCGCTCCGGATCGCGGCCGACGTCGTGCTCGACAAGCCCTACGCCCACGCGCCGGTCAGCGACCTCTACCTCTGGGGCCGCCGGCAGGACGCCGCCTTCGAGCAGCCCGTGGGAGGAAGCCCGAAGCAGCGTCATCACGTGCGGTTCTGGCAATCCGCGGAACGCGACCAGGCGGGCCGTCCGCTCTGGCTCGGAGCGGCCACCTTCGACGAGCGGGTCGAGATCAGCCGGACGACGGGCGGTGTGACCCACAGGATCAGCCCGGAGATCGACCGGGAGCGGAACAAGCTCGTGCAGGATGCGATCCGCGCCAACGCCCTCGACGGCTACTACTGGGTCGACCAGTTCCACCTGCAGGCGGAAGGCCGCAACGGCGGCGGCGACCCGTATCGCACCGACCGGCGGCTGGCCGTCGGCGTGATCGACCTGCGACGTTGACCGGGTAAATCCGCGGCGCCGACGGGGGGCGAGTGCCTCGTCTAGGACTCGAACCTAGAACCCTCTGATTAAGAGTCAGATGCTCTGACCAATTGAGCTAACGAGGCTTTCCTTCACGTTTTTACCCGGCGCCCGAGATCGAGACAAGGGACTGCCCGCGTTGAGGGATTTCCCGCCAGCGGCTACATTCCGCCGATTCGCGAGCGGTTCCGGCGGCGGTTGACGCCGCCGGCCGATCGCCGCGACCGTTCCGATCACGACACCCCGCGGAGGCGCGTTCTCGATGGGCAGGTTCGACGGACTCAAGGGGCTCGTGCTCGGCGTCGCCAACGACCATTCGATCGCCTGGGCGATCGCCAAGGAGGTGATGGCCGAAGGGGGCCGGATCGGCTTCTCCCACCTGCCCGACCGGCCCGACGACGAGCGGCAGCGAAACCGCCGCCGGGTCTCCCAACTCACCGACCCCGAGCCCAACGCGAAGTTCCTGGTGCCGATGGACGTCTCCGACGACGCCCAGATCGCCGCCGTGATCGACCGGGCCAAGCAGGAGTTCGGCACGCTCGACTTCGTGGTCCACTCGATCGCCTTCGCCCCCCTCGAGGACCTCAAGGGAGAGACCACCAACTGCAGCCGCGAGGGCTTCCGCGTGGCGATGGAGACGAGCGCCTACAGCCTGCTGGCCGTGGGCCGGCTGGTGCGGGGCATCCTCGCCAAGGATGCCTCGATCCTCACGCTCACCTACTTCGGCGGCGAGAAGGTGGTGCCCGGCTACAACATCATGGGCGTCTGCAAGGCCACGCTCGACGCCTGCGTGAAGTACATGGCCTACGACCTCGGCCCGGCCGGGGTGCGGGTCAACGCGGTCAGCGCCGGCCCGCTGCGCACCCTCGCCGGCCGCGGGGCCGGCGTCGACGACATGCTGGGGCTCTACCAGCACATGTCGCCGATGGGCCGCAACATCACGCACGAGGAAGTCGGCAAGGCGGGAGCCTGGCTGTTGTCCCGCGAGTCGCTGGGGATCACGGGCGAGATCCTCCACGTCGATGCCGGCTACAACATCATGGGCTCGCCCGGCCGGCTCCTCGAGCTGGTCCAGAAGGCTGACTAGAGCAAGTCCGGCTTACGTGTATCGCCGGCTCGGGGGCGGCAAAAGTCTCGTCGCTGATGGCCGAAGCGGCCATAGGCTCCTCGAGCGTTCGCCGACCCCCGTCGCCTACGCCGTCTGGTTTGCCGAAGCGTCGCTCCAGT
>Ga0214921_10009553_pt1 | contig 12240 bp, 28 predicted proteins | sample LL1505_MetaG_FD_177992 | JGI IMG/M metagenome (GOLD analysis project Ga0214921, IMG submission 177992) | Freshwater microbial communities from Lake Lanier, Atlanta, Georgia, United States - LL-1505 | ecosystem: Environmental > Aquatic > Freshwater > Lake | place: USA: Georgia | collected... | reverse complement strand
GCTTCCTCTTGAACTTCACGTTTGGCATCCTCTTCCAACGAATGTGTACGTGGATCACTGAATCCACCGATGAACCTCCACTTCTTTTCGTCAGGCTTACGTGCCAACAACACTTCTTGTTTGTCATTGACCACTGCGATATCCACACACTGAAAAGCGGTAGGATACCTATAGGCAGTCGCTGCAATCATACCAGCACGATAATCCGATGTAGCAGGATAGTTGTTGGACACACGACGACGAACTTCGGTACCACTGATAAAGGTGGTTGCTTCCAGTTCACACGTATTGTATTTGCCACTATAACCCTTGAGGAAACTGTCACGGGAACCGTACAACGTCACTGTTTGAAGTGGCATCAACTGTTCCGAGATCAACTTGTCAAGGTTCTTGGACCATGCAAGATCGGAGGGATTATCGTTGATGTAGTGAATTTCCACATTGGGAAACTTATCTGCGATCATAGCCCTACGGGCACGATAGTCCAACGGATTGGATGTGGTGTTGCGGATAATACTGTTACCCAAGAATACAAGCACACGATCATGCTTTTGAGTGACAGAGTTAATGAGGTCAATATGAGCCTCATGTAACTCATTTACTTGAAAACGTCCTACCACCACTCCACAGTCTATTTTTGTTTTATTTTCTTTAATATTCATATATTTTCCAAATGTAATTTTTGTACTCTGATTTTTGTAAATTGTTTATATGTTTCGATAGAGAACCTCTCCATAACATATTATCTTTTTCAGCTTTTTGAAAACTAGGATACTCACATATAAAGTTCCCATTCAAATCATATTTTTGTATTTTGATGTTGTTTGGTGATGGTAAATTCTTTAATTTTAACGTATCTCTAGCTTTTTGTTTTTGTTCTTCTGTGATAATATATCCACCATTATTCAATCTAGACGCTTTTATTTTATCACTGCGATCTTTGCTTCTTACAGCAACATTAAACTTTTCTGAAGATTTCATACTTGAAACTCTTTTCTGTTTAGTTTCCTCAGACTGTTTCTTTCCAGTGTTAATTTCTCTTAATTTCTGTTTAGTTTCCTCAGAATGTTTCTTTCCAACTTGGGCCAAAGACATTTTTTTACGAGTTTCCAAACTTCTTTTTAGACCAATGTGAGATTTAATATCTCGCATTGTATTATACTCTGGATTTAATGATTGTAAATAAAAAGTTTCACGGTTGGTCAATTCATTGATATCATTAACAATTTCGAGTATATGAAACTCAAACTTGTCAAAACCATAAAAGTCCCAAGCATTTTGTAGATGTCGTGAATGGTGTTTTTTGTTAGTTAACTCACGAGTGTGACGTTTTTTTCTTCGGTCAAAATTTATAGTTGATCCGATATATTGATGTTGATTGACGATGTTGACTATTTTGTATACACATTGTATGTTCATGTATATAAATATAGCGACCGACAATAAAACCTACATCAGTAGGTGAATAATTATTAACTTTTTCTTTCATAGATTACCTAAACCTTTCTATGTTTTTATTGTTGTTGTAACCAGACCATATCAAAATCTAGGTCTGCTTACGTTGATAACTATACTGTGAAATTTGGAAAAGTCAACAATTTTTTTCTTATAATTTCAACAACCAGTCCAACAAATTCATGGCATTCAACGCATCATACTTGGCTTCATGCGGTTTGCCAGAATCCTGTCTGACGTTAAAATACTCACACAGATTAACCAAACTACACGACAAATTGTGAGGAAGAGTGCCCTTCAATCTAAGATACTGAGCAATGGTACACGTATCCAAAACTCGGTAACTGACATATTGATCCCAACTACCCGGACTGATCAAGGTGTTGGAAATCCTTCGAATGTCGAATGCCACGTTGTGACCCACTGGAATGAGTTTGTCCTTGGAAATGTCATACCAACGACGCAATGCGTCATATATGATGGTTCCAGCACGTTTCTCGGTGATTGCGATCTTGTCGTGTTCAACCAAGTTGATGTTGGTGATGGTCAAACTTTCAGCTGTGATCTTGTACACACCGTCATCCGGCTTGATGTATAGATTCACTTCATCAACAAACACAAAGTAATCGTTTTGTTTTTCAAACAGGCCCATGTAGACCTGAAGAATGCTTTTGTCGTCACCAATTCCCCCGGTTTCAATGTCGATGGTAATAAAATATTTCATAATTACTTTCGGAAGTCAATGATGGTAGGATTAGACTTGAAAACCCGATCCACAAGTTCGCCCCAAATAACAGTGGGAATGATGGTGTATCCAAGTATCGCAAATGCAACGATGTCCTTTACACGAACGGTTGTACAATCCAATTTTGATAGAATGAGTCCACTGATTACTCCTATGAGTGACCATGTAGCTAGTATAAATGTCAACATAAATTATTCTTCGATTGCGGATGGTATGTTAGTAACAACGTTTAGTGGTGTATAGCCGTCATTATACGTGACAATACCAATTGCGTTGATTATAAACGTATTTGTAACGCTGCCATCCAATGATGTAGTCACAATATAACTCTCTTCAGCTCCACCGTCAAGAAAAAATACGATTTTTGTGGAAGAACTTTCCACGATCTTCAAATCGTTGGTGATGTTTTCCAACAAATACACATCTTCAAAGTTGCCGTATAGGTTGTATAGATCATCAAAGTAAATTTCAGAGTCTTTCTGAAAGTAAGTGGCTTTGTGTTTGTGGTTGATCAAAAACGTTTTGAGATTTTCCTTGGCTTCACTGTACTTGTTGGTCCACAACGAATCAAATTTAAATGCAACCACGGTAATCAGAGTTCCCATCAGGGTGATGGCCAACAACAGTTCAATCAGTGTGAATGCTTTTTTGTTTTTCATGAATCAACTTCAATTTTTGTTGTCGAGTCAACTGTTTGATTTGATATTCCCGCTTCATTGCATCACTTTTACTATCAAAACATTCAGTGTATACTAACTTCACTGGCAATCTTGTTTTGGTGTACTTTGCTCCGCCACTGCCATTATTGTGGGTATCTACTCGTTTTTCAACATCATTAGAATACCCACAATAAAGTTCTCCACCCCTACATTTTACTATATAACAACAATGATTCTTATCAACCACGAATATAAAGTTTTGCAAGTTTTGCTGTAGGATAAGCTGTTCCTGATCCAATATTACCATTACAACTAAATCTTAAGTCACTTGAATTTGATGTAACTGGTTCTGGTTTTTTGAGTGGGGAATTAATATTGATTAAAATATTCTCACTATTATTAACTCTGATTGCAAAGTTATCACTATCAACAAATGACATTACACAACTAGCACCACTACTATGTGTAAATACCAATTTGTCACAAGTTAGAACTTTTTCAACAACCGGTGTTGGTTCTGATGCTTTAACATTTGATCCAGCAACAATTCCTGCAATTCCTCCAAATATGGTGGAGAAAAACCCTTTACGACTTATTTTCGACATATAATGTATCCTTTATTGATTTAAATACATATGGATAGTTGTTATCTTTCAACTCACTACGTTTGCCAGAGGTAGCACTGTAACAGTGGTTACCGTATACGATGTGAGGATAAAACTTATGTATCGTAGTATATGTATGTGAAACGCTATTATAAAAACACGTCTGATAAAAATCACAAGATACACTCATGCATTGATTTTTATCATTGAGTTTAATAACTTTAGGTTGATGCATGTTACTTGATTTTGACCGTGTTTAAGATATTTCCATCAGCACTATACTTAACTTTATATACATTGACCGTTACCACATCGTATGGTGTAAAAGTAACACCATTCGTGGTTGCATACTGTTTACCATTAACTGTTATCAAGTTACCAACGATCTTGTTTGTAGTATATGTCTCATATACAATATGATCATTTGTAATGTCAACTACTCTAGTGTTTTGTGGAATATTACGAAGCGCTTGTTCATAATTATAACGTAAAAACGTTGAACACCCAATGCATAATAATGTAATAATAATAATTAATTTTTTCATTCAGTCAAATTTCTTTCTTCAATCACGCAGTTGTGATATTGTTTATACATATCACGATATTTTTCAGCGTTTTGCTTAATCAAAAATATTCTTTCGATAGTATAACCTCCAGTGGTTGAAACAACCAAGTATACTTTTATTGGTTTAATCTTCATTTGTTCTGTAAATTACTTTGTCAATCGTAATACCTTTCTTTGATGAATTAAGACCGTACATCGCACCATATTGGTTCTTGCTGTTAATGTAAGACATTAGATCAGCTTTAATTACATCCACATCCGATTCATCAAAGTTTGGTGGTAGATTTACTGTTAAATAATAGCTAGGTTTATTCATAGATTACAAGTTACTATCGTTGTCTTGGGTAAGAAGAAAAAATCCACCAATGATTAAAATCAATCCTATAATGACGCATACAATGTATAATGTATTCATACAACAAGAAATCGAATGATATCACGTTCACCATCTTCCTTAACACACTCAGCAATCACATCTGGGTGTGGACGATCACAACTGAGATACACCTTGGTTGAAGTATACTTCATATCCTTGGCAAACTTGGTTTCGATTTGCTTCTTCAGCCACTCAACAACATCAATGCTCTTATATTTGTTACTCATAGTTTTTTTAAAAAGTGAAGGGAGCTTAACACAGCGTTGTGCGTGTCAATTTAATTCATACCCCAGTTACTTGCTAGCCTCTGGCAAGGCATATGACACTCCCAAATCTGACTTGTAAAGGTTTTTTACTTATTCTTAATCACAGAAACGGTTTCACTGTAATATCCATTTGATTCACCCAACCACCAAATTTCAAAAGTACCCTTGTTGGTACCAATTCGAAATTGAGACCAAGTAGCAGAATCATAAACCTTATAGTCAGGTGCATTAGGATTATCCATAGGATTAGTATCCTCAGCAACAATTACTTCTTCATTCAGTACATCATCAATATTACCAACGGAACCATACACTCTAACGTGTTCACAACAATCTTGTATATGCGTTAAAGTATAAATAGAACCATCACTGGTAGTGATAATAGTGTCACTATCATCAGAGTTAATACCATCAATTGAAGTGATAGTCTTACCCTTAAGTTCAAAAAAGTTAGCGTAATTCATATTATTATATTAGTTCAAAACCGTCATATTATTGCAATTTTATTTCCAAAATTCTTGTATTTATAAATTCTAATATAGTTTCTTCTGAGTATTTTGCGTTAAAAGCTTTGTTATAGTAAGCTAGTTTTTCTTCGTTGTATTCTTTTTCTCTTATAAAGGCAACAGCATCTTCTCTTTTCTTAAATGCTATGAAGTGAATAGGAACAAGATAAATTGTCATATTACTCCGCATCCTCATTCATCATTTCTCTTGCACAATCATAACCTTCCCAATTATCAACACCTGCTCCTCGCAGACATTCCAAGAACCGTTGGTCTCTTTGCAGTTCTTCATATTCTTCTTTGCTAATCGTAACGGTTTCTCCCATATGTTTTATTTAATTTTAATTTACTCTTTCAGTTTACCAGCTTTTTTTAAGAAGTCAACAGCTTTTTTTAATTTTCTTAGAAAGTCAACATTTCAACAAACTCTGGGAATTGGTTCTTTACCTTTTCAATTTCAGTGATAAGCATATCATCACGAATGCTTTATTGGAAGCAGACACGAATTTATAAATAAATTTAATTTATGCGGTGGAAATGTGTGTAATCTAATTAAAAGAAAAATTCGTCATGTAAAAGGGTGGGAATTTGTTAAAGAACATCAATAGTCCAAATCTCTAATAGATACAATAACACCAAACCTAGGCTTTCCATCTGGGGTTAGATTTTGATAACGAACCGTCGCCATTTTTCCGATATACTTAGATTTGTTTTTAAGCAATTCTTCATAAAAATACTCATTACCACGAGCGTTGGCTTCAAACTCAACTCCATTGGATGTGATCAAATGAGCACGACCAAACATTCCTGATCTATTCCCCTTTCCTTCCGAAATATTAACAATCTCAAATTCGTCGTCAACAAACTCTTTTCTCTTCAAAAGAAACTTGCTTCTTTTATTTTCATAAACATTATTGATGCGAATCATTTGTCCTTCTTGACCATCTTTTTGATATTCTGCATAAAAACTATCCAATTCTTCTTGTGTATTTACATGATCGGTAGGAACAATGACCAAAGATTTATGATTTGGAATTAAATTTTTTAGATCCGCAAATCTTTCTGAGAAGACCTTTTTACTGCTAGGCAAGTCATAAATCCAATATTGGAGATGTTTCTCACTCAATACCAAATCTTCTGGAGTTGGCTTGGTCTGTTTAGACAAACTGATGATAGCATTAAAATCGTTTTTATATTTGTTACAAAACAATTCTCCATCAAAAATATAGTTTGGATCTTGTGAAAATAGAGGTTTTAGAGCATCGTAAATATGAGGTGCGGATACCACTTTTTTTCCGGTACGACTCCACATTCCATCTTTAGTTACAATACAACGCATACCGTCTAGTTTTGGTTGTGTATATACAGGGAATGTAAAATCTATTTCTCCGTACTTTTTAGCCAACATAGGTTCCACATACGTAGAAACGTCAACATCCTTGACATTTGTGTGGTACCCAGTCTTCAACTGTTTCTTATACTTGGCTTCAATCTCGGCCGTTGCCTGTTCGATTGCGGTGGTAGCATTGGACCGTCCAACGTTCTTGGCTTCAGCGTGACTCCACTCGGAAGTCACCTTTTCACCATCGGACAGACCAGAGATGGTACGATACTTGTTACCATTCTGTTCCATGTACCAAATACGGATGTTGCCGAGAGTGTCCTTTGTATAAAGGGTTTTGTATGTCATATTCATATGTTTTCTAACTTTTATTAATAAGAGTTAAACTCAACATCTAACAAATTGAAATTGATAGTAGACGGATCCACATTCAAGTCAATGCCACTATCAACGGTAAAAGTCTTTAAATCCTTCTTGATCTCGGTATCAGGTCCACCACTACAACTACAACCAGAACTGTAACACCAAGTGACATTGCCGTTCTTGTCAACACCATAACCCTCGTAGGTATGATGACCATAACCCTCGTCCCAATTCTGTATTTCCTTGAAAATGACAACGATAACGTCATCAAACTTGCTCTTGGGAAGGTTGTCCCAGTTATTCACGATGTAATTTACAATGTTCATGTTGAAGACAATGTACCACGGAATGTTTAGTTCGTCAACTCTTTTTTAGGAATGGACAGTCAGTTGCCCATGCGTCACACGTTAAGCATTCACCGTTGTGGTCAAACGCATTGGGTTTGTGACATGGCAATTCAAATATATTGCCAACAACTTTATCTGCGATCACTAGAAGTCCAACAGGTTTATTGTCTACATACCGAAATGTTACGATAGGTAGTAGTTGATTGTACGCTTTAATTCTGTATCCACAACTTTCTTCATGGAAAATCACCTCACCAATACAGTGATGTGGATCGTTTGAATAAATAGTTTCGACGATATCACCGGTATAAATCTCCTTACCATCTCTATCCTTTAATCCAGTAGACCATTGAATGGTTCTACCTTGCTTTAGAATATCTTCATATGGGTACAACACCAATGGTGATCCGTCCCAACAGTTATATTTTTCATCCCAAACTCTAAATTTCATATTTATTTTTTTAATAATTTACTATTTTCATGAATGTTACCCGCTACAATCATACCATCATCAAACATAGTTAATGGAAATTCATTAAGATACCAACCACAACTTTCCCATACAACAACGTTATATTCGTATTTACGACCAATCTTTTGTTTAACGATATCTCCCTCAAATACTCTAATGCCTTTGATATCATCTAGTCCGGTATATTCTTCAATAATATATTCCTCACGTTTGAAGTATTCGTTTAAAGGCATTAATTCTGGATCTTCGTAAAGAGATGCAGTCATAACGTATTTCTTTTCTTTAATGCCCCAAACTCTGTAGATGAACTGTCTATTCATTTGCGGAAATGTATAATGTTGGTACAGTTGCCTTTGTGAATTAAATCCCATCCATGACCATTGTAATTTCTGATATATTCACAACCATCTATTACCTTTGTGGTATTATTCATATGTTGAATTCGTAATACTCCAGCAACTATACCTGTAATCACCAACACTGCGATTGCCCCCCAAATAATGTCTTCAAAATGTATTCTCATAGTAGTTTTAGATGTTTAGTGACGGGATCAATTTTAGAACTATAATCTGGTCCAATGGCTAGACAGGTAAAAGTAGGTTCTTTAAATCCCATAGTTTCTTGAATATACTTAACATTTAGTCCAATAGTAACAGCTTGATGTCCAATATCAAGCAATTCTTTTTCACTATCTACGGATAAACAAACTTTATAGAAAGTACCATATACCCATTCTTTTTGTACTTCAGTCAATTGAAGTGGATTGTATTCTTTGATTAGGTCAGTCAAGAAAGCAATACTTGCGTGAGCACCTTGAGTTACTAACCTACCTTTGGATAGGTTCAAATCCTTACGCATTATTATGGTTTGTTTAATTTTGTCCATATGTTACAATTTTTTGTATTTTTTCTGACGTAATTGTTCTAATGCGATATAATAACCTACGGCATTAGTTTTCATATAATTGTTAATTTCTTCTGTGGTAGGTTCATCGCCTGTCATAGCTGTGTAAGATTTTTTATTGAGAATGTCTTTTAGTTCTTTGGTAGAGTTGTTACAAAAGTTTGTGATTGCGACAGCATCTTTTCTGGATTTTACTGGATTTCCTACTTTTTTGTGATTATCCAAGATGAAGTGGATATTATCATTAATATCGGATACATCGAATGAAAAGAATGAATATGAATTTACCGCTAAATTACTGGAGTTTAGCCAATTACATATAGCGTTAGCTGTATCATTATCATTGATAATAGGTCCGATTGTACCAATACCATTTACAAAGATGTGGTAATTATTTTTATTTGATTTAACGGAAAAAGTTGACATATTATTTTGGGTATAAGAAAAAATCTTCACCACAGACTTCACAAGTTTCTTTGGCGTGGTCTCTGATAGCTTTGGAGAATATAATTTTATCAGCGATATCTTTTTTTATCGCTTCATATTCGCTTTTACACGAACGACAGGTTCCTTTCCATAATTCTTCTTGTGGAGGTATTCCTCGTTTGACTAATCGCATAAATTAGTGTCCTTGTATGTTACCATTATCAATTTTAGTTGGAGTAGTGATGATTTCTGGATTCTTATTATAATTACCAATTACTTTATATTCGTGTTGATTAAATCCCATACAACCACCACATACTTCATATATCCAAAATCTGAAACAATTAAATACAACTCTTCCTTTAACCATCTTAAGTCCCAATTTGAATTCTACTATATCACCTTCGTACAAATATTCTCCGTTGGTGGCTTTGAAACCGGTACATAGTTCAATTTTATAAGCTTCTTGGTCTACATCACATTTTGATGCATCGTCTTGATTACCGCCAATAGTTGTTACAAAGTCAACAATGTTACCATCACTATCTAGGTAATAGTTTGATGCACAATGTAGTGATGAGCCTGGGTAACAGGGTTCGTGAGTATAACACTGTGCGTTTTTGCTCCAAATTCTGTATTTCATGTTACTTTTTATAATGTATGCTATTTGTACAATTTCCTTTGTGGGTTAAATTCCATCCGTGACCATTGTAGGTTCTAATGTATTCACAGTTATCGATAACTTTGATAGAGTTGTTTACCATTCTGATATGTATACCGTATGCAATACCTCCACCAATAACTAAAATAGCAATGACGCTCCAAATGATATCTTCTGAGTGTAGACTTTTCATATTTTCAGTATCCGATTTGTTTGGTTACACTAACACCGAATCCTAGCAAAGTCAATTCAAAATACCAATAAGTTATATCTTTGCGGTAAACAAATTGTGTATTGAATTTGATATCAATGTATTTTGTTGGAAGATCGTTTCCCCATGTGTTTCCGGGTTGAGTTCCGTATTTAATTCTGGGAACACTGATATCAATGTTAAAGATATCAAATAGGTCTTCTTTGTTTTTTCTGGAGTATAAGCGCATATATTTTATTTCCACGTTCTATGTTCTTCCGCAATATATTCTCCCTCACTTTGATGATGATTTGCAATATACCATTTAACATCATCTGGAATTTCTACTACTTTAAGTTTGATATATTTTCCTTGACCTGCTTTTTCACCCAAAGTTTCTACAACTTGTACAAGATCTGGGTCACTTCTATCAAATGTCCAATCGTCAATTAAGTTTTCATCAGTTGCTTCATTTTTAAAAAAAGTTGGATAACCAAAACATTCAGCTTTAACTATCTTATAACCTTTAAGTTTAGCATATAGAATATGCGCTTCCTCACTTAATCTAAAAGCTCCATAGCTTGAGTTGATAACCACTTTCATTTTTATACTTTACCACAGAAATTTCTGAAAGTCAAGCGTTTTTTTTTCGTTGGTTATGTTCTATTATATGCAAAAAAAGACTTAAATAGTCTATTTTTGTGTTCAAGAGAGTGATTTTTCAATTATCTTTGATAATAATTTTTGCATTAACAAAGTCAGACTTTTTGAAAAGAAATACTTTTTGCACCATAATATATTCACTTGAATTGTCTTTTAGTTGTTCATTAATATTTGAAATTACCTCTTGATATACTTTAATTGATTTATTTTTTTGTTCAAGAAAAACTACATTATCATCACTTTCAATATTTTCATATTGTCTGTATTCGTGATAACCATCAGTATCTAGTTGATTGTAGGTAATATGTAAAGATACATTGGCTCTATATTTAGCTAAATAATAATTATTCTTTGGTTGTTCTACCGGCGTTGTTTCTGGTTTCTTGAATAGATTCTTTAGATAATTTATCATATAATTGTTGTGCTTGTTTTGACAATGGTAACACTTGTTTTAGTTGATGTAAAGCTGTAAGTTCATCTTTTAATGGATGATTTAGTCTATCTTGTAGTGTTGGCCATTTTGGATTATTCATATTCCATATATGTTGATTCTTCAATTGCAATGAATTGGTTTTTATGAATGACAACAATACCTTCAAAATTGAAAATATCTGTATCTGATAATGACGCTAATGTTTGATGTGCTTTGTTGGCAATATCTATTAGTCTTTGTCTGGATTTCATTGCTTCTTCGTAGGTATCATTTCTATAGCCCAGTTCTTTTTTATTCATCAATGCTGTTCCTACGCCGCAGTATGTGATTACTAGAGTGCTGACATATACTTTCTTTTTATTTGCGTTATCTTTATTTTGTTTGCGTTGGTATAGTGCGGCACCAACAAAATATAGTGGTATTGCTGCAATTACAATAAGTAGAAAACCGCCTAATATATATAATTCTAGCATATTATGATTTTTTAATGGGCTTTACCATTAGGATTGCATTTACCACACGGATTATAATATCCGTCATAAGTGACATAATATTTATTTCCTTCACAAATGTTGCATTCTTTAGATTTATTTTCTGTTTTAGATGCGTCTTCCAAATCTTTTAAATATTTTTCTGATAATTCTGTGATATACTTGAGTTCATCTATATCGAACACTCCGTTTAATTCTATGCATTTATTATTAATAAAAACATTAATAGTAACACATCTACTTGATCCAAGTTTTTGGTAAATTTCTTTATAAAATTTATTTTTTATATCAGCAGTCATAAGTTTACTTTACCACACTCCATTCAGATTCAGTGTATTGAATCCCATTCAAGAACCAATACTTAATTCCAGTATTCCACTCAATAGCAGGTCCATCAGTACGATGGAGATTGTCATTCAAGAACCAAAACTTGCTTCCATTATAGTATTCCATAGCGGGTCCATCAACACGATGTAGCTTGCCGTTCAAATACCAAGTTCTTCCATCCGTATATTCCACAGCGGGGCCATCTTCACGGTGGAGCTTGTCATCCAAGTACCAACGCTTGGTTCCGTAGTCGTCAACAATAACAATATATTTAATCATAATTCTACTTTACCACACACTTTATAACAAGTCAAGAGGTTTTTAGACTAATCCATTCGGCATTGAGATAGTTCAATACACACTGATAAAAGAACAATTGTTCTTCTTTGTCTTGAAATTCTTTGAACGCTTGAATTTCAAAATCTTTTGGTCCGAATTCCACACG
>Ga0214921_10009551_pt1 | contig 12241 bp, 10 predicted proteins | sample LL1505_MetaG_FD_177992 | JGI IMG/M metagenome (GOLD analysis project Ga0214921, IMG submission 177992) | Freshwater microbial communities from Lake Lanier, Atlanta, Georgia, United States - LL-1505 | ecosystem: Environmental > Aquatic > Freshwater > Lake | place: USA: Georgia | collected... | reverse complement strand
AAAATAATATTTTGATAAAATAATATTTTGATAAAATAATATTTTGATAAAATAATATTTTGATAAAATAATATTTTGATAAAATAATATTTTGATAAAATAATATTTTATATTTTATACCAATTATACATTATATCATTAATATCATTATATCCTTCATAATTATCTAAAATTGAGGTCCATTCATCTTTTAATATTTCTCTAAATACAACACTTTCAAAACTATCTTGAGTATACCAATTTGGAATTAATACTTTTTTAGAACAATGTTCTAGAATTTCATTTAATTCTTCATTATCTGCTTCACTAATATATTTTAATACAATTTTATAGTTATCAACATAATCATTATATAAATCTTCCCAATTATCATTTATCATAGTTTCAGAAGATGTTTTAAATGAATCATTATAGTATTTAATTTTTCTATTTTGTTTCTTTATTTTTTTATATATATGAGACAAATCATTAAAATGACTTATAACAAGATGTGATACATATATATAAGAAAAAAATAAAATATAATTTAGTAATATTGATAATAACAATGCATTATCTTTGTATTTAAAAAAATCATATCCATAGTAAAATATATTAAACAATTCCATAATAAAATTATATAATATGGGTTTATATAGTTTTTATAAAAAAAATTGATAATTAAACAAATTATACTTATAATTATTAAATATAATAATGTATTGTAAATCAGATTTAGAATCTTTGTTGATTAAAACTGCATTGAAAAGTAATATGCAACACAAACATGCTTGTGCTATTACTTTTCATAATAAAATTATATCTATTGGTTATAATAAATATAATTTACATTATAAAGATATATACTCTTGTAATTGTTGTGATTATAAACAAAATAAATATAGTATCCATGCAGAAAAAGATGCTATTATGAAAATAAAAGATAAGACTATTTTAAAGGATTGTAAAATTTATATAATTAGAATTAATAATGATTTAAATATTATACAAGGTGTTCCATGTGATATGTGTAATAAATTGCTAAATAAATATAATTTAATTTATAAAGTAAATATATAAATGTATCATCAAAAATATTTAAAATATAAAATTAAATATAATCAGTTAAAAAAAAAATTATTAGGAGGTTTTAATTTAACAAGTAAAATGAACTAGTCTAATGTTCTTACAATTACTAAGAATTTAGGATTCTTACAAGATAAAGTATACATAACAAAAGATACTAATCTAACATTATATACTGATAATTCAAATATAATATATATTATTAATGATAATATATAAAATTAGTTATTATTATCCTATATAAATTATTTAAAGAATTTAATATATTTTTTTATTTAAAACTTTCATAATTTATATTAATATGGAAAATTATAAAATAATAACTTTATGTGGTTCTACTAAATTTAAAAATAAATTTGAAGAAATAAATATGAAATTAACACTCTTAGGGAAAATTATATTACTCCCTGGTTGTTATGTTCATACAGATAATATTATTATATCTGATAAACAAAAAGAAAACTTAGATTTATTACATAAAGAAAAAATATTAATGTCAGATTGTATTTATGTTATAAATGAAGATAATTATATAGGGTCATCAACTAAATCCGAGATTGAATTTGCACAATATCATAATAAACCTGTATATTATTTATATGAAGTATAAAATAGATTTATATTAAATAATATAATTTATATTATTTAATATAATGTGTGAAGATATAAATTTTTTATTTTTTATAATAGGATTAATGTTATTAATAGGAACTATATATAAATATAAATATAAAAAGTTTAATAATAAAATATTAAATGAATTGATGACTGATTTACCACTTATAACAAGATATTATTTGTAATATATTGTAAAAGTGTTTAACCACTTATAACAAGATATTATTTGTAATATATTATAAGTGTTTTTAACCACTTATAACAAGATATTATTTGTAATATATTGTAAAAGTGTTTTTAACCACTTATAACAAGATATTATTTAAGTTGCAGGTAATATATCTTGAACAATATCTTTATAAGTCATTAATCTCATTTTACAACAATATCTTCTTAATTTTAGTCCTAATACTACTTTAGTTAATTCTTCTTCTTTTTGTTTTTCAGTAAGATTAGGATTATTACAAATGTTATCTTTTTCATTTTCATATTTAATAACTTTTTGTGCTAAAAAGTATCCGCATGTTGGGCATGTAATATAGAGCATATTAATTATATATTATTATTATGCTATATATTTTTAATTCAATTTTTTTTTATAAATAAATATATGATATGTAATATAGATTATATAGATCCAACAAATGACCAATTTATATTAAGACAAGTTCCTTTAAATACCAAAGAACCTTCAATACTAACGGAAAAAAGTGTCATAAAAATGATGTTAAATGATTTTAGTTTAAGTTCAAAATTAGAAACATTTTGTAATCATGATAATAAAAATTATTATATATATTTTATAATATTATTTATATTATTTATATTATTTTATAATAGTATTTAATGAAAATTTATATACTGAGACATGAAGATAGAACTAATGATTGTTCTTTTTTTTCACCATTAACAGAATTAGGGTTAATAAATGCTATTAAATTAGTTGATATATTAGATAAATTAAATATTAATATGATATATTCATCTCCATTTATTAGAACATTACAGACAATAAAACCATATGCAATAAAAAGCAATAAAAAAATAAATATAGAATATGGATTGAGTGAAATACATCATATTGATATAATATCTAAAAAGTCAGTAGGTGTATTAATACCTAATTATATAGCAAAATCATTTAATTATGAATGTAATTATACATCTATATTAACTAATGCAGATATAAAATATCCTGAAAAATATGAAGATATTGTAGTAAGAATTAAAAAAGTTTTATATTATTTAATTAAGAAATATTATAATGAAGATATTAATATATTGTTAGTTACACATCAATCATTATGTTGTGCAGTATTAGAAATTGTAAATAAATATCATAAAAATATAGATAACCATACTTTACATAATTATAAGATTGGAAAAGTAAGTTTAGTATTTGACAATGATTGGGTTTTTAATTTATTAAATTAAATATATATATTTATAATGAGTGATTTAAATAACTTAATTAAACAATCTTATTTTAAAAAATATAATTTTGTAAATGAAAAATTAACTGAATTAATAAATACTACAGTTATTAATATGTTTCCAAGATTAAATAATAGTGATATCAATATATTAATAAAATTAACAAGTTTTTGTATTGAAGTAATATCAATTAAATTTAATTTTAAAAGTCATCATAATGAATTTTATTTACAATGGGAACAAAATAATTGTAAGGATATTAAAGGTGTTATATTATTATTATTACCATTTGTTAATGATACTTTATTAGCAATGTTAACAGATTTAAATCATCTTATATATTCATATCCAAGTAATAATATTAATAAAGATATTTTAAAATATAAAAGAAAAGATATATTATCATCACATTTTAAATATGGTAATATGGGTTTAACATTATTAGATAAAGAAAATAAAAATTTATTAGATATGTATAATGAAAATAATAAAATTATTTATCATATAATTCATCAAAATTTATTAGGATTATTATCAACATTAGAAATAATGAATGGGAAATATTATATTAATTGGATTAATATTGTTCCATTAAATTTAAATAACTACAAATCAAGTGATTTATATATTAATACAATAGCTAAAATAAATTCTGGTAAAAAAAATTTATATAAATTTACTAGCAATATGCTTTTTTATAATGGATTGTGGTTAGGTGATATATATAATGTGTTAAGAATTAGATTTTATGATAATATTATTAAAATTAAATGGTTAATATTTCCATATGAATCAGATGATGGCAAATATTATTTAATACAAGAACTTGATAATATATTAGATTTAAATAATATATTAAAATTAAATTATAATGATTATATTAATTTACCCTCATATGAACAAAATAAATTTTATGATAAAATAAATGATATAACTAATAAATATATTAATAATAGTGAAATTATAAAATATTGTTTATTATATTTTGTAAATAATTCTAATATTAAATCAACAAGTGATATTATTAAATTATTTAAAATATCTCATGAAGAAGATATTAATAATGATGATTTTAATATAATAGATAAAGAACAAATATCTAATATAACTTATAATAATATTATAAATTGTTTAAATTATATTAAATCTGGATTTATAAGAGAATTTTGGAATTATTTAAAATATGTATTAGAATTATTTAAAAAATCTGCTTTTGGTAAATATTTAATAATTGATAATCAAATTAATCATGAGTATTATAATTATAAATCATTAACTGATAATACTGTATATAATATTAATTTAAAAAATATTTATAATGTAGCTAAATCATTATCTCATACAAATTTAGAATTATGGGAATTATTAAGTGATAACTATGTATCATTATCTGATGATGAAAAACAAAATTTTTTTGATAAAATATATAGTGAAAAATATGAATATTATCAAAATTGGATTAATTTAAGAAATAATTTTAGATTACAAAATATAGCAACTGAAGATTATGATTATAATACATTAATAATGAATTTATTAGAAACATTTAAAGAAATTTATATTGATTTAATTTTTGAAGATTTAATAGTATTAGGATTATTAAATAAATTTGTTCCTAATATAGATATTACAGATAGAAGTAAATATCCTACTGATACTTTAGTTATGAAAAAATTAAAAAAACAAAATATATATAAATTATTTAATGATAATAAATTATCTTGGTTAGAATCTTACTATTATTTAACTAATACTCAATTTAATTCTCTACCAAAAATTAAAGTTATTAAGGAATCTATTAATCCATTAGACAAATATAATGAAATGTCATATTTTGATATTGTTGCATTAAATCAAGAATGGACTACATTATATGCAATGGATTGGATATCCCAAATTAGTTTTTTTAAACACTATTTATATCATCAAGTATTATATGTAACAGGAGCACCCGGTCAAGGTAAATCAACTCAAGTTCCAAAATTATTATTATATGCTAATCATGTTATAAATTATAAAATGTCAGGGAAAATAATATGCACACAACCAAGAATCCCACCTACTGTAGAAATATCATCACGTATAGCAGAAGAATTAGGAGTCCCAATTTTTGAACTATCAAATTATACTATAAACAAATTAGATACTAATAATTATTATGTGCAATATAAACATCAAAATAATTCACATTTAAATGAAAAAGCAATACATAGTTATTTAAAATTAGTTACAGATGGAACTTTATTTGAAGAACTAAATAATAATATAACAATGTTTGAAAAAATAGATGATAAATTTATTAATAAAACTAAATATGATATAATAATTGTTGATGAAGCCCATGAACATAATACAAATATGGATATGATATTAACTTTAGCAAGACAAACATGTTATTTTAATAATAAAGTAAAATTAGTAATAATGTCAGCTACAATGGATTATGATGAACCTATATATAGAATATTTTATAAAAATATTAATGACATGTTAATGTATCCTATTAAAAATATATTTATAAAACATCCAATATTAAATGTTAAAACTAAAATAGAACCAATTTATATGGATAGAAGATATCATATTTCTCCACCTGAAGAAACTACTCAATATACAATAACTGAAGTTTATATTAATGAACCAATTACAGAATTAGATGATAAAAAATCCGCTATGTTAGCACAAGAAATGGGTTATAATAAAATTATAGAAATATGTAATAAAACATTATCAGGAGAAATATTATTTTTTGCTAATGGTAAAAAAGAAATTACAGATGCTGTTCAATATTTAAATATACATATGCCTGAAGGTAATGTTGCATTACCTTATTATTCTGAACTTCATGATAATTATAAAGACATTATTCCTAAAATTAATATAAAAATTAAAAGTATTAAAAATAAAAGAGAAAATATTTATTTAGAATGGGGTCCTGAATTTATTGTGGATGAAAATGTTCCTACTAATATATATAAAAGAGCTGTTATTATTGCTACTAATGTAGCAGAAGCATCTATAACATTAGATAGTTTAAAATATGTTGTAGATAATGGATATGCAAAAGTTAATGTATATAATCCAATAATAAATAAAACAACTTTAACTGTAGAAAAAATATCTGAATCTAGTAGAATTCAAAGAAAAGGACGAGTTGGAAGAGTTAATGATGGCACAGTTTATTATATGTATAATAAAGGTGCTAGAGAAAATATTGAATCAAAATATAAAATAACACAAGAAAATAATACCATGATGATTATGAATTTATTATGCGATAAGTCATTAATTAACTCTGATAATAATAAAATAATAATATCTGATATATATGACCCACATAATTATGAATTAGCTATTTTAGAGACTGAACCTAAATTTAAATTTAAAAAAACTATTAATATAGAAGATACTTATGTAATAACTAGTGGATTATATGATATTTATCTAAAAAATTTTAAATTACAAGAAAAAGATTATTATATAATTTCTAACTCAAAATGGTATTATTTACTTAATGAAAAACAGTTATTATATAACTTATTAGATAAAAATGGAGAATTTTATCTAATACATTTTTATGAAAATAAAATAACAAGAAATATATTAAATGAAATAATTAGTTATAATGATAAAAAAGATATTATTATTAATGATTGTTATTATAATAATATAATTTTAGATTTATCAACAAAGTATATGTTATTAAATGTTAATTTTTATACTCATACAGATATATTATATTATAATAATGATTATGAATATTATAAAACTGAATTAGCTAATTATTTAATACTAATAATGAATAAAATGTCAGTTTCAGTAAATAATGCATTATCATTATTTTGTGCAAGTGCTATGAATTGTCATGTTGAAGTATATGAATTAATAGTATTATTAGAACTGATAAATTATGATATTAGTAATATTTTTAATAAAAAAAAAATTAATAAAATATATACTCATAATAAATCAGATATTATATTTTTATATAATATAATATTTGAATTTAAAAAAGATTTTAATAATTTAATGATTTTTAATATTGATATAAATTTTTTAAAATATAAATGTTATGAAATACTTAAAAAATATAATAAAGATACTTTTACTCAAGATTTAAATCCTGAATTATGGAATAAATTAAATAATTTAAAAAATAGTAGTTATAATATTTTAGATTATGAAAAATTAGTTTTATCTAGCAATGATATTTATATATTATTTGAAAATGATATTAATAAAAATAAAAATAATATTATTAAATGGTCTACTAATAAATATTTTAATGATAATATCATATTATCATTTATTACTAAATTAACTAAATCATATTTAAAATTAATATCTTTAGAAAATAATGATATGTTTTATAATTTAAATTATGCAAAAGAATTTAGTAATAATTTTAATAGAATATTAACTGATTATGATATTAATGAAAAAATCATTAGGTCTTTTATGTATGGATATCCATTACAATTTGCACAAAGAGATAGTAATAATAATATTATAACAATATTAAATAATAAACACAATATTAATCCTAATATTACAACATTAACTAATATATCTCATAATATTATATTTTATCTTAATTATACTGAAGAGGGTAATAATTTAAATATAAGTATTATTAGTGAAATTAATTCTCAATGGATATTATCAGCATTTCCATTATTATTTTCTCTAAAAAATATTAATACTAATATGAATATTTTTTTAAAAAAAAATCTTTTAAATAATAAAAGTAAACAAAATTATATATGGACTAATAAATTATTTCCAATATTAAATTATGTTTATAAAAAAATTAATTAATTATATGAGACTAATATACTAATATAATAAGTTAAATTATCAAAATCTATAATATTATTATTTTGGTCTTTTATTACAATTTCTATTTTATTTAAATTAAATTTATCTTCAAACTTAAATTCTCCTTGAGAAGTACCATTATAATTTAATATGGCAAATGGCATATCGTCAGAAATATTATTAAAATATAAATATGCTTTACTATTTAATCTTAAATCCCATGTATAATCACTTATTATCTCAAATTCATTTTCATATCTATCTAGTTCAAATCCTAAATTATATTTTAATAAATATGATGTTTCCAGTGTAAATGGATTATCTAAATTTGATAATATTTTAATATGTTGTTCAGTATTTAATATTATTCTTATATCATTATTATTATTATTTATATATAATAATAATTCATTAATATTATAATTCCCTTTTGGTATTTCTAATTTAGAATTATTTATATATAATACATTATTATTATTATCTATATTATATCTAGGTAATGGCAATGAATATGATAATAATTTTATACCAACAACATCCACAATAGTTTTATTAAAATTCCATAAATATGACGTATTTTTATTAGTTAATTCTAATTGAGTATATTTAATATTATTAGATAATTCTAATTTATTAAAAGTTGAAATAATATTACTATTCTCTACATTTCTCATTTCTAATTCATACTTTTCCATTTTTAAATTATTTAGTGTATTCTTAAAATTTATATTATCTTTAGTTAAAGTATCTACCATTTCCTCTATTTTTTGTATATAAATATCCTTGTTTTTTTTTTGTTCTATTAAAATCTTTAATTTTGACTCTTCATTTGAATTTTGTTGTTCATAAGATGACTGTGTCATTCTATCAGAAACTAAATTCTTTGAATTTTGTTGTTCATAAGATGACTGTGTCATTCTATCAGGAATTTGGAATTTTATCCCTTGTTCATCAATATCTAATGATATTAAACTATTATTGGAATTACTATTATTAACACTATTATTCAATTTATTATTTAATTGATTATTATTTAATTGATTATTATGTAATTGATTATTATTTAATTGATTATTATTTAATTGATTATTATTTAATTGATTATTATGTAATTGATTATTATTTAATTGATTATTATGTAATTGATTATTATGTAATTGATTATTATGTAATTGATTATTATTTAGTTGATTATATAATTGATTATTATTTGGTTGATTATTATTATTTGGTTGATTGTTTAGTTGATTATTTGATTGATTATTATTAAAAGTATTATTATTAAATTGATTATTAAATGAATCTGGATTAATATTATCTACAACAAAATTTTCACTAGTAAAATCTACATTTCCATTTTGTTGTATTGGCATTGACATTCTACCTCTATCTGATTGTAATCTTTTTAATCTATCTTCAAATGATGATGTATCTTCTTCTATAGTGCCATTTATTATTGGTTTATCTATATTATCTAAACTATATATATTTTCATCATTATTATTTAAATTCATAAAACCTAAATCATTATTATTAGTATTATTATTATTTAAATTCATAAAACCTAAATCATTATTATTAATATTATTAATATTATTATTATTATTATTATTATAAATATTATTATTATTATTATCATTAGTTTTTTGAGGATTAGTTTGTTTTGATTTTAAAAAATCTGGGGTAGGAGGACGTTTATTAACACCTATTTCAGTTTGTCTCACTTTTTGGATATCAGATATTTTTGATTCTATATTATTATCTTGTTTTGAATTGAAATTATTAAAACTATTATCATTTATTAATGGTTTAAATAATGTATCCATATTAGACATATTATCATTATTATATACTTTAGTAGATGTTGGGCGGTCCAACATTTTATTACCTGTATTTGGATTAGAATTAAAATCTCTATTAAATTTAGTATTAGATGTATTTTGATATAATAAGTTAGTGATTTCATTAGTAGTTTGTTGAACACAATGTTTTTTAAATTGGTCAAAAATAGAAGTAAAGTTTGAATTATTAATTTTACTTGTATCCATCATTTTATAAACCATTTTCATATTTTTAATTAATATTTGTAAAGAATCTGTTCTATTTTCTCTAGTAAAATTATTAATTTTGGGATTAGTATTTAATATATTATTTAATGATGATATAGTATCTTTAGATAACATTATACTTTGTATTTGACTTTGCATTGATATAATTAAATATTTCTTTTTTATATATATTTAATTATATTAAATTTATTAAATTAATTAGAAAATAAAATATTTGTTTCATTTCCATTTAAAATTTTATCCCAAGGAGGATTATATATATCATTTGGTGAATATTGGTCTGAGTTTAATATTCCATACATTATTAAAGCCATTTTTGCTGCATTTTGTTCTCCTTCTTTTTTAGATATTCCAATTCCAAAACTTATACATTTATCTTGTAATTGTGTTTGAGAAGTATTATCATTTTTCTCAACACCCATTATATATTTTCTTTTATGAGGAGGTCCTTCATGATAAATTGTAATATATTCTGGACATTTCCATTTTTTCTGGTGGTGATATCTTAATAATTGGTCTTTATAATTATTATCACAATATAATTTTTCTGAATAATCAATTAAAGTTTCTAATAAATTTGTAATTAAATACATACATGGTTCAAATCCATTAGATAAAAATAATGCTCCTATAAATGCTTCAAACACATCTTCATGCATTTTATCTAAATTTCTACCTCCTAAACTATCAATTTGTTTACTTATTATAAAAAATTTACCTAATCCTAATTCTCTTGACATACAAGCTAAATTTTTTTTATCTTCTATTTTTGTTTGTAATCTAGTCATAAATCCTTCATCTTGTTTAGGATATCTATGAAATAAATACATTGAAACAATAACTTTTAATACTCTATCACCAAAATATTCTAATCTTTCATAACTATTTTCTTGTAATTCAACTAAATTAGAATTATCATCAAATTCTAATTTAGATAATTCTAAAATATTAGTAGGATAAATAGATTTTTTACAATATGATTTATGTATAAATGCTTGAATAAAATATGAAATATTATTTATTTTATTTATTCTAACACCAAAATTATTTAAAATTTCTGTAATATTAGTTTCTGTAATTATTATATTATTTAAATTATATGGTATATATATAATTTCATCTTCACCATCAGTATTTTTAATTGTAAATCCATTATTTAAATAATCTGTTTTAGACATTAATAATATTAATTATTACATTTTTAAATATAAATAATTCAATTTTTTTATAATATAATATATATATATAAATGTCAAATTATTTTATAAATGTTTCATCAACTCAAATATGTGATAATAATGATACATTTGAATTATCAAATGATAAAAAAACATATTCATGTTCCAAATATGATAGTAAAACTAAGAAAAAAACTTTTTATAAAGGATGTCCTAATGGAACATTTATTAATAATACTGATAATAAATGTTATGGATATATTAATATAACAGATTTACAAAAATATAATATTTTTCCAAATATGTCAAGTATTCCTGGTTTACAAGGTCTTAATGGTTCCCCTGGTCCTAATGGTTCCCCTGGTCCTAATGGTTCCCCTGGTCCAATAGGTTCCCCTGGTCCTAATGGTTTCCCTGGTCCTAATGGTTCCCCTGGTCTTAATGGTTCCCCTGGTCCAATAGGTTCCCCTGGTCCTAATGGTTCCCTTGGTCCAATAGGTTTCCCTGGTCCTAATGGTTCCCCTGGTCCTAATGGTTCCCCTGGTCTTAATGGTTCCCCTGGTCCTAATGGTTCCCCTGGTCCAACAGGTTTACAAGGTCCAACAGGTTCAGAAGGTCCAATAGGTTCAATAGGTCCTATAGGTCCTATGGGTCCTATGGGTGCAACAGGTCTAACTGGTCTAATGGGTCCAACTGGTTTAGAAGGTCCTATGGGTTTGGAAGGTCCTATTGGACCAACAGGATTCCCAGGTCCAACAGGATTCCCAGGTCCAACAGGTAATCCTGGTCCAACAGGTTTCCCAGGTCCAACAGGATTCCCAGGTCCAACAGGATTCCCAGGTCCAACAGGTAATCCTGGTCCAACAGGTTTCTCAGGTCCAACAGGATTTCCAGGACCAACAGGTAATCCAGGACCAACAGGATTTCCAGGACCAACAGGTTTCCCAGGTCCAACAGGATTTCCAGGACCAACAGGTAATCCAGGACCAACAGGATTTCCAGGACCAACAGGTCCAACAGGTTTCCCAGGTCCAACAGGATTTCCAGGACCAACAGGTA
>Ga0214921_10009550_pt1 | contig 12241 bp, 12 predicted proteins | sample LL1505_MetaG_FD_177992 | JGI IMG/M metagenome (GOLD analysis project Ga0214921, IMG submission 177992) | Freshwater microbial communities from Lake Lanier, Atlanta, Georgia, United States - LL-1505 | ecosystem: Environmental > Aquatic > Freshwater > Lake | place: USA: Georgia | collected... | reverse complement strand
ACGGCGCTGCGCGACGAGCTACGTGACTGCGCTATGCCCGATGACTACGCCGTGCTGTTCACGGGCGTCGGCAAGGTCAATGCCGCAATGGCACTGACCGAGGCCCTGCTCTCCACACCCGCTTCGATGGTGATCAACTTCGGCACCGCCGGCGCCATCGATGCGAACACCCGCGGCCTGCACGAGATCGCGCGGGTCGTACAGCACGACATGCTCGCCGAACCGATCGCACCTCGCGGACGCACGCCGTTCGACGACTGCGTGGGGGTGATCGAATCTGGCTTCGGGACACTCACTTGCGCCACGGGCGATCGCTTCGTCACCACCGTCGACCCGTGGCTGCACGAACATCGCGTCGACGTGGTGGACATGGAACTGTTCGCCATTGCCGCGGTTTGCCGGCGCTTGCAGATACCGTGGCGCTCGTTCAAATTCGTCTCGGACAGCGCCGATGAAAACGCCGCCGAAGATTGGCAGGGCAACGTCGATCGCGGCGCGGCGTCTTTTCTCGCACAACTTCAGCGTCTACGCACCGATACCCGATGACATCCCGCACCAGCACGCATCACGGCAACTACCTGCTCGATCGATTCATCGAGGCGCAAGGCTCGCTCGGCAGCCCCGACATTCATGGGTTGCAGCTCATGCACGGCAGCGACCCGTTCAACGCTTTGCCGAGCCGTGACTTCATCATCTTCCCGACCACCGCCGTCGTCGCTGCGCAAACAACGATGCCCGACGGCTGGATATCGGGCGTCAGCGTGATCGGTCGCGACGGGTCGTTCGGCATGGCGTCGTTCGCGCATCCGGCACCCGTGCGTTATCGATACCGCACCGTGCAACCGGGCGATGCGATCGCGATCCGCTGGGAAGATCTCGAGCCGCTCTATCAATCACCCCGCATCGCGCCGATCCTGCTCGATTACCTCAACTACGTCGTGCAGGAATTGTCCGTGCAGGCGTACTGCATCAGTCGGCACGCCGCCGAGGCGCGCACGGCACGCTGGCTGCTCGCGGTCCGCGCACGCAGTCCCTTGCCCGTGGTGCATGTCACGCACGAGATGCTCGGCGACTGCCTTTCTTTGAAGCGCGAAGTGGTCGCCGGCGCGCTCACCCGACTGGCGACACTGGGCGCGATCGAACCCCAGCGCGGTCGCATCGCCATCAGCAATCCAAGAGCTCTGCGCGACAGCTGCTGCACCTGCCACGAAGTGGATCGGCTGTGGGAGATGAAGTGGGATGCGAAGATGTTGGTGGAAAGGGAGGGACTCGAACCCTCGACCCCGGCATTATGAGTGCCGTGCTCTAACCAGCTGAGCTACCTTTCCGAGCCGCAATCCGCCGAAGATTCGAGCGGGGGCGCGAGTTTCGCCGCGCCCTATCCAAGTGTCAAGACGATGCGGTTCGGGCGCCGCAGCGGCTCACCGAACGCGCGTGAGCCAGCCGTGGCGATCGGCCGCAGTGCCCTGCTGAATCGCGACGAGCGCGTTGCGCAGGCGCAGGGTTTCGGGACCGATCTGACCATCGCCGACCGGAATCTCGCGCTCCTCGTGCACCAGCGTACCCACGCCCGACAACACGGCGGCCGTGCCCGAGAGCGCCGCCTCGCCGTCACGCGCCCAGGCGAGCAACTCGGATACGTCGAACACGCGCTCGTCGGTGCGATAGCCGAGATCGCGCGCGAGCGTCAGCAAAGAATCGCGCGTGACGCCATGCAGGAATGAACTGTCGAGACTGCGCGTCAACAACTCGCCCGCCCGCAACAACACGAAATTGGAGGCGCCGGTTTCCTGCACGGAACCGCCGGGGCAAAACAACACCTGATCGACGCCGTATTTTTTGCGTGCCGCGAGCGTCGGGCCCATGGCTGCGGCGTAGTTGCCACCGGTTTTGACCATGCCGAGATGCGGCGCGCAGCGCTGCGCATGCTCTTCGACCAGAATTTTGAGCGGCTTCATGCCGCCGGCGAAGTAATCCCACACGGGGCTCGCGAGCACGACGAGCATGGCTTCGGTCGACGGTGTCGCGGCCGCGCCGATGTTGGGCGTCGTGCCGAACAACAAAGGACGCAAATAGAGCGCGCCAGGGGCTTCCGGAACATCGGCACGCACGCGCGCGATGACCTCGAGCACGGCGTCGCGCAACTGACCCGGGTCGGGCTCGGGCAGCACGAGCAGACGCGCGCTGTTCTGCATGCGCGCGATGTGCGCATCGAGGCGAAAGACATGCACCGATCCGTCGGCGTGCTTGTAGGCCTTGAAGCCTTCGAAACATTCGCTGCCGTAATGCAACGCATGCGATGCGGGGTGGATCTCGAGCGGACCGGTGTTGCGGAACTCGGTCGGCCCCCAGGCGCCGTCGCGATAGTGTGCGACCGCCATGGTGCCTGCGAGCACGCTGCCGAACGGGGCGTTTCTGGGATTCGTGTTCATCGTGGCGATAGCATAACCGCTAGGCCATCCGATCGACACCGAGCAGAATCAACGCGCCGATGACGATGAAGATTGCTGCGGCAACGCCGTGTACGACCTTCATCGGCAACTTGCGCGCGGCCGCCTCGCCGACCAGCACCGCGGGCACGTTGGCAAGCATCATGCCGAGCGTCGTGCCCGCCACGACGGCAGCGAGCGGCTCGTATTTGGCTGCGAGCGCGACGGTGGCGATCTGGGTTTTGTCGCCGATCTCCACCACGAAAAACGCGAACAGCGTGGTCAGGAATACGCCGAAGCGCGGCCCGCTCTCCTCGGTCTCGTCCAGTTTGTCGGGCACGAGTATCCAAAGACCCATGGCGACGAACGACGCACCCAAGATCCAGCGCATGAGATCCGGCCCGACCGCCGCCGCGACCCACGCACCGACGGCACCGGCGACCGCATGATTGAGCAGCGTCGCCACCAATATCCCCAAGATGATGGGTACGGGCTTGCGGTATTTGGCGGCAAGCACCATGGCGAGCAACTGCGTCTTGTCGCCGATCTCGGCGAGCGCCACGACGCCGGTGCTGATGAGAAAACCTTCCACGCGACGAGCTTCCGACCGATCAGACGTTGAATCGGAAATGCATCACGTCGCCCTCGCGCACGATGTACTCCTTGCCCTCGAGCCGCAACTTGCCGGCCTCTTTCGCACCGTGCTCGCCTTTGAGCGCGACGTAATCGTCGAACGCGATCACCTCGGCACGGATGAACCCGCGCTCGAAATCAGTGTGGATGACGCCGGCCGCCTGCGGCGCAGTCGCGCCTTTCTTCACCGTCCATGCGCGCACTTCTTTGACGCCCGCGGTGAAATAGGTTTGCAGGCCGAGCAAGGCGTAACCGGCGCGAATGACCCGATTGAGTCCCGGCTCCGCGAGCCCGAGTTCCGCCAGGAAGTCGGCGCGGTCCGCGTCGTCGAGTTGCGCGATCTCGGCTTCTATCGCGGCACACACGGCGACCACCTGTGCGCTCTCGCGCGCCGCGAGCGCGGTTACGGCATCGAGCATGGGGTTGTCTTTGAAGCCGCTCTCCTGCACGTTGGCGACGTACAGCACGGGCTTGTAGGTCATGAGCTGCATGTCGCGCACGATCGGTCGCTCGGTCTCGTCGAAGGCGAGCGCACGCACGGGCTGACCTTCGTTCAAAGCGTCGCGCACGCGCCGCACGACGTCGCGCGCCTTGATCGCTTCTTTGTCCTGGGTCTTGGCGGCCTTCTCGGCGCGCTGCAAAGCCTTCTCGGCCGTTTCCAGATCGGCGAGCGCCAGTTCGGTGTTGATGATCTCGATGTCCGAGAGCGGATCGATGCGACCGGCGACGTGCACGATGTCGTCGTTGACGAAGCAACGCACGACATGCGCGATCGCGTCGACTTCGCGAATGTTGGCGAGAAACTTGTTGCCCAGGCCTTCACCGGTCGAGGCGCCTTTGACGATGCCGGCGATGTCCACGAATTCGACCGTGGTCGGCAGAATGCGCTCCGGGTTCACGATGGCCGCGAGTTGTTCGAGTCGCGGGTCGGGCACGGGCACGATGCCGACGTTGGGGTCGATCGTGCAGAACGGATAATTTTCCGCCGCGATGGTCGAGCGCGTGAGCGCATTGAAGAGCGTCGACTTGCCGACGTTCGGAAGACCGACGATGCCGCACTTGATACCCATGGTTCTATCCTGTCGTTTACGCCTGCGTATGCAGGCGAGTCATGGCCTTCTCGGCCCCTTGTTCGAGCAATACCGGCATGGCGTCCGCCGCCGCATCCACGGCCGCGCGAATCGCCGCTTCGTCGGACTGCGATGCGCTCTGCAGCACGTAATCGAGCACCAGATCTTTGTGACCCGGATGACCGATGCCGATGCGCAACCGCCAGTAGTCGGCACCGATCGCGGCGCTCGTGTCGCGCAGTCCGTTGTGTCCGCCATGCCCGCCACCGTGCTTGAGGCGCACGACGCCGGCGGGCAGATCGAGCTCATCGTGTGCAACCAGAATCTCGGCGGGCGGGATGCGATAGAAGTTCGCGACCGAGGCGATCGACGCGCCACTGCGATTCATGAAGGTCGAGGGCTTCAGCAACCAGAGTTCGCCGGCGTCGATGCGCACGCGCGCGAGCTCTCCCTGATGTTTCGACTCGCCGCGAAACACGCCCCCGTGACGGCGCGCGAGCTCCTCCACGAACCAGAACCCCGCGTTGTGTCGCGTCCGGACGTATTTCGTACCCGGATTGCCGAGACCCACGATGAGTTTGAGATCGGTACGCGCCACCTGACTCTTCCGTCGAAACTCCCCGCAAAAAAGGAGGCCGCCCGTCGGGCGGCCTCCCGCAGCAGGCACCAGACCGAAGAATTACTTCTTCGCGTCCTTCTTGGCCGGCTCTTCCTTCTTCGCGTCGCCCGCTGCCGCAGGCGCCGCAGTGGCCGCCGCAGCCGCAGCTTCGGCCGCCGGGGTGTCCGGCTCCTCGGCGCGCGGGCTGTGGATCGACACCACCACCTGGTCCTTCTTGTGCAACACGGCCGTGGCGACGACGCCGGCCGGCAGCGCGATGTCGGAGATGTACTTCGACTCGTTGAGTTTCATCTGCGACAGATCGAGCACGATTTCTTCGGGCAGATCTTTCGGCAGGCAGGTGATTTCGATGTCGGCGAGACGATGCGAGACGATGCCGCCCTGCGTCTTCACGCCCGGCGAAGCCGCCTCGCCCTTGAAGTGGATCGGCAAGCGCAGACGGATCTTCTCCTCCGGCAGCACTCGCTGCAGATCGACGTGCAACACCTGGTTTTTGGCCGGATGCATCTGCAGATCTTTGACGATCGCCGCTTGCGTCTCGTCGCCGACCTTCAGACCGATGATGGTGGAATAGAACTTCTCATCGTCGATCAGCGTGACCAGCTTTTCGTGATTGAGCGACAGCATGCGCGGATCGCGCTTGCCGCCGTAGAGGATGGCCGGAACACGGCCCGCATGACGCAGGCGGCGGCTCGCACCTTTGCCTTCGTCGTCGCGGGCTTCCGCGGCCAGTTCGAAAGAAATTTTCATTGACTATGACTCCTGAGGTTGAAGATAGACCGTTCCGCGACCAGAACGGCCTCAATCGACGTACAACGAACTCACCGACTCTTCGTCGCGAATGCGTCGTATCGTCTCGCCGAGCAGACCCGCCACCGTAAGTTGGCGAATCCGTCCGCATTGTTTTGCCGCGGGCGACAACGGGATGGTGTCGGTCACCACCAGTTGATCGAGCGCGGACTTGGAAATCTTCTCCACGGCCGAGCCGGAGAGGATGGGATGGGTGATGTAGGCGACGACCTTGGTCGCCCCCTCGTCCTTCAGCGCTTGCGCCGCAAGACACAGCGTGCCCGCGGTGTCGACCATGTCGTCGATCAGCACGCAGGTCTTGCCGGACACTTCGCCGATGATGTTCATCACCTTCGATTCGTTCGGTCGCGGGCGACGCTTGTCGATGATGGCGAGTTCGACGTCGTCGAGACGCTTGGCGAGCGCGCGCGCACGCACCACGCCGCCGACGTCCGGCGACACGACGATCATGTTCTCGTAACCCTGACGCCACGCGTCGCCGAGCAACACGGGCGAGGCATAGACGTTGTCGACCGGAATGTCGAAGAAACCCTGGATCTGCTCGGCGTGCAAATCGACGGTGAGCACGCGCTGGATGCCGGCGGCGACCATCATGTCCGCGACCAGCTTCGCGGAGATCGCCGAACGCGTGGCACGCGGCCGACGATCCTGGCGCGAGTAGCCCATGTAGGGCACGACCGCCGTGACGCTGCCGGCGGACGCGCGACGCGCCGCATCGGCCATGATCAAAAGTTCCATCAGGTTGTCGTTGACCGGCGGACAGGTGGGCTGGATCAGAAACACGTCGCGACCGCGCACGTTTTCCATCAGCTCCGCGTTCACCTCGCCGTCGCTGAACCGACCCACGGAGACGCGACCGAGCGGCACCATCAAATGGCGCGCAATCTCCTGCGCCAACGCGGGATTCGCGTTGCCGGTGAACAGGGCCAAAGTTTGGCTATCCAAGCGAGCCTCTCCGATCGGCACGGGCCGAACTGGCTGGGGTGGAAGGATTCGAACCTCCGAATGGCGGGATCAAAACCCGCTGCCTTACCACTTGGCGACACCCCAGCAAAATCGACGAATTCGGTCTCTAAACTTCCTCGAGGCGCTTGCGCAAAGGCGAGTCCGAAAGTCCGCGCACCACCCACGACCGCCAACGCGGCGGCACCTTGCGCGCAACTTCGGCGGCTGCGTCGGCCGACTCGAAAGTTGCGTAGATGCACGCCCCGGTGCCGGTGAGCCGCGCGCTCGCGTAACCACCCAGCCAGTCGAGCGCGGCGGCCACATCCGGAAAGCGCTGTCGCACCACCGGCTCGCAGTCGTTCCCGTCACCCGACGCCAAAAGGGCCGGTATTGTGAGGATGGCAGAATTTCGTGTCAATTCAGGAGCCTGGAATACATCCTTGGTCGCCACCGCGACCCCGGGATGCAGCACGAGAAACCAGCGCGCCGGCAGGCTCACGGGCGTCAGGCGCTCGCCTACACCCTCACCCACGGCGCTGTGTCCGTGCACGAAGACGGGGACGTCGGCGCCGAGGGCGAGCCCGAGTTTGGCGAGCTCCGCCGCCCCCAGCCGGGTATCCCAGAGCCGGTCGAGCACGCACAAGGTGGTCGCCGCGTCCGAGCTGCCACCCCCCAGACCGCCGCCCAAGGGGATGCGTTTGCGGATCCGGATGGTGACCCCGGTACGCAGGCCGCTCGCTGCGCGTAGCGCAAGCGCCGCCCGTACGCACAGATCGTCGCCCGGGGCGACGGCGGCCAGCGCATCGGCCCCGGAGGCCGCGTCCGAGAGCCGCGTGATCGTGCCGTCCGACCTGGGCTCGAACGCAAGTTCATCCGCCAAGTCTATGATTTGAAAAACGGTTTGCAGTTCGTGGTAGCCGTCGGGTCGACGTCCTACGACCCGCAGACCGAGATTCAACTTGGCCGGCGCCGGCCACCAGATCAGGCTCATGGCCGAAACTCCTGCCAGCGCTCGACGACCAACCGGGCACGGGCGCGACCCGCGCCACTCGAGATCTCGAGCCGCCGCGGCAACGACCAACTCGAGCGTGCCCAGGGCACGTACTCGCGGAAACGCACCTGCCACCCCTGCTGCTCGAAGCCGCGCGTCGCCGAACCCGGCTCGGGCGGCAGATCGACCGAGGACCCGGCGGGGTCGGGAACGCCCAACAACCAATAGCGCAACGAGGCCAAGGGCAGCGCAACCCCGAGTCGGCGTTCGATCTCAGCGCGGGCAGCTGCGTCGTCGAAGCGTGCGCCATCAGCCCCTCGCAGCGTGAACTGCTCGGGCCCGAAGACGATGTTCAAACCGCCGAGGCCGAGCGGGCCGTCGAGCGCAAGGTCGGTGGCGAGGCCGCGTTGGCGCCAGTGCACGTTGGCCGTGTAGCCCTCGTCGGCGATCGCCATCGCGAGGCGACCGGAAAGCTCGTAGCGCTCCACGCGCTGCAAAGCATCGCGCAGCGCCAGAGGATCGCTCGGCGGCGCAAGCACGTTGGCGGGCGGCAGACTCGCGCAGGCACCGAGCGCAAGCGTGACCAAAACGAAGACGAGGCGCGACATCATGACCGCCCGCGTCGCGCCGCTCAGTGCGTACCCGAAGATTTGGGCGGCGGCGCGTAACGATCGTGCACGGCACGCAAGGGCTTCGATTCGGGTGAGCTCGCGAGCGCGCGTGCCCACACGGCACTCGCTCCCGCACGATCGCCCGACTCCCACAACACCTCGCCGAGATGCGCGGCAATCTCCGCCTGACGCGACAGCGCATAGGCGCGCGTCAGCAAGGTACGCGCCGACTTGAGATCGTTACGGCGATATCGCACCCAGCCGAGGCTGTCGATGAACGCTGCGTTGTCCGGACGCTGCGCGAGCGCCGCGCGGATGAGTTTCTCCGCGCGCGACAACTGCAGCTTGCGATCGGCGAGCGTGTAGCCGAGCGCGTTCATCACCGTGCCCTCGTCGGGACGGTCGCGCAGCATCTGCTCTAGCACCGCGACGCCCTCGCGCGTACGGCTCGCGGCATCTAGGGTCACGGCGCGCTGGTAAAGCAGTTGCGGATGGGAAGGACGGCGCTGCAAGGCGGCATCGAGACCCGCAAGCGCGAGGTCGAACTCTCCGGCCTCGGCGAACACGTTGGCGCGCGCGAGCTCGACGTCGATGACGGTGTCGGCATTGCCGCGCAGCAAATCGTCGAACAACGCGGTCGCGGTCTCGCGCTCGCCGCTCGCGATCAGCAACTGCGCGGCACGCGTGCGTACCGTAAGCGCACCGCCCGCGGCGATCAATTGCTGGTAACCGCGCAACGCGGCATCGGTGCGCCCGAGTCGCTCGGCGATCACCGCCAAATAGTACAGCGCCTCGCCGGCACCCTCTTTGCGCTCGAGTCGTGCACCGAAACGGCGCTCCGCGGCCACGAGATCGCCGCTCGACAGATCGAGCAAACCGAGCCTGCGATCCGCTTCCGCTGCCTGCGATTTGTCGCTGGCGATGCGACCGAGTTCGATGCGTGCTTCGTCGATGCGATCGAGCGCGAACAAGGTCTCGACCACCGCATAACGCTGATTGACCGGGTCGTCTTTGGCTGCACGTTGCGCTTCAAGCAGCGCACGCGCCGCGTCGCCTTGCCCCACCGCGAGCGCGGCCGCCATGCGCGTCGAGCGCGGATCATTGCCCACGCCTTTGATGCGCGCCGCCGCGAGCAAGTCGGCGCAGGGCGCCAAATCGTCGGCGTTGCAGGCCATAGTCGCCAACTGCAACAACACGTCGCCGTCGACTTGATCGCGCGGCACCAACGTTTCGAACACGCGCCACGCGGCGACGGTCTGCGCGCCCTCGGTCAGCGGCGGAAGAATCTCGCCCCACGCGCGCGCCGGATCGACGTCGGGCTTCGCGAGCAACTCGGTGAATGCGCGCCGTGCAAAATCGATTTGCCATGCATCGAGCGCGGCGACCCCCACGGCACGCAAGGCGTCGGGATTCTCGGGATCGAGTTCGTACAACCGTCGTGCGGCCTGCCATTGGGCAGGCAGGTGTTTGCAAAAATCGGCGACGCCCAGCGCGCGACGCGCCACCCGCGGATTGCGATCGGTCGCCGCCGCCTGCACGTAGGCCTCGGCCGCCGCGCGGCAATCACCTTTTTTGAGAGCGGCATCACCGGCGAGCACACGACCGTCGCGATCGGCGACTTCGGTCGACTCGGCCGCGCGCGCGAGGGTCGCGAATGAGCATAAAAGCGCGAGGATGGCCGCGCCGAACAGACTGGAGGAGCGCATCGACCGCAGACTATCACGGAATCGCGCCGCGCAAAGATCCGTGCGGTACGCGGTAGAATTGCACCGGCATGAAAGATTCCATCCGTCAGCGCCTCGAGCGCAGCCGCGACCGTTACGAAGAAGTCGGCCGCCTGCTTGCGGACCCCGGGACGGACGGCGGCTCGCGCGAATTTCGCGACCTGTCGGTCGAGTACGCGAAACTCACACCGTTGGCCGAACGCTACGGCGCGTACGTCGGCACCGAACGCGAGCTCGAAGCCGCGCACGGTCTCGCCGCCGATGCCGACCCCGAAATGCGTGTGCTCGGCGACGAAGAAGTGCGACGCCTGCAAACGAAGCTCGCGACCGACGAACTCGAACTGCGTCGCATGCTGGTGCCGGTCGACCCGCGCGATGCGCGCAACGTGTTCCTCGAAATCCGCGCCGGCACGGGCGGCGACGAAGCGGCAATCTTCGCCGGCGACTTGCTGCGCATGTACGTGCGCTACGCCGAACGCCAAGGTTGGCAGGTCGAAACGCTGAGCGAGAGCCCGGGCGAGCACGGCGGCTATCGCGAAGTGATCTGCCGCGTGATCGGACCAGGAGCGTTTTCGCGCTTGAAGTTCGAATCGGGCACGCACCGCGTGCAACGCGTGCCGGCGACCGAGGCGCAGGGGCGCATACACACGTCGGCGGTGACGGTGGCCATCCTGCCCGAACTCGAAGAAGTCGAAGAAGTCGAAATCAACCCGGCCGAACTGCGCATCGACACCTTTCGCTCATCGGGCGCGGGCGGTCAGCACGTCAACAAAACCGACTCGGCGATCCGCATCACGCATTTGCCCACCGGCATCGTGGTCGAATGCCAGGACGAACGCTCGCAACACAAAAATCGCAGCCGTGCACTCGCGCTGTTGCGCGCGAAACTCGAAGCGGCGGAACGCGAGAAACGTGAAGCGGCGCAAGCGCGCTCGCGCAAACTGCAGGTCGGCAGCGGCGATCGCTCGGAACGGATTCGAACCTACAACTTTCCGCAAGGCCGCGTGACCGACCATCGCATCGAACTCACGCTCTACCAACTCGAGCAGATCATGGAAGGTCGCCTCGAAGAGGTCATCCAGCCTCTGCAACAGGAACATCAGGCGGAGCTGCTTGCCGAAGAAACCGGTACTGCATGAAGCCGACGGCGATGCAGAACGGTTGAAAGGCCGCACTGACGAGCAAACCGATCACGCCCGACACGCCCGCCGACGGCAAACGTCCGGTGAGTTGCGTCACGACGAGATTGAGCGCGATGTCGATCGTGAACAACACCAGCACGCCGATCCCGACCAACAACAGCACGTACGCGCTTTGCCACCAGCGCTTGCGCACGAGTTGCAGCGCGCCATCGAGCGCCGCACGCACGGACAGGCCTTCGATGATCAGCAGATAAAACGCGGGCAAGGCGGCGACGGCCAGATACACGCCGGGCACGATCAGCACGGCGAGTCCGACGACGACGATCAGCAGCATCGCGATCACGAGCAACAACAAGGACGGCAGGCGTCGCGTGGCGAGGCGCAGCGATACCCTCCAGGGGGTCGGCGTCGCGGACTGCATGGCCGCCTGACGCAAGACGATCAAGGTCAACAACCAGCAGCCGAGCGCGGCGGCGATGCAGGTCAACAAGAATGCCCCGGGACGCGAAGAATGACTGAGCCCCGTCAGTTGCGGCCACTGCCCCACCGCCACCGCGAGCACGGACAAAGGCAGGCATTCGACGGCGCTTTGTTTGAAGAGCGCGAAACCGTCCTCGAGCACGGTGACGGCCGTTTGCGCCGCCGACGGCGTCGCGGTTGATGAAGAAGTCATGCGAGGCGGACTTTACCAGAGCATGCCGCGTGTCAGACTTGACCCATGACGACCCCCGCAGACCCAAGTTGCACGCTCGCGGATGCGCTGCGTGATTGCCGCAAGACACTGGCGCCATTGGGCGAGTCGGCCGCGACCGAAGCCGAATGGCTCGTGCTGCGCTGCCTCGACCTGCCGCGCGCGACCTTGCTCACCGAGCCACTGCGCCGGGTAGGGCCGGACGAGCGCGCGCGACTGCAACAGTGGAGCGCGCGACGCGCGCGCGGCGAACCGCTCGCCTATCTCACCGGCGAACGCGAGTTTTGGTCATTGACGTTGCGGGTGTCGCCCGACGTGCTGGTGCCGCGCCCCGAAACGGAACTCCTGGTCGAACGCGCGCTGCAGATCGGCGACGCACTCGAGCGCAGGCTCGGGCGAGTACCGAACATCGTCGATCTCGGCACGGGCTCCGGAGCGATCGCGCTCGCGCTCGCACACGAGCGCCCGCACTGGAACATCACCGCCATCGATCGCTCGGCCGCTGCGCTGCTGATCGCGCAAGACAACGCCGCGCGCTTGCGCTTGCCGCAAGTGCGGTTTCTGCTCGGCGATTGG
>Ga0214921_10009549_pt1 | contig 12242 bp, 13 predicted proteins | sample LL1505_MetaG_FD_177992 | JGI IMG/M metagenome (GOLD analysis project Ga0214921, IMG submission 177992) | Freshwater microbial communities from Lake Lanier, Atlanta, Georgia, United States - LL-1505 | ecosystem: Environmental > Aquatic > Freshwater > Lake | place: USA: Georgia | collected... | reverse complement strand
CCGGTTCGGACGGTCCCGCAGAATCAGAAGCGCTTTTGAAGCAATCCGGCAGGTCCTGGCGCCCCGTGACCGTTTAGTTTTGCTTTAGTTCTGCCCGCTGAGCATCGGCAAGATCATGTGATAAGTCCTGATGCCTGCGGGTCCCAGAACGACCATACTGATCGCTGGAAAGATGCAAAGCACCAGCGGAAACAACATTTTCGTCGGAATCTTCGCGGCCGCTTCCTCCGCCTGATTCTGACGTTTGTTGCGCAATTCTTCGGCAAATACGCGTAGCGACTGTCCGAGGCTGGTGCCGAATTTATCGGTCTGGGACAACATCATTGCAAACGCGTTCACCTCTTCGACACCCGTTCGAAGGCTGAGGTTCCGCAGAGCTTTTTCGCGACTGTTACCAGCGCGCGTCTCGAGGTTGAGGAGATGAATTTCCTCCATCATCGCGATGCTGTGAATTCGCATCTCCTCGGCGACTCGCACGAGCGCGGCTTCCAGCCCCAAACCCGCTTCGACACAGACTAACAGCAAATCCGCCGTATCCGGAAAGTGCTCGAAGATCTCGCGTTTGCGTGAACTCACGGCCAGATGAAGACATAGATTGGGAACAAAGCAGCCAACCATTGCGCTGACCAGAATTAAAAACAAGCGACTGTTCTCCTCAAACCCCTGACCAGACCCATCCAACATCGAAAAAGTCGCCACTGCGAAGACCAGCGGCAATAAGGTCTTGGCGGCGTAGAACAGGACGGGCGCATTCTGACTTCGAATCCCCGCATTCAGGAACTTAATCCGCTGCGGCGAGCTCTCCCAAGGGCCCGACGGAATGGAGAGCCTCGCCAATGGGCCGGCCAACCGAACGACCGTTGGAATCCAGTCGGTTCTGGCCCCGGGCTCGCCCAAATCCTGAACCCGACGCTGCGACGCATCGGGTAAGAACCAACGGATCAGCGAAAGGCTAACCAATGTCACCACACAAAAAACAATGCCACCGTAGAGGATCATCATTGGGAACCTTTCAGACTCGGAGTTGAACGATACGGTGAGACCAAAAGGCGCCGATCGCCATCATGACCAGCACTTTGTAAGTCAATTGAACCCCGATCGGATCCGTCCACAAAACGCTGATGAATTCGTGATTAACGAACTCCAGCAAACCCCCGAGTGCAAAAGGCAGTAGGCAAAGGACCCAGGCCGACCAACGTCCCTCGGTACTGAGCACGCGGACCTTGCCGTAAAACTTCAAGCGGTCGCGGATCAAACGACTCAGGTTTTCGAGGACTTCGGACAAGTTGCCACCTGCATCACGCTGAACCAGCACGGCCACTGCGAAATAGCCCATATCGGTAACCGGCACCCTCGTGGTCAGATTTTCCATCGCATGCTGGATTGAAACCCCAAAATTGATTTCGTCATGGGTGATCCGAAATTCGAAAGCGATTGGATCGACCACGTGAAGGCTCACCATCTGCAAGGCCTGCGGCAATGCATTGCCAGCCCGCAGTGCGCGCGCAATGAAATCCAGCGTGTCAGGCAACTGCTCGACGACTCGAGCTAAACGACGGCGCCGGCGAGTCATTACAAAGAGCGCTGGCGAGGCCCCGGCAAACGTTGTAAGCGTCCAGTCAATTGCGGTTGTTGGCTCGAGGGATGCCATCGCCACATGCGCCGCCGCCCCCAACCCGACGGTTAGCAATAGCAACCGACTCACCGTCCAATCGAGACCTGACTGAACCAGCCATCGATCCAGCAATTGCAATCGCGGGACCTGAAGCAACAAACGCTCGATGGCCGGCACCTCGCTGAGCAAATGGTTCTTGAGAACCGCTGACCGTTCGGATAGATCAGAGGCGGCGGAAAGAGCGCGCAGACGGCGGCCCGCCTGCCTGGCGTCGGGTCCCTTATAGGTGTTCCAGACGAGATACGCGCCCTCAAAAAACAGTACGATCGCTATGAACGCAAGAACTACCACCAAGGGGAAAGCGCCGTTCGAGAGCAGGCTATTCATAGCGAAGACTTGAATCAAACAACGCGTCGGGCAGATCAACCCCGGCGTTACGCAATTTCTCGGTAATCTTCGGTCGGAGCCCAGTCGCCATAAAGTGGCCAACGGCTTTCCCACGCGCATCGACGCCAGTTTGCTGATACGCGAAAATTTCCTGCATGGTGACGACGTCCCCCTCCATCCCGGTAATCTCCTGAATGCTGGTGATCTTGCGCTGGCCATCGGCCAGTCGGTTCGCTTGGATCACCACCGAAATTGCAGAAGTAATTTGTTGACGCATCGCCTTGAGCGGCAGATTTAATCCGGCCATGCTGATCATGTTTTCAAGACGGGAAATCGCGTCCCGCGAGTTGTTCGCATGAATTGTCGTCATTGATCCCTCATGCCCGGTATTCATCGCCTGCAGCATGTCGACCGCCTCGGCGCCACGCACCTCCCCCATCAAAATCCGGTCAGGTCGCATTCGGAGAGCGTTCCGCATGAGCGCACGCTGATTTACCTCGCCCTTCCCTTCAATGTTCGGCGGACGCGTTTCGAGTCGGATGACATGCGGCTGCTGCAGCTGTAATTCCGCCGCATCTTCGATCGTCACGATCCGCTCAGTTTCTGGAATGGTCCCAGAAAGAATATTCAGTAAGGTGGTCTTGCCAGAGCCTGTACCGCCCGAAATGATCATGTTGACCTTGGCCCTGGCAAGCCCCTGAAGTAAGGTCGCCATCTCGGTGGTTAATGAACGGTGGGTCTTCACTAGATCATTCATCTTGAGAGGGATCGCTGCAAAGCGCCGGATTGAGACCGTTGGTCCATCGAGCGCAATCGGTGGGATGACGGCATTCACACGAGACCCGTCGGGCAAACGGGCATCGACCATGGGGCTTGACTCATCGATACGGCGTCCCACTCGGGATACGATCTTGTCAATAATTCGAAGCAAATGCTGATCATCGGTGAAACGAACTTTGGTGAGCTCGAGGCGGCCGTGGCGCTCAACGTAAATCTGACGATAGCTATTGACCAAAATGTCAGAAACCGAGGCGTCCGCCATCAGGAGCTCCAGGGGGCCGAGCCCGAGCATTTCATTCTGAATATCACGCACCAACATCCGACGTTCTGCATCGTTGATCGGTGCGGGGTTTTCCTGGAGTAGCCAATCAACCTGTGTGCTTATTTCGCGGCGCAGCTGAAGCTCGGTCATCGACTCAAGAGACGCCAGGTCCACCCGTTCGAGGATCTGCAAGTGCAACCGACTCTTGATCTGAATGTAGGCCTCTACGTCGGAGTCGGCGGCAGAAACGGAACTCGTTTGCGGCGCAGTCGCACTCGCACTCGCACTCGTATTCGCAGGCGCCAGGTCGTGGGCGATCGGCTTAGCACCGTCGCGACGACCCGTTAAAAGGTCCCTCAAATCGAGCATACCCATTGCAGTGAATCCCTTCAGAGTGGTTGATTCCCGGGCTCGAGTGACGCGCTGAGAGTTCGGGCATCCTAAAATTTCAGCAGGCGGCTGAGCAGCCCACCCGATATTGGTTCGGGTTTGGGCAATAGGGCCTGAGCCCAGTCACTGATCGCTTTCGACACCACCCCGGACGGGGCGATCGCGGCGAGGGGTTGGCCTTGGTTAATAGCATCCGCTACATCCCTGAACCCATTCGGTACCGTACGGATCCGGTTGGGTCCGAGACTGGCCCGCAGATCGTCGAGCCCGACCTCGGCGCCTCGACCAAAGCGGTTCACGACCACTTCGACCTTCTCGGAGACGTAGCCGAGCGACCGGAACACCGTCAGGACCCTCTTTGCATTGCGGATATAGGGCAACATAGCCTGCAGAACCAGATAGATCTGGTCTGCCCGATCAAGCGCTCGAATGGTCAGATCATCGAGGGTTCGATTCAGATCAAGAACCGTAAAGTCGTACTCCTCGACCGCAATATCCAAAATGGCATTCAAATGTTCTGAGCTCACCAGAAGCGCTTGAGCCGGATCTTCAGGCGCAGCGAGGATCGAAAAGTGGTTTGAAACCTTCACGGTCGACGCATGCAATAAAGAAGCATCGAGGCGGCTAATGTTGCGTGCAATTGCCGCGATATCGCTCGACTGGGCCTGATCATGGATGGTCAGGATGGCCTCCCCAAACTGCAGATTCAGGTCTATGAGCAACACCTTCTTACCGCCTGATCCGAGCTGATGAGCCAGATTAGTGGACAAAAACGTCGCACCGCTACCGCCTTTACTCGATACAAAGGCAATGACCTGCCCACTACGCTGCCGGATCCGCAAACCAAGTTTGGTCTCCACCCGACTAACCGCTGCCTCAACAGTTTCCCGGCTGGCACCCGCCACTAGTACCTCGCGGATACCAACCCGCATCGCCTGAATCAGAAAATCAGGATCTTGCTGACCACCAATCAGAATGATCGCCATCCGTGGATATTGATCGGTCACTCGCTCAACAACAGACAACGATCCGGAGTCCAGATTTGAGCATTCGACCAAGATCACATCGGGTTGGTCGTGATCGGCCGCCAGCCTCAAGTCCTGGATCCCACCTTCTTGTCGGGTGACCACACGCCCGCGATCGCCCCGTTCAAGATGTTCGCAAACATCCTCAAAAGCCTGCAGACGGGACGATATCAAGACAATTTTCATACTGGGATCCGGATGGGGACTAACTACAGGCGATTGAGGCAGCCGTAATGTCCTGTCTCATCACCTCACGCGGCGAATAAGTCGAAAACGTAGGCATCGCGATCGCTGCGAGCGGCCCCTGCCCAAAAAGGGGTGAAATCCACTGGTAGTTGAGACTGGTAATCGTGAGGTTCACGCCCTCGCAGGTGCTGACCGTGCAACCGACTGGGCTCCAGGTCAGATTGATGTCCTGGATCTGGGGCAAGATTCGCTGCATCCGAAGCAGAACGTTCGCCTTGTTTGCGGTGTCATCGCAAATCGCTGCATAGCGCGCACCATCTCGAGACGCCTCGTTCGCCGCACCCCAAATAAAAAGCATTCGCGTGAAATCGAGGATGCCGAACAAAAACATCCAAAGAATTACCAGGATCAGGGCGAACTCAACGGCGGTGCTCCCCGAGACGCGGAATTTCAAAGCGCGCTTCGCATCGAGGCGCTGATATCACCAAAGATTACGCTGCCAAATGAAACTCCAAATACAGACGCAAACAATGACTTGAACGGGTAGGCCTGAACGGTCAGGGTGACAACGTTTGTCGTCGGATTTGAGCCCACCATCTGCCAGACAGGATTGGCTACCCGGGCAAGGCTTAGGCCCGGAGCCAGCGCTGGTCCGGTCCCAGTCGTATTGCCAAAAACCACCAGATTCTTGGCTTCAGATGTTTTCGAATTGGGGGTCCGAGTGGCGAGATAGCGGGTCGCATTTCGAACCGACTTGACCACCGTGTTGTACTCAAGGATTGCCCGACCAAACTCGGTTGTCACTAAGGTCAGCAACAGCAGAATCGGCAACAGTAAGGCCAACTCAATCGCAGCGGTACCCTTGGGGCGAGCCTTCAACATATTTGGTGCCTCACAGCTGATTCCTCATTGAACCAGGACGGGAACGGTCGCTGCCGAGGCCCCGCCGACCGCCCCATTACTGGAACAAGGACTATTCGCGGCGCCGGCGTTGCCAATGAATTCGACCTGGATGTCCACGGTTGGACTCGACATCGGTTGCAAAAGCAACATGCAGGCAAAGTCGACGACCTTGGAACTTGCGTTGATGATGGGGACTGTAACGATCCGCCGGCTGTGGCCGAGTCGCTGATGTTCGCCCGCCATTGCAGGCGTTGCCAAGGTTTTGTAACCGCCACTCATGCGCAAACCGGTGACGGCATCGCCATTGCCAACACTGGTCCCGGTGTTATCGTAAGAGGCGAAAGAAAGTTGCTTGGCTTTGAAATTATCCGCGGTGCTGTGGCAGCTGTTCAGCGGTTGGCCGCTATAGGCGTTTTGAGGCGCTGCATTCTTCCAGTTTGTAGGCGTGTAGGCATATCCCGTCGTGTCTGGATGGTTCACACTCGGCCCCGGATCACCATTCTTGTAAATGCCAAAACGAGCATTCCAGACGTCTGAGACACTCTGCTTCGCACCCGGTTTTCCCACGGTATCGCCCACCTTGACGCCGCAATAACCGGGTTCAGCCAGTTCGAGCGCTGCCTCGCTGGCCGAGTTGCTTCCATCCAGGTTGTTCCAGCCCATCTGACCTGCACCAGGCGTTTTTTGGCCCATGACGGTGATCCATTCACCAACCTGAAATCCGTAGTTGGGTGACGCCCCCCCGGATTTTGCAATCAGGCCTAGCGGAATCGGGCAAGTCTTTTGAGTACCCGCTCGCCTCGCAACCGCCAATGCCCCGACGCTATTGGTTCCGGCATAGGCCGCGTGACTGTTCCCGACAGAAGCGCCCATCGCCTGGATCAACCACATCCGGACGCCGTTCTGCTGATGATTACATTGTGCATACTGGGCGTTTGCTGGGATGGTCGTCACAGAATAGGTAACGTCCCGAAACGTAATCTCAGAGGTGATCAGTTTGTTTTGGCCCCCCCAGGTGCCGGACTGGAAATCGACCCGATTGAGATTACCCGCTGTAAGACCTGCGCTTGATGCTCGTGTGAGTGCATCGGTAGCGCCGTCGAGTTCCTGCGCCGCCGCGAGCGCGCAAGCGTCAACCGAGGTTTGCAATTCGTCCCTTGCGACAAACAAGTGACCGAAGTCGAGGGCGAGTCCCATGAACCCCAACAGGAACAGCATTGAGAGGGCGACAACGACGACAACAGCTCCTCGCTGTCGAATTCGAGACGTCATCTCTATCTCCCGAAGTTACCCCCAAGATTGATGACGTTGACCGCCGGTGGTTGCACCTTGAAAGTGTTTTGGTAATGAATAAGGGCCTCTCGGGCGGATTTTCCGTCCAACCCAGCCACAAGATCCGGGACGGAACCTGCGTCGGGCGAAATCGTCATTGCAAGCTTTGCTTCGCGCACCGCCATCCCAAATTTCGCGTCATAGTTGGGCGTGGCGGGGGCACAGCCTGCGCTGAGGCCAGGCAGGGCCATGAGACCCATGAGCCCCATGAGGCCCGTCAGACGGGTACCGAGCGCTCGAGTGCGCAGCGGATTTTTTCGTAAATTCATGATCGTTCTCACTTCGATTCGGTGGACTGAGGACCGGGTACTGGCTTGAGGACCGGGGCTGCGGCGGGCGCACTGCCCTCCAGACTCCCTTTGAGAAAAACGTCACTCCGCTTGGGTTCGATATGGTTGTCGGTCGGTAAGCGCGGGACCTCACTGAGCGGTTTTACAAGCCGTGGGGTAATCACAAAAACCAGTTCGGTCTGATCCTTCTGAAACTCTGTACTTCGGAAGAGCGCGCCAAGCACGGGTATTTCACCGAGCCCAGGGAAGCGCTGAACCGATTCAGTGAGGTTGTTCTTGATCAGACCTGCCACGACAAAACTCTGACCGTCGCTCAGCTGCACAGTGGTGTCGGCTCTGCGCACCAAGAAAGACGGCAGCACAGAGACCACTCCATTGACGGTGGAAAACGGCGATCCGGTCTGAGACAGCTCGGAAACTTCAGAGATCACCTTCAGGTTGACGCGTGTCGCATCGAGAACGGTCGGCGTAAATTTCACACCAATACCAAACTCCTTTTCTTCGAGCGTCACAACTGGGATGCCGTTGGCGTTGGACTGCGACACCGGAATAAAGATTTTTCCGCCGGACAGAAAGCTCGCCTGCTGACCGCTAATGGCCATGATGTTGGGTTCGGCGAGCACACGGACCAAGCCATCACGATTTTGAGCATCAATCCCTAGGAGCGAAGCTCCGTTACCCGTGACACCCAGTTTTGCCGATGCCGCTGCCGACCCACCCGCGACCGAGCCCGCCGCGCCGCCGAGCAAGCTACCGGCGGCAAAGGTGCCATTCAAATTAGGGCCAAATCGCCCCAGAACAGCGGGACCGCCGCCGATGATTCCCGAGATGATCCCCGACGAAACCCCATTCGCGGCGGTGTAAATTCGGGTGTAATCAATACCAAATTTATCGAGTAGCTTCTTGCTGACCTCAGCAATCTTCACCTCCAGCATGACCTGCTGTTGAGCGCTCACCCGAAGTAGATTGATCACTTTTTTGCCATCGCCATACGAACTGGCGAGCGAGAGGACATGATCGAGCTGAATCGAATTGCTGACCACCCCACTCAGGACCAACGAGTTCTCGGCACCACGTACCCGAATGCCGGTTTCCTCAGGCATCAGAGCGGCGATGGTTGTCTGAAGTGGAACCGTATCGACGGTCACGACGAGATCCTTAACAGTGCAGCGACCGTCAATCCCCTGAAGCAGGACATTCATCGATCCGGCGCGCTTGCCCAGAAAAAACAGCTCGGTTGGACTCAGAAGGATTACGTCTACGTCGGCCACCCCATCGGTCCGAGGGACCATGCTTGGCATTGCACCCATGGGCCCAGAGGCTTCTTCGGACATTTCAATGGGCCGTCCTGAGCGCACAGACGGAAGACCGCCGATCACCATACGAGCCACCGGCGCGTTGAGGGTCAGAACCGTTGACTTCCCCAAGAGCACTTCGGTTGGTGGATCGACCGTCACCAAGGTGCAGGGCTTCATCGGGCCGCGCTCGGCTGCGGTGGAACCCAGGGGGTTGAAGACCATGGCCGCGGCCAGAGTGAGCAAAGGCAAGCGTTTATTCACACCAACTCCGAAGACGGTCAAACAGGCGAGGTCAAGGTTGAGGTCTAGGCCGGGGCCAAGATCGCCTAGAAGCAGTTCAATACACGGGTATTGGACTGAACCACCTCGACACAAGTACGAGCAGGCACCTCACTAGGACTGACCCGCAACGGAGCCACATCTTCAAGCGCTGCCATGGATTCCTTGCTGACAATTGGCACAAGTTTGGGCTTTCGCTTCCCACCGATTGGCGTCGGGCTGACTGTTGCCGTTCGATCGCCAAACAATTGATTCTTGGTAATCCCTGAGGTTGTGACAGGTTCTTTATCAATCTGATTGCGCAAGACCAGAGACAAGGTCCCGACATTGCGGGCCAGGTCAAGCTTCTCGGCGTCGTCGATGGAAAGCTCGAGTGTGACTGCGTTAACGACCTTGGGCTTGGTGTCATCGCGCGATGACTCTTGGGCTACTGCAAGCACCAACACGTGCTCAAGAACGGTCTTGCTGATTTGGAGATTCTCTTCAAACCGTCCCTGCCGCTCCTTGAGCGCATTGACCATTACATCCACGTAATTGCCCGGAAGTGCGAACCCAGCTACGCCCACAACGTCATTGACGCGTACTGTCATCGCCCGTTTGCCCTCGGCAATGACGGCCGAAAGCCCACCTTGGGTGCCGATGGGTGCCAGCTTCGAGGACAACACCGCCTCACCCCGCTGCACCGAGATTCTCACCACCCGATCCTGGAGTTCCTTGAGATCGGTAAATGCGCCCTGGGGGACTGACCCGCTCGGCCAGTCAGCGGTCGTTAGCATTTGAAGATTAAGTTTGCTTCCGAGTTCGATATCACTGGCTGCAACGACCACTTTATTGGATTGGATCGTGCCCTTACGACTGACCCAATCCACGGCATAAGCGGTCACAACGAGTCCAAGAACCATCGACAGCACCAACATGCCAACTGCTTTCGCATTCTTCATCCGGTGTACCTTCGAGCGTCAAGTAAAACCAAGCTGCCGGGCGACGAGGTACCCCACTGTGCCTGCTGAAATGGCAACGCCATACGGCAGCCGCCCCGCGGAAATCGTTGGTGTCATCCGAAAATCAGGCACCCGCCCAACTAGCGCGTCAAGTAAGCCCAACTGAAACATAGACCTTAGGTTTTGCACCATCCCGCTGACCGTGCCCCTGAGGACGACGAAGGCAATCGCCATCAGCCCCCCGACGATCATGGTGGCCAGCGCAACCCGAACCGTGTCGGCCGGCCCGAGAAACGCCCCGACCATCGCGAGGAGCTTCACATCCCCCGCACCCATCGCGCGTAGCAAGTACAGCGGAAGAAACAGGCCCATGCCCACCAAAACGCCCCCCAACACAAAAAGGGGACCTTCCTGTACCGGCCAACGGATGCACTGGTCAATCACGGCAAACACGATTCCCAGAAGAACGATTTGGTTCGGGATCCGGTGCGAGCGACAGTCCGCGACGGCGGCAAACAGAAGCAAGATCGTTAGCACCCCCATCTGCCAATCGAAAAAAAACATCACGAGCAAGTCGAAGACTGACTGCAGTTCCCCGACTTGCATCGCTGACTCCTCGACCTGGGCTTTAGACGCAGGTGGTCCCAGTCAAACAGGTCTTGATCCGCGCAATAAAACCGGTGAATGAGGCATCGGTAACGACCCCACGCAGGGCAGCCACAATTGCGATCGAAACCACCGCGATGATCAGCGCGTACTCCACGACCTGTGCACCTTCCTCGTCCTGGGCAAACTCAATTGCGCCCTGACGAACCAACTTGATCAACGTATTCATGGCAAATTCCTTTCACTTGGAGAGAGAGACGAAGGACCCACGGCCAAGACTAACGATCCTGGTGCTGCCACACATCGGACTTGCCGCCCCTTCTCCTGAGGTCAAGTGCCACGTAAGTTCGGGACACTTGTCATTGGGTTCAGCCGGCGAAAGTGGCTCGTGGCGTAGTGGTAAAGAGCCATCCGTCCGTCCACATCGAGCTTGCTGTAAATCGTCGTGAGCCGATTACGCAGAGTGTGCTCACTCATATTGAGCTTGTCGGCGAGGACCTTGTTCCGCGCGCCTTTCTCAGTGATGACCGAAACCACAATCTGACGCTCCCTAGGCGTTAGGGACTCAAATCTCTGGCTATGCAAATCCGGTCTCGCGCCTTTTGACATGGCGTCGAGCACTTGACTCACACTGAGACGGTCGAGCCAGATCTCGCCGGCCGCAACGCGGTCAATGGCAGTCAGTAAAACGGCCGCCGGTTCGAGCTTCGAGACAACGCCACGCGCACCGATCACAACGGCTCTCTGGTGACTCTCGCAATCGGTCGAACCGGTCAGGATCAACACCCTGGCAAGACTCCGCTCGATGACCTCAGGAATGAATTCGAGTGCACAAGAATCACCAAAATCGAGATCGAGCAATACCAGATCGGCCGTGGTGTGCTTCAACAGTTCAAAGAGCGCGACTCGAGAGCTCGCTTGGCCGACAACGCGCATACGAGGCGCCGCACTCTGGATCAATTGTTCGAGGCCCCAAAGGACCGTCTGGTGGTCGTCCGCGAGTAACACGCGAAGCGGTTCACCAGAGACGCCCCCATGAATCACGAGCCCCCCCGGGGCACTTCGATCGAAACCCGAGTCTCACGCCCGCCAACCAAACTGACTTGGCAACGTCCCCCCAATGCACGAACTCGCTCGTCAATCGAACGCGGCACAAATGGCTTCAGGAGGGTGCCAAGCGCAACCGGATTCGTGATCACCATGCGAATCTGATCGATCCGACAAAAAAGTATGATCCGTGCGCTGGCCGAGCGTGTGTGGCGACGGATATTCCTCAGCCCCTCATTGGCCATGTTCAGGAACGCGCCGGCCAAAAACTCATTGACCATTTGAGCGTTACCGGCTGTTCTTATCAGGACCTCGAGGCGGTACAGGTCGCGCCATCGAGTCACTTGTTCCATCAGAACAGGCGGCAGTTCAATCGGTGCCCGCTCATTATCTCGACTGTCTGGCACCTCTTGCAGAGAGGCCACATAGCGACGCATCGAGAGAATTTCATGCTCGACACGCGCGACTAACCGAGCCAGATCTTCCGTGACGGCGTTCCCGGTTGCCGCCTTTGTCTGGATGGCCTCAAGGGCCCATTTCAGTCCGAGATACGGCTGGATTGAACTGTCATGAAGATCCCGTGAAATTCTTCTTCGCTCGAGCAGCACCGAACCGTCGCGCTTCATCGAAAAAACCCCATCGTCACCACCAAAAGTCGTAATGAGTCTAGGGAAACGAATCGCTATCGGGTGTGCGATTGGACACAAAGTCCTATCGACTTGTTGAATTGATTTGAACTTGCACCACGGTTGTGTCATTTTTGCTTGACAATTATTACTGTCAAATTAAAATTACATTAGGACTTGCCCTAGGGTCCTAAAGCCAGCCCGCAGGGGAAGTCTTGCGGGAACAGCGCGGTTGCAAACGTATCGAAGGAGAACAGACATGTCAGACAGTAAAG
>Ga0214921_10009548_pt1 | contig 12243 bp, 10 predicted proteins | sample LL1505_MetaG_FD_177992 | JGI IMG/M metagenome (GOLD analysis project Ga0214921, IMG submission 177992) | Freshwater microbial communities from Lake Lanier, Atlanta, Georgia, United States - LL-1505 | ecosystem: Environmental > Aquatic > Freshwater > Lake | place: USA: Georgia | collected... | reverse complement strand
GGGGCTGACGTTCCGTTGTTCCCATTCGGCATTCTGGCCCAGGGGCTGACGCCCTGTTTTTCCCACTCGACGTTCTCGTCCAGGGGCTTGCGCCCCGTTTTCCCTTATCTCCCAAAGATGTTCCATTCCTCCATGGCATGGTAAAACGACAACTGACGACCTCAAACGGAGAGGGGCCGCACGTAGGAATTAATGCATGACTGACTCTGTTGCTGACGTTGCCGTACCGAATCAAACTGCCTCCCTTGATTACGAGGCTCGTCAGCGCTCTCCTCTGTGGATGGTGAGCCAAGAGCCTCTTCTTAACGACCTTGTCGCGTACTTGAGTAAGGTGCGAGAGGAGATCGAGCGAGATCCGAAACGTCACTGTGAATTGGCCTTCTCTCGTGCGCACCTCAAGCAGTGTCGCGCTGCGTTCGATCGCATGATTCGAAAGGGGGAGGAGGGGCTTCACCGCTTATGTGAGCTCTTCTGTAATTCTTTCGTTGGGCGGTACCAGCTTCAAAGCGTGGTGATCGGTGAGACCCCAACAACGCACGAACGATTTACGCTCACGCAGATCCTCTCGCGAGATGATCTGTACTCAACGATGGACCTCGACCTCGGAAATCGCCAGCTGCGAAAATTGCACTATTTCGATGGGCACTCATGGGTTTCGCCCAACCTAGTCGCTAACATGGTTGAGTATCAGCCAACGCAGCCCAATACGCACGGTGTTCACAAGATCATCAGTCGCATCAAGGCCGAGGAGGAGCTGTGGAATAAGGTGGTCGATGAGATCTTTGGGCTCGATTCACTCGTCACGAGAGATAAAGAGCTTCGCCACCTCAGTTACTACGTCAAAGATATCTTCGGGGTGAAGATCGTGGTTGGAACGCCTGAGGAGGTGGTGCTGTTACACCAGGAGCTCGAGCGGCTTTCGTGGTCCTCGAACGAGCTTGAGGCGGTAGGGGAGAGTAAGGGTCCGCTCATGTCCCGCCTCTCGTTCCTTGAGACCAAGGATTATATCCGCAACGTCGAAAAGAATAGCGGCTGGGAAGCGATGAAGTCGGTTATTACGTGGGGCGGCAGGATGTTCGAGGTGCAGGTGCAACCGCTCTCTAATTTCTGGCGTGAGCGTGAGCACCTCACTCGGGAGAGCCATGCGGGCTTCAAGAGTCGTCGTGAAGAGATCCGGCTCCAGGTTGCTGAACGGATCCCACTGTTCAGTTTTTACCAGGGTCTGCTGCGGTGGCTTATTCAGCTTCCGGATTCTCCCGTCCCCACCTTTGCTGGTATTTCGGTTGTGGTAACTGACTGATCTTGCTGTGTTTTGTGGGTGTACTTCAGGGATGTGCTATACTTGAATAAAATGCTCAAGATTGCTACCCTCCGGACGACACTTCAGGGCGTTATCCTTTTTTAGGAAAAACTGAGCCGCTAAGCCGACTTAGTATGGCGTTCTGGGTATACTGCTTCCGGCTTGCAGTGAATCCCCACCAGGGGCTGACCGTTATGAGAAGCATGAAGGATTTAGGAAAACCATTATGAGTACGGACGTCCTCGATACCTATACCAATCAGGAATACAAGTACGGCTTCTACACCGATATCGAGACAGACTCCGCTCCTCCAGGACTCAATCCTGACATCATCCGCTTCATCTCCATGAAGAAAGAGGAGCCTGAATGGATGCTCGAGTGGCGCCTCAAGGCGTATGAGACCTGGCGTCAGATGAAGGAGCCCCATTGGGCCTTCGTGAACTATCCACCGATCGATTACCAGGATGTCGTGTACTACTCGGCACCGAAGCAGAAGCCTGAGCTCAAGAGCCTCGACGAAGTTGATCCCGAGATCTTAAAAACCTACGAGAAGCTGGGCATTCCCCTCCACGAGCAGAAGGCGCTCGCGGGCGTAGCCGTTGATGCGGTGTTCGACTCGGTCTCCGTTGTCACAACTTTCAAGAAGCAGTTGGAAGAGGTAGGGGTTATCTTCTGCTCGATGTCAGAGGCGATCCGAAATCACCCGGAACTCGTTAAGAAGTATCTCGGTTCGGTCGTACCTCACTCCGATAACTTCTTCTCAGCGCTTAACTCCGCGGTCTTCACTGATGGATCGTTCTGCTACATCCCGAAGGGCGTTCGGTGTCCCCTTGAGCTCTCAACCTATTTCCGAATTAACGCGGCTAAAACCGGCCAGTTCGAGCGAACCCTGATCATCGCCGACGAGGGAAGCTACGTGAGCTACATGGAGGGGTGCACCGCGCCGATGCGTGATGAGAACCAGCTCCACGCCGCTGTTGTTGAGCTCGTTGCCCTCGGTGACGCGCAGATCAAGTACTCCACCATCCAGAACTGGTACCCAGGTGATAAGAATGGAAAGGGCGGTATCTACAACTTCGTGACGAAGCGAGGACTTTGCGCCGGAAAGAACTCAAAGATCTCCTGGACCCAGGTTGAGACCGGAAGCTCGATAACATGGAAGTATCCGAGCTGTATCTTGAAGGGTGATAACTCAGTGGGCGAGTTCTACTCGGTCGCCATCACCAACAACAAGCAGCAGGCTGACACCGGCACGAAGATGATTCATATCGGCAAGAACACGAAGAGTACGATCGTGTCGAAGGGTATCTCCGCTGGTCGAAGCCAGAACGCCTATCGTGGACTCGTGAAGATGATGAAGAGCGCCGATGGCGCTCGAAACTTCTCTCAATGCGATTCGATGCTCATGGGGAACGAGTGCGGTGCGCACACCTTCCCGTATATCGAGGTGAAGAACCCAACTGCGACGGTGGAGCATGAGGCTTCAACGTCCAAGATCGGAGAGGATCAGATCTTCTACTGCAACCAACGTGGCATCTCCACCGAGGACGCGGTTTCGATGATCGTTCATGGATTCTGTAAGGAAGTATTAAATGAGCTGCCGATGGAGTTCGCGGTTGAAGCGCGACGACTCTTGGAGATCAGTCTTGAAGGAAGCGTAGGATAGTGAGGTAGTATGAGCTTGTTGAAGATTTCAAATTTGCACGCCCGCGTAGAAGGAGAGGGAAGGGAGATCCTTAAGGGGATTAACCTTGAGATTAAGCCAGGAGAGGTTCACGCCATTATGGGAGTGAACGGTTCCGGTAAGAGCACACTCGCCAATATCCTCGGTGGAAAAGAGGGCTACGATATCACCGAAGGCAGTGTGTCCTTCGAAGGTAAAGATCTGCTTGAGCTCGACCCCGAGGTTCGTGCTCGCGAGGGACTCTTCCTCGCGTTCCAGTATCCGGTTGAGCTCCCAGGAGTTCTCACGACCTATTTCTTGCGCACCGCGCTCAACTCGATTCGTGAACACCGCGGGCAGCCAGCTCTCTCAGTTCGTGATTTCGCTGCGCTCGTTAAAGAGAAGGCGAAGCACCTTGAACTCAACGACGAGATGCTTAAACGCGCCGTGAACGAAGGATTCTCCGGTGGAGAGAAGAAGCGCAACGAAGTGTTCCAGATGGCGGTGCTTGAGCCAAAGCTCTGCATCCTCGATGAAACCGATTCCGGTCTCGACATCGACGCACTTCAGATCGTCGCTGATGGTGTGAATAAGCTCCGCTCTCAGAACAACGGAATGCTTGTGATTACTCACTACCAACGACTCCTCAACTACATCGTGCCGGACGTTGTGCACGTGATGGTTGATGGGCGTATCGTGAAGTCGGGTGGTAAGGAGCTCGCGCTTGAGCTTGAGGCCCACGGCTATGCCGCGTTTAAAGAGTCTGCTACTGCTGCCGCGTAAGGGTATCTCATGAGTGCTGTTACTAAACCAAAAGATGGCGTAGCCACTACGCAAAGCTGGGCGACCGTCGCCCTCGCTGAGGTGAAGAAGCGACAGGGCTCGCTCGGATCCCTGAGCGCCTTAATCGCCGAGGCTGAGGCAGTATTCTCGAAGGTTCTTTTCCCGACCCCTCGAATGGAGGCCTGGAAGTACACCAATACCGAGACGATCGCGCAGGGAACCTACACGCCGGTAGCCGCCACAAGCGGCGAGGTGAGTGGTGACGCGTTGAAGCCCTTCCTCATCGAGGGGCTCTCCGCCCACATCCTTGTGTTTGTTGATGGTGTCTACTCCGCCGCGCTCTCGTCGCAGGGTGAGCTCGCCGGGGCCCGTATCGTTCGCTTGAGCGAAGGTGCCGTGGAAGGTATCGGATCGCTCGCTCCGCACAACGATGACGCGTTTGCGGCGCTTTCAACCGCGCTGCTCACCGATGGTGTTGCGATCGTTGTGGCGAAGAGCGCGATAGTAGCGAAGCCGATTCATATCGTGCATCTCGCTACGGCGCAGAGCACGGGAGGTGTCGTCGCTCCTCGGCTCTACGTTGAGGCGGGTGAGAACTCGCAGGTCACAATCATTGAGAGTTACGTCGCGACGGGTGGAGAGAGGTATCTCTCTCTTCCGGTTGCTGAGATAGTCGCTGCTGATAACGCCATCGTTGATTACTACAAGTATCAACACGACGCTGTGTCGGCGAATCACGTATCCAACACGATTGTGTCGCAAGGTCGCTCAGGTAACGTCTCGACCCACATCTTCTCATTTGGAGGAGCGCTCGTTCGTAACAACGTGACAGCGAACCTGAAGGGGAGTGGGGCGAACGCCGTTCTTAATGGGCTCTCCGTCCTGAGCGGAACGCAGCACGTCGATAACGCGACCGAGATTCATCATATCGAGCCAACGATCGAGAGTCGTGAACACTTTAAGGGAATCTACGCTGACGCCAGTCGGGGTGTTTTCTCCGGAACTATCACGGTCGACCAGATCGCTCAGAAGACCAACGCCTTCCAGTCGAACCAGGCGCTCCTGCTCTCGCCTAACGCGAGCATCGAGACCCGTCCCCAGCTCAAGATTTGGGCCGATGACGTGAAGTGTACCCACGGCGCGACCGTGGGTCAGCTCGATCAGGATGCTCTGTTTTATCTGCGCTCGCGTGGTATCGGTCGAGAGGAAGCTCGTAACTTCCTGATTCACGCCTTTGCGAGCGAGGTTTTAACCACCGTTAAGGTCCCGGCTTTGAAGAAGTACGTCGAAGCCGCGATTACGGAGAAGCTGGGTAGGTAAAATCGAGGGGAGCCCGTTTGCTCATGCCCTTGAATTCTGCTACCTTGCGCACTCTCCGCCCTGTACGTGGCCCGTGTGCAATGTGATGTAGGGGTGGTGCGATAGGTCTGAATTCGGGAGCGTGGCGGTCTAACCCCTTGGTCTTGAAGGGATTTTATTGAAATTTCGTAGGATTTTAGATGAACGAAAAGGTGGCAAACGCTGCGTCCGAGTCGATAGTTTCCCGTGCTAAGGGGTACGTCTCGGAGAGCATCGACGAGCTTAAAAAGGTTCACTCGCCAACGAGACAAGAGGCGATGAAGATGACGGGTGTAGTGCTCCTCATTATCGCTTTTATCTCGCTCTGCCTTTTCGTGATGGATCTTTCGTTTAACTGGCTCATGGGCAAGATGTTGAGTCGGTAAGACTGTTTGGTAGGCAACGCTGTTTAGAACACAACGCTATGGAAACGAACACAACAGAGCAAAAGTTACAGTGGTACGTCGTTCAAGCCTACGCTGGCTTTGAGATGAAGGCCAAACAGGCGCTTGAAGAGCGAATTCGTTTAAATAACCTCCAACACCTCTTCGGAGAGGTGCACGTCCCGCAAGAGACGGTAGTAGAGTTAGTAAAGGGACAGAAGAAGACCTCCACGAGGAAATTCTTCCCTGGGTACATCCTTGTGCAGATGGTTCTCAACGAAGAGACCTGGCACCTTGTGAAGGAGACCCCAAAGATCTCGGGCTTCGTCGGAGATGCCACAACACCTCAGCCAATAACTGAGGATGAGGTATCTCGAATCTTCAGCCAAGTTGAGGAAGGAGCTGCTTCTCCGAGATCTAAGATGAACTTTGAGCAGGGCGACGCCGTTAAGGTTGTCGACGGTCCATTTGCTGAATTCAATGGAACAATTGAGGAAGTTCGACCAGAGAAGGGCAAGGTGAAGGTGTTGATCAGCATCTTCGGCCGTGCTACTCCAGTCGAGCTCGATTTCATGCAAGTAGAGAAGTGCTAAGTAATTGGTATTACTGAGCTCCCTGAAGTTTGACGGTAAAGGTGGTACAACATGGCAAAAGAGATTAGTACGTTCATTAAGTTGCAGGTAATCGGAGGGAAGGCAAACCCAGCTCCTCCTATCGGACCAGTTCTCGGTCAACACGGCGTAAACATCATGGAGTTCTGTAAGCAGTTCAATGCTAGAACTCAGAAGCAGCAGGGGGAAGTTGTTCCGGTAGTTATTACCGTCTTCAAGGACCGCTCGTTCACGTTTGAGATCAAGACCGCTCCTGTTTCATACCTTATTAAGAAAGCTCTTGGCATTGAGAAGGGCTCCTCCGTTCCGAATAAGGATAAGGTAGGAAAGCTCACTAAGGCTCAGGTATACGACATCGCTAAGCAGAAGATGCAGGACCTTAACTGCTACGACGAGGAGGCAGCGTTCAAAATCGTTGCTGGAACCGCTCGAAGCATGGGTGTTGATGTCCTCAAATAGCCCTGGAGATATTGACTTCTAGGCGGTTAATACCTAGGCTACCGGCTCCCGAATCCCCGTAAAACGGTAGGATGGGCGCTAAAAAGGTACGGGTTGGTCGCTGAAAGGTCCCTGGAAAACCAATTTAGTTAAGTTTTGAAGAGTAGTTATGGCTCGCACAAAAGAGGGAAAGAGAATTCGAGCAGCACGGGCAAAAGTCCAAGCTGAGAAACTCTATTCGATGGAAGAGGGATGTCAGGTTGTTGCGTCAACCGCATCCGCAAAGTTCGACGAGACCGTAGAGGTTGCAGTACGTCTTGGGGTTGACCCAAAGAAGGCTGACCAGAACGTTCGTGGTTCGATTGCGCTCCCACATGGACTTGGAAAGAACGTTCGCGTTCTTGTGTTCGCAAAGGGTGACAAGGCTAAAGAGGCTGAGGCCGCTGGCGCTGATTTCGTGGGTGGCGATGACCTCGTTGAGAAGATCAAGGGCGGGTTCTTTGATTTCGATAGCGTGGTTGCAACGCCCGATATGATGGTTCAGGTCGGGAAAGTAGGAAAGCTGCTTGGACCTCGTGGTTTGATGCCATCGCCTAAGGTTGGAACGGTTACGTTCGACGTAGGCGAGACCGTTAAGTCGGTTAAGTCGGGGCGTGCAGAGTACCGCGTTGACAAGGCTGGCGTTGTTCACGCTGCGGTAGGAAAGGCGTCTTTCGGTCCTCAGAAGATCCTAGATAACGTTTCGGCGTTGTTCTCGGCTCTCAACCGAGCGAAGCCTTCGAGCAGCAAGGGTGTATATCTTCAATCAGCTTCGATCTCCCTCACCATGGGGCCAGGCGTAGCTCTCGATGTAGCGGCGCTTAGGGCGTAAGGAGTTTGAAAAATGGATAAAGCTGAGAAGCAAGTAGAGCTTGAGTCGATTGTAAGCAGTTTCTCCACGGCACAGGTGGCTGTTTGTGCTGATTACCGTGGGCTGACCGTAGCTCAGGTGACAAAGCTGAGAGGCGAGCTTAAGAAGGCTGGATGTGAAGCGCGCGTTGTGAAGAACACGCTCGCTCGTCTCGCCGTAACCAAGGTTGCTGAAGGTGGTAAGCAGGATGAGGTAACTAAGTTCCTCGGCACCATCGTTGGTCCAACGCTTGTAGTCACCAACGCAACTGACGCGATCGCACCGACCAAGGTGCTCGTGAAGTTCGCGAAGGAGAATGAAAAGTTTCGAGTGAAGGGATGTTGGCTTGATGGCGCGTACGTTGACGCGGCAGGGGTAGATTCGTTGTCGAAGATGCCTGGCCGTGAGGAGACATTCGCCATGTTGCTAAGCCTGATTTTGGAGCCTGCTACTCGCATTGTTCGAGTAGCCTCTGAGCCTGGTACTCAGGTCGTGAGAGCAATCGAGGCTTACCGAAAGAAGCTCGGAGGTGAATCAGCGGCTGCTTAATTGGGGCAGGTTGAGCCGGTGTGCTGAAGAGTTAGTTAATTGTTTTTAGTTGTGTCGAAAGGAAAGGAGTAAAACCATGTCAGAGGCGTATACGTTCGACGGCGTAGTAGATTTCATTAAGGCTATGTCCCTTATGGATGCTGCGAAGATGGTAAAGAAGCTCGAGGAAGAGCTTGGTGTGAGCGCTGCTGCTCCAGTTGCTATGATGGCCGCTGGTGCTGGCGCTGGTGCTGGTGCTGCAGCAGTAGAAGAGAAGACTGAGTTCACCATCATGCTTGATGATGCTGGCGCAGAGAAGGTTAAGGTGATCAAGGTAGTTCGTGAGATCACCGGACTTGGCCTCAAGGAGGCTAAGGACCTTGTTGACGGCGCTCCAAAGCTCGTTAAGGAAGGTGTTGCTAAGGCTGAAGCTGAGGACTTCGTTAAGAAGCTCAAGGAAGCCGGAGCTAAGGCTAGCCTTAAGTAAGCTTGCGCTTACGTACCGACAGCCTCAAACGTTGTCGGTACTCCAGTGAAAGAGGGGCGGCCCAAAAGCTGCCCCTCATCCATGAAGCCGGCCTCTACGGGACGTAATCTTGGGGTTGCGTCCCTCTAGGCTTGTTGATAGGTAATTGGCCGAGCTAAGTGCCCATACATACTATCGGAAATCTCAGAGCTCGAGGTTTCATTAGTTCCGAATTTAGGGTACAAAGCTTCGTCATTACCGCTTGTTAAACCCTTTCGCTTTCCGGTCTAGCTAACCGAAGAGAAAAGGGAGGAAGCGCAGCCAGCTCAGTCGGCCTCCCACGGGCGGCTTGAGCTTTTTGCCTTTAGAGTCACTTACGTATGACATCAAAAATCAAGACCAATCTCAGACTCCGTAATAGTTACTCAAAGATCGGCGAGGTGGCCGAAATCCCAAACCTGATAGGAATTCAAAAGAGCTCATATGAGCGATTCCTTCAGTCGAACGTCGAACCAGAGAAGAGAGAAGAGGTAGGTCTTCAAAAGGTCTTCAAATCTGTCTTCCCAATTCGCGATTACAACAACACAGCATCGCTTGAGTTTGTCTCGTACAACCTCGGAACCCCGAAGTACGACCAAGACGAGTGCCGCGACCGTGGAATGACTTGGGCAGCTCCACTGCGTGTTACCATTCAGCTCGTCCTTTGGGATGTGAATCCTGAGACAGGCGCTCGTAACTTGAGCGCCCTAAAGGAGGACGTTGTTTACTTCGGTGAGATCCCGCTCATGACCGAGCGCGGAACGTTCGTTATCAACGGAACCGAGCGCGTTATCGTTTCTCAGCTCCACCGCTCGCCAGGTGTGTTCTTCGACCATGATGATGGAAAGAGCCACGTATCCGGCAAGCTTCTCTATTCCTCCCGTATCATTCCTTATCGTGGATCTTGGATCGATTTCGAGTTCGACGTGAAGGATATCCTCCACGTCCGTATCGACCGTCGTCGTAAGTTGAACGCCACCGTTCTTCTTCGCGCTGTTGGTATGACCGCTGATGATATCGTATCGACCTACTACAAGACCGATACCGTAATCTTCGGCGCCAAGGGACTCGTTACGAAGGAGTTCCGTGCTGATCAGTTGGAAGGCCTCAAGGCTGTTCGTGAGATCAAGGCTAACGGCAAGGTGCTCGTTAAGCAGGGCGGTAAGTTCAACAAGGCCGTTATTCGACGTCTCAAAGAGGCTGAGGTAACTGAGATCGAGATCGGTCCAGAGGCTGTTGTTGGAATGATCGCCGCTGAGACCGTCGTTCAAGCGACCGAGGAGATCGTTAATCCAAAGAGCGGCGAGGTTATCGCCGAGAAGGGTGAGGTACTCGTTGGCTGGGACGTTATCCGTGAGCGTGTAGGCTCAGCTGTTCTCGAGCTTGATGAGAAGGAAGCTAAGGCTATCTGTGAGCAGTTCGAAGTTATCGTTAACGCCGGCGATGAGCTCAAGGGCGATAAGATCAACTCGAAGGGTGAGATCGTTGAGAAGGGTAAGATAACGCTTCAGCGCGAGCTTGGACTGGATCGCATCCGAGTTCTCTACATTGACGATAACCACATCGGTGAGTCGCTCTGGAAGACCCTCGTATCAGACAAGATGTCGGGCGATAACTCGCTCTACTCTCGTCTCTCCGGTCGCCCAACGATCGACAGCTTGATTGAGATCTACCGACGGTTACGTCCTGGTGATCCTCCTCGCCCAGAGACAGCGCAAGCTACCTTCAAGAACCTCTTCTTTAATCCTGATCGATACGACCTCTCTGATATCGGTCGATACAAGATGAACCACAAGCTCTACATCTCGCAGGGCCGTGAGGCTCCTCCGATGGATCAGGGCGTTCTCTCTCCTGAGGATATTAAGGAGACCGTTCGTTACCTCCTTGAGCTCCGTAACTCAACGGATCCTCAGCGGTACTCGATCGATGATATCGACCACCTCGGTAACCGACGTGTGCGAGCCGTAGGTGAGTTGATCGAGAACCAGTATCGAATCGGTCTCGTTCGTATGGAGCGCGCCGTGAAGGAGCGTATGGGTATGCAGGATATCGATACCCTCGTTCCTCAGGACCTCATCAACTACAAGCCAGTGGCTGCGGTAGTGAAGGAGTTCTTCGGTTCATCGCAGCTCTCACAGTTCATGGATCAGACGAACCCGCTCTCTGAGGTTACTCACAAGCGACGTCTCTCGGCCCTTGGGCCAGGCGGACTTACCCGTGACCGCGCAGGCTTCGAGGTTCGTGACGTTAACGCGACTCACTACGGACGTATCTGTCCAATTGAGACTCCGGAAGGTCCGAACATCGGTCTTATCGCGTCGCTCGCTGTATACGCTCGTGTAAACGAGTTTGGATTCGTTGAGACTCCGTACCGCGTTGTGGATAATAACGGTCGTGTATCAGACGACATCGTGTATCTCTCAGCGCTTGAGGAAGAGCGTGAGACGATCGCTCCTGCTTCTATTCCTATGGATAAGAAGGGGAACATCGAGGAGCAGAACGTACCGGTACGCCGTAATGGTGAGTACCTGCTCGTTCCACCTCCAGAGGTTACGAAGCTTGACGTAAGTCCAAAGCAGATCGTTTCAGTTGCCGCATCCCTCATTCCGTTCCTTGAGAACGACGACGCTAACCGCGCGTTGATGGGATCAAACATGCAACGTCAGGCAGTTCCTTGCTTGCGAGCTCAAGCTCCGCTCGTCGGAACCGGAATGGAGCACATCGTTGCTCGTGACTCCGGTGCGACGGTAGTTGCGAAGCGCTCTGGTCGAGTAATGTCGGTTGAGTCTGAGCGAATCGTTATTAAGGCTGATAAGACGGGCGATGATCCACTCGATACAGGAGTAGATATCTACAAGCTCGTTAAGTACCGTCGCTCGAACCAGAACACCTGTATCACGCAGCGTCCAATCGTTCGCGTCGGTGAGAAGGTTGGCTCTAACGAAGTTATCGCTGACGGTCCATCGACAGATATGGCGGAGCTCGCGCTCGGTCAGAACTGTGTGGTGGCGTTCATGCCATGGAACGGCTACAACTTCGAGGACTCCGTATTGATCAGCGAAAACCTCGTAAAGAGGGATGTATTCACATCCGTTCACATCGAGGAGTTCGAGTGTATCGCGCGTGACACCAAGCTCGGAAAAGAGGAGATCACTCGCGATATTCCGAACGTTGGTGAAGAGGCTCTTAAGAACCTCGACGAGTCCGGAATCATCCGCATCGGAGCTGAGGTTAAGCCAGGCGATATCATCGTAGGTAAGATCACTCCGAAGAGCGAGACGCAGCTTAGCCCTGAAGAGAAGCTCCTCCGAGCGATCTTCGGTGAGAAGGCCGGCGAGGTTCGTGATAGCAGCTTGAAGCTGCCTCCTGGTGTTGAGGGTACGATTATTTCGGCCCAGGTCTTCTCCCGTAAGGGGACCGACAAAGACGAGCGTACGATCGAGCTTGAGAAGCGAGAGATCGCTCTCCTTGAGCAAGACCAACGCGACGAGATCAACATCCTTCGTGACGCGGCTATGAAGGAGATCATTGAGCTGCTCGATGGCAAGTCCACGACAGCTCGTTTGATCGACGACAAGCGCAATGAGCTTATCGCTAAGGACGCGAAGCTCACCGCTGAGTTGCTCAACTCTGTATCGTTCGAGTACCTCCGAGATATCCAAGTCGGAGACGAGGCGATTCAGAGTCAGATCAACAAGGTTGTGGTTCGTACCGGCCAGTTGATTAACAACAAGCGCGCGTACCTCAACGAGAAGATCAAACGTCTCAAGGAAGGCGATGAGCTTGCACCTGGAATCATCAAGAT
>Ga0214921_10009546_pt1 | contig 12248 bp, 6 predicted proteins | sample LL1505_MetaG_FD_177992 | JGI IMG/M metagenome (GOLD analysis project Ga0214921, IMG submission 177992) | Freshwater microbial communities from Lake Lanier, Atlanta, Georgia, United States - LL-1505 | ecosystem: Environmental > Aquatic > Freshwater > Lake | place: USA: Georgia | collected 2015-05-28 | reverse complement strand
GCTAGCGGCGAGAAGAGTGCAGAGCAGATGCGAAAAGAATCTGTCCTGTTCTGGGGCGTCGGACTACGCGCACTTGCCTCCGGCATCTTCGTCACTCAAGACAAAACCGACCGCTATCCAAACCTCAGCGAGTTCGGCGAAGCAATCGGGCAGATTGACTTTACGCCGCAGAATCCTCGCTGGGCGGAAATTGGCTTCGTGCAACCAGGCCGCACGACACCGATTGATCGCTTCAAGCCGCGTCGCGATGCGGCCGATGAGATCGCCGAACTGATTAAGAAAGCGATGTAGGGTGCGTCTCCAAGCGACCGTTGCTGCCCATTTGCGCGCCGTTGGCGTGCCCGTGATGCAGCGAGATTCCGGCGACGGCGGCGCTTCCTTTTCGTTCGTGGATTTTGACGACCGCTACGAATTCTCTGTTGGGATTGCGGCTCCGACCGGGAGAAAAGAGAAGTGGTTCGTCAGGATCTCAGCACAAGATGTTGAGGACAACGAATCCATCACAACGCTCGAGCGCCTACCAGTCCTGCCCACCTCGGAATTCGTCGATTCAACATACACCCGATGGTCACCCTTCACGGTGGAAGCGGTTGGGGGAAATGCGAAGCGAGTGACCGACTGGGTTGTGGGCACAATTGCCAATGCAGCTGACAGGATGCTACTCAGCACAGAACGCCCAAGTGCTGCGGAAGAACCCCCGGCAGGTCAGCAGCCTGAGCCAGCGTCGATCCCAGTGGAGGAACCGATCCCGCTGGCTCCTGAGCCTGCATTGTCGCTGCCCATCACTGATGATGTCGTACGGCAGCTCGTTGATGTGGTGACCCGAGCCGCAGATCCGCGTATCGCGCTCCTTGAAGCGCTAGCGGAGCGGGGGTTAGTTTCCCCCGCCCTTGAAGAAGAGATTCGGACCGGCATTCGACTAGAGCAAGGCGATCCAAGGGCCATCTTGGAAGCGGCTAGACGTGGAACCGTCTTAACCGCCACTCAGGCGCAAGTGGTCGTTCGTATGGCCTTCACTGAACCTAACGCCGTTTCCGACGAGGTTCTGTTCGTCGCACTGGAGGCGACACAGGCCGGATGGGACGAGCATGCGAAGACGTTACTTCGAGAGTCGGTCCGAGACCTTAGGGACTTGAATACTGGGCTGATAATGTTCAAGCTCGTAGCAAAAGCGGCGCCGAGCGATGTAGTGGGGCTCGTCGCACGAGGCCTGGTGGCACATGCCAAGCGTGAGGCGCCCGCGCAGAAGCGCACCGTGCTTGTTGAGATTATTGGCACCAGTTTTCAGGCCGGCCTAACACAGGGCAACGCACTTATTGGCCAGTTGCTAGATGAAGAAGAGCTTCGGCCATATGACATTTGGTCCGATCTGGTGATCCGCACAGCGATCATCGGAGACGAAAGTGCCGCGGTTACTTTGCACCGCGCAGCGCTGGCAGAGGGTACGGAGCCAGACCTCCGCGTGGCATGCCAGGCACTAGTCGAAGTTGTGCCGACCAACATCACCATGCGCTCCCTAGGGAAATGGCTCAAGCGTTGGGTTGAGAAGGGTCACTCGATCGCGCCTGCTGACCGAGCTCTGTTCGAAAGGGTCGCTAGTGCGCTGCAGGAGTGGCACTGCAGCAACCCGATGACCACCGAGGCATCTGCAGACCAACTTTCTCTACAGCGACTCGTGCAATCGTACCCTGATATCGCACCGCTTGAATTGGCCCGCGCGACGATTGAGGCGGCTCGTCGCCCTGGATCCGCGGAGGCGAAGCAAGCGGCGGCAATGAACGAGCGATTTGAAAAGGCCAAACGCTACGTAGAGCAGGAACTAGTCGGCAAGAATCGGCGATTTATCTTGTTCGGCAGCCGGCCGAACAAGACGAGCGAAAACGTCGTCAATCAGTTTTATCCGATGAGAAAGTTTCGTTGGATTGAATGGCTGGAAACTGAGCGAGGAAAGGGCCCTGGACGAAGGGTACTCAGCGACAAGATCAAAGGTGCGTCCTGCGTAGCTGTGATTGTCTTCACTGGCGCGAGTTCCCACAGGAACACAGGACTCACCGACATTCTCTCGGATACTGCCGATAAGCAAGTCCACCGCATTGAATCTTCGTCGCGCGACAAACTGACAATTGGCCTGATTGAGGCAATAGAGAGGCATTACCGCGACGATGCTACGGCCTGAATGGTTACCCCTTCAACGATGTGCGGATTACGAGTCGCGTTGAGCACACATTAAGCAGTAGGAGATTTCCAAAGAGTGTTTGAGACGCCAGGGTTCACTCACCAGCAACGCTTTACGCAATCACGCGATCCATTAGCGGTTGTTGGTGGATACCACTGGGGCCCGATTGCTAACCTTGCGTCGATTCTCCAGTTGGGCCTCCTGAGCCACAATGAGGTGCATAAGCAAAACCTCTCCCATGTAGATCTCTCGCAAGCGGAGGTTCAAAGCCGACGAGCTAATCTTTCGCTCTACCGTGGCGGCCCACCCCTCCATGATTACGCGAACTTAAGCTGGCATCCCCGAAACGCGGCGCTCCTACGCGTTGTGTCAAATGCAGATTCAATTGGTTTGGTTGTGACAGAGTTTGGTCCCGAAGTGCTTAGTATCCCGGGGGCACGTGCTGTCCCCCAACACGCAGTGAGCGGCGTATTGCCCTATGCGAACGCCTCGCTAGGGCAAATCTGGTGGGCGCGCCAACGGCACCTTGAGCTAATTCAGGCGAACTTTCCCGATTGGGACCTGAACTCTTGGCGCGGGGGTGGTGTAGATATGTGGGGGGAACCAACGGACACGAACGCGCTCAAGAAGTCACTGCTGCAGGCCGAAGTACTACTCCCAGCCCGCATCAGCAGCGAATACATTCGGCGGTTCTATGTGAAGTCCCCAGCGGCGGCGCAATTGGTCCTGGCCGCAGTCGCAACCGCGACAGCAGCGTCGTGGACGCCCCGACCAATCCCGATCGTAGTCTGCGGCCACTTGTTCTTTGAGACCTGGTAAGGCGAGAATAGGCACATGCCGCTGTTGTTTGTTGAGCCGCAAGACGTATTGGCCATCGAAGCCGATGCGCTCGTTAACACCGTGAACTGCTTCGGATTTATGGGGAAAGGTGTAGCTAAGGCGTTCGCTATGGACAAGCGGTTCAAGCCGAAACGCAAGAAAGTTAGTTCAAGGATTGGTCTAGAAGCAGACTACATCGAGCGGTGCAAGCAAAAACTAGTTCGTCCTGGCGAGCCATACGTCTGGGACCGCCGAACACTCAATGAGCCCGAAGGTTTATTCGAAGCTGATAGTCCACGTTTTGTGATTAACCTCCCCACAAAGAATCACTACGCAAACCCCTCAAGGCTTGAGTGGGTTGATGGCGGCTTGCACCGCATCCGCTCGCTCATCGATGAATTCGGTATTTCGTCGCTTGCCATGCCCGCACCGGGCTGTGGCAACGGTGGGTTGGATTGGGTTCAAGTCAAAGAACTTATTGAGCGACACCTTGGAGATCTGTCGATCAGCATCACGGTCGTCGAGCCCGAGCCCGCGCGTGACGGTTATATAGAGAGATAACGTGCATCAGATGGCAGCGGCCGGCCAAGATCGTTCGATCCAATCCAGGTCAATGGCGGCCACCCGCTAAACACAACATCGTTACGCTCGTCCATTAGAACCATTTCGGTTACCACGACCTCGCGACTTGCGAGTACATTGAAACGCAAGCCAACGGAAATACGTCCGAACTCTCGATGTCGATTTACAGCACGGATGAACTCGTGGCTCGGAGAGAACAGGATTCGAAAGGTACGTTGCGTCCACCTGTCTGAGATAGTGACGGTATTCCCTTCACGGATCTCTACGGTGCAACCGCCCGATTCGATTGGGTCAGCCCAATAGGCAGTCAACCAATCCGACATGAGCGCATGGGTAGCGCCGCATTTGTCGGCGGATCCCGGCACCGAAACCGGGTTCTCGGACCTAATCAGCATCTTGGTGACGATGCTCTGTAGATCTCGAACCGCCTGCTGTAATCGTTCACGTAGCATCAACTCTGCTAAAAGTCCGCGTGAGAGGAATGAGTCTGGCTCCAATTTAAAACTCGCGATATAAGCAACAGGAGACCAATCCCACCTCGCGTAGATCGGAATGTTCCAGTGCACTGGTGGCGCTGGTAGAGGCGTTGCCTTATGCAAGTACGGTCTGGTATTTGGCCTTGTTTCATACATGACCTGCACAAACTCGCCAAACTTCTGATGCCAATCTTCAAAACCATGGCCATGAGCTGTGCCATAGATGTTGCGATCCAGCCAAAATGGGGGTTGCGCGAGTCTTAGCTCCAGACATTCTCGTGGCCCCGGTAGATCTAGGGGCGGGTCGCTATCTATATAGAGGTCTGGATGAAAACTTTCGGGCAGGATTGCAACGTCCAATAACCGCATCGGCTGACCGTTGTTCGCCAATCCTGGCGAGTCATCAACATACGAACTGATGACCATCGCCATTCGCATTAACTGTGAGCTGTCACGCATACTGCAATCGTAGCGCCACTTTGCTCGCCCCGATGTCGCTATTGCGCCTGCTGCCCTCTCTACGTCTGCGAGCACAACGTGCGAATAGCGATTAACCGTCGTTGAAATTTGGGCGTGACCGGGGCGCTTAAACACCGCCGGGAGTACAATCCCCCGAAAGCATGATCGTTGGCGTCTAGTGCGTAGGCAGGTGAAATGTTGGTGGGCGCAAGCCTGTTCAGCTTCTTGGTGGCGACCGTAGCCGCCGCACTCCCGACCGAAACCTCGACCAAGAAGGGTGGCCAAAACTCCAGAGCCACCCTCAACGCCAAGCTTTCCGACCGTGACCAGGCCCTCGCCGCAAAGCGGGCCACCCCGGCAGAGCACAATCGCCTTCATGCCAGGCGCCTGGCAAAGTTCTGAAGAGGTCTGAGTGCGTAATAGCGCTCTTAGCCACCCGCGCCGATGCCCAGGGCGCACGGGCCGAGGCCCGATCCCCCAGATGGCCGATCGCGTGCCGTAGAGTTGGCACAATTCTGAACCAGCGTCAGGCTATAACATCAACCAAGTATCAGACCGTTATCAAGGAAACCCGATAGGGAGGATTGAAGGTCGAATGCCCACCATTTACGACAATCAAGAACGAACAATCCTGGCTGGGCTAGAACAATTCCTCGGAAACGCGCATCGCCTTGACGCGTGCGTCGGCTACTTTAATTTTCAAGGGTGGCGACTGCTAGAAGACAGCGTTGCGAGGCTGACACCTAAGGACAGTCCAACGGCCGCACGGCTATTGATCGGGATGCACAGTGAAACGTCAAGAGATCTCAACCTTGAGCTGCGGCGCGCGGCGCTCGAAGCTAGAGGCGTGAAGGTTGCGCACATGGACGGCACTAAGCGTAAAGAGGCCCTGGAGCGCACGCTCGACAGTCTCCGAGACCAACTGAACATCTTCCTACCTACCGAAAGCGACCGGGCCTCACTCATTAAGCTCCGTGACGACCTGCGCGCCAGCCGAATCAAGGTGAAGGTTGCACTAGGGCAGCGGCTGCACGCCAAACTGTATCTTGCCCATCGCAGCGACGAAGTTGCTCCACTTGCAGGGTTTGTTGGCTCAAGCAACTTTACGCGCGCTGGATTGAACCTCCAGGGGGAGCTCAATATTGATGTACTTGAACAAGATGCCGCAAAGAAGCTCACGAGCTGGTTCAACGAACGCTGGGATGATCTCAACTCGGAAGATATCTCGCTGCAACTTGCAGATATCCTTGACGAGAGTTGGATCCAACAGGCCGATCCGTATCTCACCCATTTAAAGTTTGCTTATCACCTTTCTCGGGACGCTCGAGAGGGAAGTGTTGAGGGTATCGCCTCGGACATTGAGGCGGAGTTGTTTGAATTCCAGACCGCAGCGGTCTCAATGGCCGTGAAAACGCTGATGAAAGATTCAAACAATCATGGGGTTATGGTTGGCGATGTCGTTGGACTCGGCAAGACCATGACCGCCACCGCGATCGCACGGACCATGGAGGAGCGCGCTGGCGTAGAAACTTTGATCCTATGCCCGAAGAACCTAGAAAACATGTGGAAGGAATATGTCCACCGATACCGAATGCGCGGTGCAGAGGTGCTACCCCTCTCGATGGCTGCGAAAAAGTTGGCGAACATGCCCAGATACCGCTTAGTGATCATTGACGAATCGCACAACCTAAGAAATGCAGGCACCAAAACCTACAACGCGGTCAAACAGTACATCGAAAAGAATGGTGCCCAGGTCGTGCTGCTAACGGCAACACCGTACAACGTTGATGTTTCCGACCTCGCTGATCAACTTGCACTTTTCATCCCAGAGGATGCGACTCTGCCGATTCGGCCCGACGCCGCAATCCGCGCCGCCGGCGGGCTCACCGAGTTTTTGAAGCGTGTCAAAAGCGGAAATGCCCAGTCGCTCGAGGCCTTCCGAAAAAGCAACGAGACGGACGATTGGCGAGCCTTAATGGGCCTTTACTTAGTCCGACGAACGCGTAGCTTTATCAAGAAGCACTACGCGGAAAAAGATGAGCGGGGGTATTACCTCGTATTTCCAGTTTCTGGTGAGCGCTCGTATTTTCCGAGGCGCAAACCGAGGGTCGAGTCGGTCGTGGAGGGCGCAGATGAGGAATACGCGTTGGCAATGGAGACGATTGACGTCGTGAGCGGGTTGGTCCTGCCGCGTCAGCGACTCAATCTGTATCTCACAGAGGCCGCGAAGAGCGACGAAACCGATGAAATTGTGCAACGCATCAAAGATCGGAGCGCTTCACTTCAGGGTATCGTGCGAACTGGTCTACTCAAGCGGCTCTCATCTAGCAGGGCGGCGCTGATGCTCTCTTTGCAGCGTCATGCAGTTCGGGACCTCTCATTTATGTATGCGCTTGAGAAGGGTTTGCGCCTGCCGGTTGGTTCGGGCACCTTCGTCGAAGCTGACCTTATGGGCGACGGCTCGGTTGTTGTGGAGTCGGACGACCACGAGGAACAGGCCGCGGGTCGGGAGAGCATCAGTTCCATCTTCCACATTGATGACAGCGGACGCATGAAGCACGCGAAGCGCTCAGAACTAGAGAGCCTCGCAAAGAGTGCATACGAAAAAGCAGCCAAGAAGCAATCGGGGGTCGAGTTCCTGGATCCCGCGAAAGTAAACAAAGACGAATTGGTTGCGGCACTTGCCGCGGATGTTGAGGCCGTGGAGCGACTTCTTGAACGAATCGGCGAGGTCAATGCCAGCACCGATCCAAAGATCAAGGTGCTCCGAACCCTCGTCGGCGACAAGCACAAGCGGGAGAAAGCACTGATCTTCTCCGAGTACCAGGACACGGCTGAGTATCTGCGAATCGGTCTGCAGCTGATGGGGGTTAAGGGTGTTGAGGCAGTCACTGGTAAGTCAGACGACCCGACCCGTTTCGCCCGAAGGTTCAGCCCCGCATCCAACAAGAATCTCGGACCTCTGCCCGAAGGTGACGAGGAAATTCGAGTCCTCGTCGCGACCGACGTCTTATCAGAAGGTCAGAACCTTCAAGATTCCCGCATCGTAGTCAACTACGATCTCCCCTGGGCAACGATTCGGCTCGTGCAGCGCGCGGGCCGTGTTGATCGAATCGGGCAGCAAGCGACAGAAGTATTTGTATACACATTTGATGTCGGGCATGGTCTTGATGGTGAATTGAAACTACGCGAGCGAATTCGCGCACGACTTGAGCAGTCGGGGGCCGTTCTCGGATCCGACGATCAATTCTTTGGGTCTGCGCGAGAGCGTGAGGTACTTGAGGGCTTCTTTGACGAAACCAAACAGGCAGGCGTTGATGCCGTCGGCGAAGACGATGTAGATGCCGCATCATATGCATTCGAGGTTTGGCGCAAAGCAATTCAAGAGCATCCCGAGCTCGAACAACGGGTCAAGAATCTCCCGCCCGGACTGCAGACCACGATCTCTGCCCGAGGGTCTCGCAAGCGCGGCGATCTCATTGCACTCATCACATCAAGTTTCGGCATCGATACAGTGATGCTGGTTAACGATTTGGGCGCCACCCCGATCTCGCCTATCACGGCAGTAGCAGACACAGCAGTCCCCTTTGGAACGATCGCATCGGAGCCGATCAAGGATCATCTTGATAAGCTCGGGACGGCGATGGGTCGCGCATACGACGATCGCGGTCAATCACTTGGTGCAGTCGGTCGAATCAACCGCCGACTCTACGATGTGCTGCAGAAACACGAGAAGGCTCGCGACGGCCTGTTGGCCGATCGTGAAGTCCGGCAGATTGTCGATGATATCTACCAGAATCCGTTGAAGACAGCTGCCGCACAGAGGCTGAGTAGGTTGATGAATGAGGAAGAGCACAAACCTACGGATCGCCTGCTCGCCACAGTGCACGCGCTTGCGGAAAGCAACGAGCTGATCGTCACGCCAAGTGATCTAGACGGTGGGAGCCTGACGTTCGTGGCTTCGGTTGGATTCAATAAGAGGGAGGGTTAAGTGGCGACAGACACTACTCGGGTCATTGTGGAGGTCAAGAAGCGACTGGCATCAAACGACCTAGATGGGCTCTTTATCGAGGTGCTCAATTGGGATTTCTCCCCGAATCAGCCGACTGTCACCGAGGGTTCCTCAACGGCAACGTACGTTGCCGATAAGGCCAAGGTCCCAGTGTGGCTCGTCAAGACCGCGTCCAAGGAGGAAATTGATCAACTTGACAAGAAGCTTCGCGCACTCTCGTTTGAGCGCCTCTTGGTGTGGCAGCGACCCGAGGGCCGAACCTGGTTGTTCCCGGAGAAGACAAGTTCAGGAATCAAGCGCTCGTATACCCCCGAAACGAACCAAGAGGCTGTTGCCCAGCGCCTTGCGGAACTCCGCTTTGGGCCCAGCGAAGACCCAACCGTGCTCGAGGTGAAAGAGCGGCTGCAGCGCACCTTCAGTGTTGAGAAGGTCACCGAGAAGTTCTACAAGGAATTCAAGGACATCCATGACCGCCTCGGCGGTCGGCGTGCGGATAAGAAACCGAATCCCCTTCTGCGTGGACTTCCCGACGTGAACGCATCACGTTGGTATGCCTCGGTGCTACTTAACCGGCTGATGTTCCTCTACTTCCTGCAGCGTAAGGGCTTCCTTGATAACGACATGGACTATCTGCAGAATCGAATGCTTGAAGTTCAGAAGCTATACGGGAAGGGTAAGTTCTACACGTTCTACTCATCGTTCCTAATTCCGCTCTTCCAGAGTGCGATCGGCTCCCCACGATGGGAATCTCTCAGCCCGGAACTGAAGAAGTTAGTCGGCCGAGTGCCGTACCTGAATGGTGGTGTGTTCGCTCAGCACCCGCTAGAGAAAGAGCACACGATTGAGCTCGACGACGATATCTTCACCGACATCTTTGCCATCTTCCGGCGTTACCGCTGGCACCTGGATGAGTCTGAGCATGCCGAAGACCAGTCGCTGCCGCAGATCAACCCGGACATCCTTGGGCATATCTTTGAGCGATACGTAAACGAGGGCGATCAAGACACTGGAGCCTTCTACACCCCGTCCGACGTCACCCGCTGGATGACGACACGGACAGTCGGCTCCACAGTGCTGAAGCGCCTGATTGACCTTGATGTGGACCTTGGGGCCCTGATTGCAAAGGATCCTGAGCGCTACCTACCGTCTGAGCATTTTGTGGGACGAGCCGATGCAGACGAATGGCTTGGCGACTACCCAAAGCTCGGCACCAAAGAGGCGGCCGAGTGGTCAAAACCCGTGCCAGCCGGGCGGGGTCTGCCTACCGAAACGGTGTGGGAGGTACGCGATCGGCTGAAATACGCAGCCCAGATGACCAAAGAACTAGGCACAGGCAAGTTTGGTACCCCTGCGGAACTGTTCCGATTCAACCTAAACAACCCAGTTCTTATCTCCGACGCCATGCGCACCCTGACGCCAGAACAACTACAGAAATACTGGGACCAGCTCTTCTCGATCACAATTGTTGATCCGACGTGTGGTTCCGGAGCCTTCCTGCTCGCCGCGCTGGCATTCCTCGAAGAGCTCACGCTCGATGCACTAACGCGTGCAGATGAATTGACCAGCGACAGCAAGAAAAATGCTCCAGCATTTGCCAAGGAGCACGCAACAAAGAACCTTGGACAGCGGCGCTTAGCGATTCGTACCAACTTCATCATTAAGTGCCTTTATGGTGCCGACCTTTCGGGAGAGGCAGTTGAGATTGCCCGACTGCGCCTCTACCTCGCACTCGTGGCCACCACAAGCGTCTATGAGGACCTACGGCCGCTTCCGGATCTCGAGTTCAACTTGGCCGAAGGGAACCTGCTTGTCGGAGTAAACAGCGAAGCTGAGATGGAGCAGCTCATCGGCTCCGCCCTCTGGGCCCAAGGGGAAATTGGCGAGGTACGCAAGGGCCTCGCCGAGGTTTCCAAGGCAATTAGTGCCTTCAACGCCGCACAGCAATCGAGTGATCAAGTCAAACAGGAGGAATTGAAGATCATTGCAATGCAGCGCGCAACGGGCTTAAAGGAACAACTCAACGTCGCACTACATAAAGCGATGGCTCCAGAGTCACAGTATTCACAGTGGCTAAAGAGCCATGAACCACTTCACTACCTGGCGCAGTTCCCATCAGTGATGGTAGGCGGGGGATTTGATGTGGTGATCGGGAATCCTCCGTACATTAATCGACGGAAGATTACTACCTACAAATTTGGACCATACCCATGTTCCGAAGCCCCAGACATCTACGCACCGTGTGCGTACCGTGCGCATCAACTCCAGAAAGAATTCGGGAATTTTGGGATGGTCTTGCCGCTCTCAATAACTTTCGGCACGGAGTATAAAGAACTTCGCGACGCTTTAAGTAGAAAAAATCGCAACTATCATGTTGCTTCATTTGGATATGTTCCAGACGCACTATTCCGTGGCGTGCACTTAAGAATTACGCTCAACTTCACACTGCCTGCTGAAACGTCAAATGCATTTGTCACAGGGCTTAACCGCTGGACTCAGGAGTCGCGACCGGCGTTGTTGCCACTCCTGCGCTTTGTGGAGTCAGTCAGTACTGACTCGGGCCGGCTCCACAAGATTGATGGCCAGTTCGGCAATGCTCTCTGGCAAAAGCTGCGGGAGTATTACCCCAAGGTGTCACTCTCTACCAATACGGGTGCAACTCTTTATGCAAAAGACGTGGTGGGTTATTGGTTCCCAGTTACCTTGAGGCCGCTAAGAAGCCTAGATTTCTCTGGAAAGTCCGCAAAGTCATCAGAGAAAATGCAAGAGTGGCAACTTCGTGACGCTGAGCTTCGTGACGGATTGTTTTCAATTCTATCGACCAGACTAGGCTTTATTCTGCATCAGTTCGTCAGTGACGATTTTCATGTTACAAGATGGAATTTGCAGGAGCTCCACATTGATGTCACAAGGAACAAGAAGTTGTTGGCAGATTTTAGCTCATTGGCGACGACCGTGATGAACCAATTAGAGAACACGCCTGAGGGACACACGTGGCGGAAGATGCTTGGCATGTGGGTCGAGGGGTTAGATACGCGCGCCATAAGTGGCACAACGGATCAGATTTTGTTTAGGTTGTTTGAGTCAATTGGTCTGGCTGATCGCTGGGATGAATGGGAAGCCATCTACTGGCGAAGCATGAAGTCAACGGGCGAGGCAGCGCATACCAAGCGGGGTACGTTACCGCCTGGAGTCAGTGCCTAGTGGCGTGAATGGGCAGGATCTTTATCTACAAGCTCCGTACCGACAATGGTGGGGCACCAGCTGTTTTTCGGGGTCGGCTCTCCCTTGCGATTTGTAAGCCGCGTATTCGCGCTGCGGCAGAGGTAGGGGATTGGATCGTTGGAATTGCTGGGAAGTCTTTACATCCAGACTCGGGGCTTCTGTACATCGCACAAGTTGATGAGATTCTGGAAGACGGGGAGTACTACCGAGACGCTCGCTTCGCTCGTCGACCGGACGCGGTTTATGAGTGGAAAGGATCCCGTCTGAAGTTGCGTGCCGATCCGCGGTTTCATGATTCCGAGGACGCCTTCAGAGATATCGGCTCTGGCCCTACGTATCCGAAAGCACGAGTGCTGCTGAGCTCAAGATTCCGGTACTACGGTCGAGCCACATCTGATTGGTATGCGGCGGTCTCCCCTCTTGCGCACCAAATGGGCCAGGCCCGCGGTATTGGACACAAGGTTGATCTGAGCGAGGTCGAGTACAAGGCCTGGATGAAAGT
>Ga0214921_10009545_pt1 | contig 12250 bp, 5 predicted proteins | sample LL1505_MetaG_FD_177992 | JGI IMG/M metagenome (GOLD analysis project Ga0214921, IMG submission 177992) | Freshwater microbial communities from Lake Lanier, Atlanta, Georgia, United States - LL-1505 | ecosystem: Environmental > Aquatic > Freshwater > Lake | place: USA: Georgia | collected 2015-05-28 | reverse complement strand
CTCATATGCTTCAAAGTAGAACTGTTTACCTTCTTCAGAACTAAAGAATTGATCAAACATGTAATTTAAAAAGGTTTCAAAAATATGTTTTTCATTCCCTTTTTCAATCACTTTTAGATTTGATGAATTTTCAAATTCTTCAATTAGTGTAAATAAAGGAAGTGGTTCTTTCCTTAAAAATTCTTGTAGACGATCATCTGCTACTTTTCTGGAATATTCTAGTAGTTTAGAATCTTTTGAACCACCTGACATATTTAAAAATTCTTGTATTTGTTGTTCTGATAATTTTAATAAAAGAGTTTTAGAATTTTCCAACTCTTGAAATTCTCCAGTATCTCCACCTTTATTTGTATGTTTTGTTCTAGCAAGTTGTCTATATTTTTTATTAATCATAGCGTGTGTTAATGGATTAACTCCGTTAAGTCCTAATTTACTAATTGCGATATTAAATTCATCTTTTGTAACGTTATTATCTCTAAATCCTGGCGAATCAATAAATTTTCTTTCATAATATCCTATTAATAGATCTTTTGCTGCTAAATATAATTTTTCATTTAATGATCTTTTACCTTGATATTTACGATTAATTGCGTTTAATATATTAGTTATTCTCCTTTCTAATAATAAAATATCTAGATTATCTTTATCTAATTCTAATAATTCAAATCCTTTATCTAATGTCATAGTTGGTGTTCCTTGTGGTATTATTTTTTCATAAAAATATTTGTAATGATATTCACCTATATTTAAAAGGTTAATAGTTCTTTTTCCGTTTAATGTTCTATATTTAGGTATTGAATTTAAATTTCTTTCTGTTAATATTTCTTTATTGTCTTTGAACTCCACATTCTCATTACTCTCTATATATATATATATAGGTGAATTACATTTGTTTAAAATCCATTTTACTAAATCTATATCATATTCTGAAGCATATACTTTATCTCTTTTTACTGTATCACTTAAAAATTTATAAAAATTTTCTTTAGTTTCGTTTGCCATTGCTTCCGCAGTTGGATATTTATTTCTAATTTCTCTGCTAAAACCTTGACTCAAGGCACTAAACATTCCCACAAATGTCCCAACGTTTCCTGATTTAGGATTGGTTCCATTTACATCTGCTAGTGCTGCATCATGTAATATTTCATACATGCCTTGATTATCACCATTTAAAATCTTATCTCCAATAGAATTTCGCATACTTCTTATAAACTGTTCTTCATCTTCTACACCATTATAAATTCCAAAACATTCATATATATCAGAAACTATTGACCCTCCATAATAACGTAATGCTGCATTATATAATGCTCTATAAAAACAATTGCCATCACCTCTTACATTTTCAACTATCCATTCAGTTTGTGGATCTTCTCTTATTGATGGGGTTGATGACTTTTTTGGTTCTTCTTCAAATTCAGAATCAAACATTCCTCTCAGACCGCTATAAGAATTATTACTATTTTGTTTTTCTTGCTGTTCTTTTCTTCTTATATTTTCTTGTCTTTCTGCGTTATAGTAATTTTCTGATTTTTCTCTATCAAAATCATCTTGACTCCATACTGTTGTACCATCGTTATTCCTCTCATTCTGACTATAATAACTTTCACTCTTTTCAACTTCAAGCGCATGAATAGCATCTTGTTTATTTCTTTTTAATCTTAATTTTTCTATCAATTTTCTTAATGTTTCTTTATTTATTACAGGCATATAATCATCTTCTAATAAACCTTGTAGTTTTTCTATAGATTTATCCATATCATTAGTTTTAACAAATTCTAGTAATTCATCTAAATTATCTTTATTTTTTAATAAATGCGTAATAACCTCATCTCTCTGCTTTTTTTTAAATAATGGTAATTTAGCTACATTTTGTATATATCCACTATTTCCATTATTATCATCTCTTAAAAGTGCTGGTGTTTTTCTCAAATCCACAGATCTCCTACTCTCTATATCACTTAGTAAATTATCACGCCTTGGTAGTGCTGGTGGTTTTCTCAAAACTATAGCTGTTTCATCGCTTGGTAATGATGGTGTATTTTCATTATCATTCTCATTTTCTTCTCCATTCCCTTCTTCATTAGTATTCATCTCTCTTACAGCTCTTCCACTAGTATCTAATGGATCAGTTAAGTTAATTCCATCAAATTTTTTAGATGGTTTTTTAGACGGTTCTTCTTCAAATTCATTATAATTTTTACCAAAAATATCTATTAATCTATCGTAAGGTAGATTACTATTGCGATTATCATCTCTCATTTTTTTTTCTTTACATTTTTTTAAAAGTCCTTCTATTATTTTATTTTTTTTAGCGAGTTCTCTAATATATTCGCTAATTTTTTTGTTTAATTCATTTATTATTTCTCTACGTGTTTTTAATTCATTCGTTGCTTGTTTCTTTAAATCTTGATCAATTGAAATTCTATTTCGTAAAGATGCTAAAGTAGCATCTTTATTTAAACTTTCACGTAATACACTATCATAGCCAGCTTTTAACTTAATATATTCTTCAATCATATAATCAACAACTTCTTGAATTGTATCCTCAAGTTTTTCTCTTTTAACATCAGGGATCTTACCGCCATCTTGTGTAGGAAATTGTGGATCTTTAGCTTCTTCTGCATCAGCAAACTTATTTCTAAGACTTTCTAAAAGTGTATAAATTTGTGTAAAATCGTATTCTGACTTTTCTGGGACTTTCATTCTTTCACCTTCTAAAATCTCCATTAAATAGATAAGAACTTGTGGAATCTTCCCTTTTTTTTCATTATCTTCTTCATAGTCTTTTTTAAATTCTTGAAACTGATCCGAGTAAATACCATCTCCATGAACGCTAAAATCTTGCGCACTTTTATTCTGCAAGTATACTTTGATAAACTGTCTTAATAAGTTTCTTACACGTTTTTCTTCTTCCTCTTCACCTTTAACATATTTTAAACCTTCATCAATATCACCAACTGAATCTACAAACTCTTTATTAGATAAGTAATCTTTAAAATTCTGATACGGGAATGTTTCCTTACCTTCATTAAAATGAGTAATTAAAATATTAATTTTTTGTAAATGTCCTATTTTTTCTCTTAATTCAACGCTATCTCCTTTTTTCTTTAATTCCATAATTTCACGACGTATAATATTAAAATATTTATTCAACCCATCAATTAATAAGTTTTTATCTTCATCATGTGAAGGAACTCTAGGAATACCATTATGTCTTGTAATAGGATATTTATTCTGAAAAACTTTTTTAAAAAGTTCTAATGTTTCTTCTTTTCTATTATCTGGAGCAAATAAGGTTACAATTTCATTATTTCTAAAAGAATGGTCACCAATAAATATAATAGGAATATCTTTTAAATCGTTAGGTGATGTATACTCTTCTTGATCAGCAAGTTTTTTCTTAATTTCTTTTAATTTTTGACTCATTTTACTTCTTTTTTCTATAAACCGTTCTGCTAAAGTTGGCATCTAACTAATATTAAGAAGTATTTATAACACTTATTCACGCTTCATCCGTAAAGGGTCTAAACTCTTAACACGTATTATATATATAATGTCGCATCAAACTAAAATCTGTAATCCTTGGAACTCAAGAAATAGAATTATGAGTTCAAAAGATATTCACTCAGTTTTATCCCGTTATGGTATAAAGAAAATCTATAAAGATGTTTCTTTATTTCAACAAGCATGCGTGCACACAAGTTATAAAGATAAGTCAGAAGAATGGGCAAAACAGTCTGAACCTATGATTCTACTTGAAAAACCTAATAATTGTCTTCCACTTCAAAAGGATGATAATGAAGAACTAGAACATGTTGGTGATGGTCTTCTGAGTGGTATTGTTGCTGATTATCTCAAACAACGATATGGAGGACAAGGCGAAGGCTTTCTTACAAGCCTCCGCACTGCCATCGTAAATAATGATAGCCTTGGAATTTTAACAGATAAGATTGGTTTAGGACAACATCTAATTATTAGCCGTCATCAAGAAGAAGTATGTAACGGTCGCAAAAATCTTCGTCTACTAGGTTCTCTCTTTGAAGCATGGTTGGGTGCTATTTTCTATTCAGAAGGAGGTGGTGGAAGAGGATTTGAAGCAACACAAACCTTTGTAGTAACTGCCATTCAGAAGCATACTGATTTTGTTGAACTGATTACATCAAATACAAACTATAAGGATCAGATTCTTCGTTTTTTTCAAGCGGAGTATCATGTTCCTCCACAGTATAAAGTAATTCATGAAGAAGGTCCTACACACGATAGAACATTCACAATCGGAATTCTTGATATTTCTGGGAATGTAATCGCATCTTCTAGTGCCAAAAATAAGAAACAAGCAGAACAAGATGCTAGTCGTTTAGCATTAGACATTTTACAATCAAAATAGTTTTTTAATCAAATGGGATTTTTACAAGTAAAAAAAACTACTACGACATAATAGGAATGTCATCCGGAGTTAAATTAAAAGGGTTCTTATCAAAAGGAAAAAAGATTGAAGCAAAAGTTGCGCCACCTGAACTACGCGAAGTCCCTACCCCTCAAGAAGAGTTTTTAGATAAGAAACCCAGCGCTCTTACAACTGCCGTTAAAGAGATGTTTGGAAAACCTAAAAAAGAAGTAGTTGTCATACCCCCTGTTCAGACAGTATCAGTTGTTCCACAAAAGCAAGAACGTAAAACAAGACAAGAGAAGATACAAGAAGTAGAAGAAGCTGTAGAAGAAGAGTATGATGAAACACTCAAAAAGTTAGAAAAGTTAATTTTAGAAGAAGATAGAGGTGACCCCTATGTAAATGAAGAACCAAGAGCATATATCCCAGAAACACGAAGAGCTTTCTCTAAATTTATTAAACACGAGTATGAAGATTTCATGTTAAAACCTATAGGTGAACAAGAACCAGTTAAACCTGGTGAAAATTATCCTTATCAGAAATTTATCCGTGAATATATGAGACAAGCGTCACCTTATAGAGGTGTTTTAGTTTATCATGGTCTGGGTTCTGGTAAAACGTGTACTGCTATAGCCGCATCAGAAGCTCTTTTTTCAACCGCAAATAAGAAGATTATAGTTATGACACCTTTTTCTTTACGTAAGAATTTTTTAAAAGAGATTACCTTTTGTGGTTTTAAACATTTTAGATTAAAGAACTATTGGATTTCTTTAGATAAAGAAGATCCTACAGTTAGACTTTTTGCTACAAAAGTTTTAAATATAGGAGAAAATCATTTGAAGAAAGCAAAACATGTATGGGTCCCAGATTTTGAACAAACAGAACCCAATTATGATTCTTTACTAGGTGATGCTCAAACAGAAATTCGTTCTCAAATTCTATCTTGTTTAGTATATGATGCCAAAACAAATCCTACAGGTAGAATTCGTTTTATTAATTATAACGGTATAACTGGTTCTGCTCTAAAAGATATAGCATGTAATGCTCCAGACTATTTTGATGATGCGGTAGTAGTAGTTGATGAAATTCATAATATTATTCGGTTAATGCAAGGAAAGATAGAACCATATTTAACCGCCGCGAAAGGTATGAAAAGAAAAATAGTATTAGAAACGATAGGCGCAGAAAAATGGAAACCTTCATTATGTCCTACATCAAGAAACTATAAACGTGGTTATTTGCTATATAGATTATTGCTAGGAGCGAAGAATACAAAAATAATTGGATTATCTGGAACACCACTCATTAACTTTCCTGAAGAGTTAGGTATTCTGTCAAATGTTCTTCATGGTTATATACCAATCATCGAAGGAGTTTTATCGGTTACTGGAACCGAAATAGAGAAACGTGTTGAAAATATATTATTAGATTCTCTTTACACAGATTTTGTGCGTGTAGAACCTGATAAAGCTGGTGGAGGAATTCGTTTTACTCTTTCTTTACTTCCAGAAGGAGTCCGTAAAATTAGTAACGATGTTGGTGTAGAAAGAATCCCTGAAGGTGTAGAAATTCCTACAAGACAAGAAATATTATTTGGTATAACAAAGATGTTTGAAGAGAAAGGATTTAAATTTTCATCTGAACCGATACTCAAAGCTACACCACTCTTGCCAGCATTTGGAGAAGAATTTTCTTCTATATTTTTAGATAAGAATCATACAAAAGTTGAGAATAAAGCAGTTTTAATTAAACGTCTTTCTGGTTTAATATCATATTATAAAGGTTCTAGACAAGATTTAATGCCTAAAGTTATACGTGATGAAGTTATTCGTGTTCCTATGTCTGAATATCAACAAAAAATGTATACATTAGAAAGAACAAATGAGATAGACCAAGAAAAATCAAAAGAAAAAACCAAAGGATTAGATGCTATATGGTCTGAAGTATATGAGATTGCTAATATGAAAAATTCTACAAGTTATCGTATGGGTTCGCGTCAAACATGTAATTTTTCATTCCCTCCATCTGTAACTCGTCCTAGAACCAACAACATTTCAGATGTTGATTTAGATGGAGAAGCACCTGATGTAGATGATATAATTGATACTGCTCCTACTGATACAGGTCTTAATGATGAAGATTTTCCTGAAATTCCTGAAACGGGTGAAGAAGATGAGAAACGAGCAGAAGAAGAAGATAAACAGATTGATGCGCAAGAATCTGAAGTAGGAGAAGTTAAGCCTACAAAATTAAGTATAAAAGATGTTATTGCAAGACGCAAAACAGCAGCGCAACAAGGAGGAGGAATTTATGAAGATGAAGATGAAGATGAAGATGAACAAGAAGGAGGAGATAATAGTGATGAAGAAGAAGAAGCAGCACAATTAGAAGAACGTAAAGTAACATTCGCCGAGAACCAAGTCATAGAAAAACCTGCCAAGAAAACTGTTATGCCAAAGCGTTCTATTAAACAGATTTTAGAAGAACGTAAAGCATCGCAATTATTAGAGCAACAGAAGAAACAAAGTGATTGTAAATCTGGACTGAAAAAAGGTGAAGATTATAGAGATGCTATTGTTCGTGCCAAGAATTGTTTAGTTACAGTCGCGGGTGATTCTTTACGTCTAGATAATCCTGAAGGTCTGCGTATTCTAAGTCCTAAATTTGCAGCCATGTTACAGAATATAGAACACGCTCCAGGTTCATCATTAGTATACTCTCAATTCTTAGACATGGAGGGAATTGGAATATTCCGTTTAGTGATGGACGCGAATGGTTATGCTCCTATTGAAATTGTGATGTCTGGTTCTACATTCAAATTTTCTGAGAAAACTGAATTTTCTTTGCGTAAAGGTCCTGTCCAACCAAGATATATAACATTTTCTGGAGCAGAAAAAGAAGATGTTCGTCGTTTAGCATTAGATGTATTTAATGCGAGATTTAATGAACTACCAGAATCTTTATCCAGAGTTCTTTTAGAGTCTGGGTTTGAAAATAATAATAATCAGAGAGGACAGATATGTAGAGTATTCTGTATTACAAGTGCTGGTGCAGAAGGTTTATCATTAAAGAATGTAAGAGCAGTTCATATTATGGAACCTTATTGGAATGAAGTTCGTTTAAAACAAGTTAAGGGACGTGCTATTCGTATCGGTTCTCACTTAGATTTACCAAAGAAAGATCAGAACGTTTCTATTTACACTTATATAAGTGTATTTGGTCCTGAAGCACAGAGATCCAAAACTGGTCCTATGAAGATTGACGAAACTGTTTTTATTCGTGATTCAATCGAAAGAAGTGAAGCTATAGAATCTAATATACCAATTGAAGAAGGTCAGACAACATATGTTCTTACATCAGATGAAAGACTATATGTAATTAGTGAACGTAAGAAACGTATAATAGATGAATTAGAATCTGTAATGAAATCTGCCGCAGTTGATTGTGAACTGAACTACGCAGAAAATAAAGATGGAACATTTAGATGTTTACCATTAGAAGGGAAAGTAGGAGATTTCTTATATCATCCAGATATTTATACAGATATACGTGAATCCGCATCTATGTATCAATTAACAGAGAAGAAGGTTGAAAAGAAGTTCCGTTATTTTACATATAAAGAAACTCGTTATGCGGCAGAATTAGTAGATGATAAATATATAGTATATGACGCGAATGATTTAGAAATTCCAGTTGGTGAAATGGCATCAAAAGATGGAAAACCAGCTCTACCTATTAAATTATATTAGATTAATTCCAGTTTATAATCTAAATTATATTTTTGCTTTGCCAAAGTAATAATATCATTAAAATACTGTTCTTTTTTAGCTAATCCTACAGTTAGTTTAGAACCTAATATCTTAGCAATTAGAACAATCTTATTTAACGCTAATGGAACACGAATTGAATTCTTGTATATTTCTTTTAATTCATCCGCTGTCTTAGGAATAATATTTGGTATATTAACAGTAGGTTTCTTAGTAGCAGACTTTTTAGTAGGAGGTTTTTTACTAACAGAATCTACAACCGCAGGATTTATACTAATAGGTTTTTTACTACCAGATTTTCTACTAGCAGACTTTCTACTAGCAGATTTTCTACTAGCAGATTTAATAGAAGGTGTTACAGTCATAGGAACATCATCTAACACGGCAGTATTAAATATGTTCATATTTTGTAATGCATTATATACTTTTTTTGGTTGTAAATATTTTTCAAAAGCGTTAAAATGAGATTTATATTCTTCTAACGCTTTTTCAGCAGTCGGTCTCATACTAGCATCTAATGATGTCATTTTCTGTCCGAGTAATAATAAAGGTTTTGTAATATGTGTTGCTATATCAACATGTAAATTATATTCTTGTTCAGATCTAAAATCTGCCTTAGTAAGTTCTGAAATAAATACACGTTTACTATTCATAACAATTTTAATTTCATCATCGTTATTGCTATTAACACCTAATACGTGTAAAAAATATCTTTCAATTAGACGAATTAATACTACACCTAGTGCAAAAACGTCAGTGCTTTGAAATACAGTATCTAACTTAACTTGACGCGCAGCGTTGATAAATTCACCTACTGGTTTCACAACCCATTTATCATTAAAATAATTTCTTTGAGTGTAGTTATATACATTTTGTCTTATATTATCATAGAAACTATCATAATGGTCATTAATATCTCTAATAGATGTTTTACCGTCATAAAATGCTAATTCGTATGGCCAATATGGGTAAACATTTTTGTATGTAGTTAACTTATAATTTGTAATATCTATCTCATCTGTAACTAATTGTAATCCAAAATCAATAAAACGAAGAATTATACTATCATTTTTTACTTCCGCAACTATATTAGGCTCCTTAATATCCATGTGTGCTATATTATTTTTATGCGCAATTGATATACCATGTAATAGATTGGCAAAGCCTTTGAATAAGTTTACATAATTTTTAGGTTCAGGTTCTAATTTATAAAGATCTTTACCTCCATATTGATAGAATATTAATCTTCTTGATTTAATATCATCTCTATAATTAACCTTACATTTCTCCATTTCATCAGTAGGTTTTATATCATTAGTATCTAATTTACAGTATTTATCGGCCCATAAAGAAAACTCTTGTTTAGGATCAATATCTGCCCATATCTGACTCTCTATATATTCTTCATCTGCTGAACTGCGGTCTAATAGTTTTGATATAACTTTTCTTTTATCTCTAGAATTTTGACTCTTACATTTTAAAGGTTCTTCAGTAAAAACGCATCCGTAAGTCCCTTCTCCAACATATCTTCCTCCTTTTTTTCGGGTATAGTTTACCATCTACTAAGCGGGAAGACTTGTTATTAACCTATTATAACAAGTTCCTTGTTCTGCCAAAGGAGGGTCTGCCCATAACGCTTTTCCTCCATGAAGTATATTTTGAAAATTCATCTCCCAATCAATTATTTCACTAAACGGGATGAATGTTTTGATTAATTTTTCTAGATATGGGAGCTGAAACATCATAGAATCGGTGCATCTATATACGCATTCATGAGGAGGATTGTATGCCTTTGTTGTAGAATAATATGATTTAGGAGCATCAACTGGTCGTGTTCCAACACCTTCTCCTAAACTAACATAATCCCATTCTTTCTGTTTTAAATCTTCCAAGAGTTCAGATAATCTAGAAATAAAATCTTCACGTAACCAAATATCAGATTCTAGTGTTACTATTTTCTTATATTTATTTCTCACAGCATCTTCAACACAGCTATAAAAATTTAATCCAAGAGATATCTCACCCTTTGATAATCCACGACCTTTAAATGTAAGTCCTGGAACTGGGCGAGGTAGAAACGGATCGTATACGCTAAAAATAAGTTCATTTGTTAATTCATCTGACCATACTGGTGCCATAAAACATATTTTATCTGTAGGAATTCCTACTTCTTCAAGATGTTTTTCTAATCTCTCATAACGTTCTTTTTCTTTTACTTTATGACAGATTACATATACTTTTTCTATATCAGAAGGCCAACTTACCATTAAATATTATTATAGATTAACTTTAGGTATTATTTGCTCTGATTCTTGTAGCAGAATCCATATCACGAGTAATAATACGAAACGTTAATTGTGTCTGTTTACTTAAGTTAATAAGACGAGCACCGGTTAGATTTACGTTTGCTATAGCAGTTGCTAAATTCTGATTTGTTGTATTTGTTCCTCCAAATGGCTGTATTAATACAGAACCAGTAGTAGGGTCTCTATATGGTGCCTGAACAACAATAAAATTACTGTAACCAACATTATTAACTCCATCTGTAAAAACAGTTCCAGCAGTATAACCAGTTCCAACAATTAGTAAACCGCTACTGTTTTCCATATATGATTTGAAATCAGCTTTAGCGGTATCATTACCAGATATTAATGCCGTATTTATTCCTTGTAATTTAATACGGTCATTCTTAGTAAAGGCAAAACGATTAAAATATGTTTTAGTTACAATTGTATAGTATGTGGCATTATTATTTGTATCTTTTAGAGCAGCATTCATATAAATAGAAGTAGATGTATAACCAGTAAAAGAAGTAGAAGCGAAGACTCCACTAATATCAAGAGTATCAAGTGAATCACTCACTAAATTACCATTTGGTCGTTGTAGTTGAATTGTTAATTTTGTAAGTGTAGCAAGAGGTGTTGGATAATAAGTTTTCTGACACTTTAAGAATTTAGGAATCATAGCTAAATAGCCAGGATTGTTGGTTGTTGATTCAGGAACCCATTGGGCATCATACTGTAAAGCAGCAAACGCACGGTCTAACTGGTCATCGGTACCAAAGACATTAGATTCAAGTTCATCAATATGAAGTATAATACCAGGTTCAGAAAGTATATTTAAATTTGTTGTGGTTGCGTATGCGGGAGTCCCCCCAGAACCAGAGTTCACGATAAGTGTATTTACAGATTCATTAGGAACAACTGCTTTCACCATTTCAATACGAACAATATTGTGGAATCGCATATTTGCGGAAGGAGACATCTTAAATCCCTGTCCATTATTCGCAGGATTGAATGTTACAGAAAAATTGTAACGATTTTCTCTCTGATTATTATACCAATCTCTATCAGCGCTGTATACAACTAGATTATACTCATTTTCTTTAAAAGATAAAATTTCATCTTGAGGGATAATAGTATCTTGTGGTAGAGCGGGTTTTATACGAATAGTATCACCTTTTATAATAGTAGGATTTGCATTACTAATACCAGAATCATATGATTCTTTATTTAAATCGTTTAGCATCGTTCCTGAAAATGTGGGTTTCTCTCCATCTGCTATGCGTTTAGCATCAGCCTCTCTTGCTTTCTTTGCTTGTTCAAAAAGTGATAGAGCGGGAGATTCATTTGAATCTTCAATCGGAATTCTAAAATCTGGCGCAGGAGGCATTAAAGTTTTCTGCTCTCCACGTTCATTCTGTATAGCGGCAAAACGAGAACCTACATCAGATGATAATGCTCTATCTTGCATAGAAACATCCGCCATACGAGAATCTGTATCGGTGCTAGAGCTCATTTGACCACGACGTAAATAAGAAGAAAAATCACTTACTACTAATCCTAAAACTTCTTTATTCATGCTAGTCAGATTCGCATTTGGATTATTATCATAAACTTCAGAAATATAATGGTCTACAGTATTGACCAATCTATTCTTCTGTTTATCATTTAAACTCCCATTTGTTCTTCTTTGAAAATCGGTATATACTAGACGATTTATCATAGAAACATTATTATCTCCTAAAAATTCAGATCTATTCATCTATCTAATATGATAAATGAACATTTATAATATCCTTTAAGCGTAT
>Ga0214921_10009544_pt1 | contig 12252 bp, 14 predicted proteins | sample LL1505_MetaG_FD_177992 | JGI IMG/M metagenome (GOLD analysis project Ga0214921, IMG submission 177992) | Freshwater microbial communities from Lake Lanier, Atlanta, Georgia, United States - LL-1505 | ecosystem: Environmental > Aquatic > Freshwater > Lake | place: USA: Georgia | collected... | reverse complement strand
AAAATATGGTATTGAAGTAGATATAATCAATACTAAATCTAGGCAAGAAATTATTGAGGAAATTAATTCACAGAACTATGATATAGTTCATATACATTATGATGTTTTTATAGATATAATCAATACTATAAATAGCAAAATAAAAATTATTTCTAGCCATTACCCATATATTAATAATATTTCTCATCATGCAAGAGATAATTATCATGTTATTCTGCCGCAAATAGTTAATAATAAAAATTTTCATATTTTCGCATCGTCTCAAAAGGATATTGATACTTTTATAAAATTTGGAGCAATCCCAGAAAATATATTCCTAAGTAAATTAGGAGTCAAAGAGGATGATTATAATTTTTTTGCAGAATCTATTTATAATAAAACATTATGTTTTTCTCAGATCGTAGAAAGAAAAAGACAATATTTAATTCAAAATATAGAAGATATTGATTTTATGGGAAGACTTGATGATCAAAAATTCAATAATTTAAAAAACTATAAAGGCGAAGTATCGAGAAAATTCTTAAATGAAGAAATATCAAAATATTCTAATTTCATATTAATAAGCTCAATAGAAAATACTACACCATTAGTTGTTAAAGAAGCCCTTATATGTGGCCTTGGAGTTGTAGTTTCAGAATCAGTAAGCTATGAATTAGATGCAAATCTAGATTTTATTTCAGTAATAAAAGAGGAATATATTAACGATATAGATTATATTAAAAAAATCATAGATGAAAATAAACTAATCTCTATTCAAAAAAGAAACGAAATAAGAAACTATGGAATAGAAAATTTTGGACTAGAATCTATACTCACTAAATCATATATCAAAAAATTAAAGTCTTTAATATGAAAAAATATACATTCTTTTATGTGGTAGGAGGCAATGATTGTTATTATAATCAATTGGCGAAATCAATTCGTAGCTTAAAGAGGTTAAAATGCGATTTTAATATTAAAATATTAGATTTTAATAAAAAATTATCAAGTGAAAAAAACATTGAAATTGTAAATTCAAATAAAAAGGTAAATCAAAAACATATATTTTGGCAATATAAATATTTTATTACTCAACAATTAGACACAGAATACGGAATATATTTAGATTGCGATACTATAATATGCAAAGATAGGGTAGAAGAAATTTTTGATCAATTAGATTATAAGTTTGGTGTGGTTCAGCATTTTTATTTAAATAATTTTAACAAATTTTTAAATGCTTTCCCATTCAAAACATCAGAAGATTTTATTAATAAACATTTTATTAATTTAGAGGATAAATTTTATACTGGGGGAGTTTTTTTATTTAAAAATAATGCAAATTCTTTTAATATTCTAAAAAATACTTTTGAAATGCATAATGAATATTATTCAGAAAATAAATTTTACATAGAAGGCCTATATGACGAAACTTTTTTATCGACAGTTTTAAGGAAATTTAATCATTTAAATTTAAACGGAGCAATAAATCATTGCTGCGCAAATCATATGCCATTAAAACTTAAAGAAAATAAATTAGTTGGTAAAAATCCATTTGATGCATTATATGAAGATATATTTGTATTGCATGGATATTCAGATAGACAGGTCTTGGGATTAGATTTTAGCGGAGATTTAAAACAAAAAATACAAGCAATGTGGGATATATAATATGAAAATATCAATTATTGGACCAGGTTTTATGAGCATACCTCCAACTGGATGGGGAGCAGTGGAATGTTTAGTATGGGATTATACTCAAGAACTTAAAAAGTTAAATCATGAAGTTCAAATAGTCAACAATTCAGACCCAAATGAAATTATAAATTTAGTAAATAATTTTAATCCTGATTTCGTTCATGTACAATATGATGATTATGCATATTTGATGCAGCATATAAAATGTAATAAAAAAGCTGTAACAACTCATTATGCGTATACAGAACAATACGAAAAACATCCAGAATATTATAGAATTTTAAATTCACTTATAAATGGTGATTTTTACATTTTTTGCTTATCAGAGCAAATAAAAAATACTTATTTAAAATTAAATATTGATGAAAGAAGATTGTATATTACTCCAAATGGAGCAAGACAAGATTTATTTAAATTTTCAAACGAATGTTTATATAAAGATAAATCCATATATTTAGGCAAAATAGATTACAGAAAAAGACAATATCTATATCAAAATATAGAATCTTTATTTTTCGCAGGAAATCACGCGGATGAAAGATTTAATATTAATTGTCCAAATTACCTAGGAGAATGGAATAAAGATTTTCTTTATAATAATTTAACAAATTATTCCAATTTAGTTTTGTTAAGTGATGGAGAAGCCGATCCATTAGTAACAAAAGAAGGACTAGCCGCAGGACTTGGCTTAGTTATTTCTGAATATTCTACAGCAAATTTAGATTTATCACTTCCATTCATAGATGTTATACCAGAAAATAAAATTCATGACATAAAGTATGTAGAATCTACTATTATTGAAAATAGAAAAAAATCGAATAATCTCAGAAGCTCTATAAAAAGGTATGCAATCAATAATCATTCATGGGAACTTATAGTTGAAAAATATATAAATATAGTATATAATATTATGAATAAATGAAGAAAACATGCTTAATTTATAGAGATCACAAGTCTGAAGATTGGTCTATTGAAAGATTTAATAAGATTAAGCGGCAGCTACAAGATTCTAATATCGATTTGTTCTATGATTCATCTAATGAAGTCACTAATTATAAAATATATGGACCAGCATTATATTATCAATTAAATCCCATCATGAATAATCCAGAAATTTTAACTTTAAGTTTTTATATTAAAAATAATAACTATGATTACTACTTCCATATGGATAATGACGCCTATTTTAATGGTAATATTGAACATTTTTTAAAAGATCTAATATCTAAAGATTTTGATTTTTTATCTTCTTATGTTTATTCCAAAGAAGAATATTATGAAAAATATAATTGCGAAAATATGTGGATACCTAAACCACACGCTTTTCCACAGAACTATAAAATATATCATGCATTTATTCCATTCAATGGATATTCTAATAAATATTTAAATTTTCTTGATTGTTTTTATGAAAAGCAAGGTATTCCTGCTTTTTGTGAAGTTTCATTGCCAACATTAGCTTACAATAATAATTTTCAAATTTTTGATCTAGCAAAAACAAAATATATAGATGACAATTCTTTCGCTGGAAAACCAGCAACCATAGATAGACTAAACATGCTTTATCATCATGTAAAAGGTAAAGTATAATGAAGTTTTTTAATAAAATAAAAAATACATACCCAACAATAATACATGCTAATGGAGTTTGGGATCCAACAGTAAGAAATATTCTAGATAAAATAAATTTACGATATATTCAAGGAGATATATTTGAATGCTTTCACCAAAATGATCAAGAAATTGATTTAAATTCTAAAATCTTTCATTTCAATAAAGACAATGAACCATTAGATTCAAGTATAGGAATATATACATGGAATAATAAAGCATTCAGAGATAAGTGGATATTTGAAATAATTTGCGAAATTAATGGTTTGGATTATATGAATTTAATAAAAACAAAAGAATTTAAAACTTTTGATAAATTAACTTCTATAAATTTAGAAATAAAAAGATTGAAATCAAACAATAGTTCTATCAAATATCTTTTCTGCGCCGACAGTAAAGACGTTATATTTACAGAACATCCTAATAGGTTTATAAAAAAATTCCTAATTGAACAAAATAAAAAGATGATAATCAACGCAGAAACTAATGATTATCCCAATAATATAACACAGCTAGAGCAAAGTAATCCCTTGCCATTTAAATATTTAAACTCTGGAGCGTACATAGCAGAAATAAACTTTTTAGAAAAATTTACAGATCTATGTTTAAGCTTTAAAGAAGAGTACTCTAATTATTTAAGACATGATTTACATGCATTAGATCAAGCTCTTTTTAAAAAATCTTATGAACTTTTAAAAGAAGAATGCGTCTTGGATATTAATTCAGATTTATTTTTATGCTTATATGGTTGCGATCAATCTTGGATAGATATTACACCATGATCATAACTCAATTAAAAGAAGGCTTAGGGAATCAACTTTTTCAATATTTTTTTACAAAAAGTTTATTTCAAGAAAATTATATTTTTGATATTTCATTTTATAACTCTATTTATAATAAATATAATAGAAAACTAGAGATTATAAATTACCCAAATATAACCCGAAATTTTAACTTTATAAACAACAGAGAAGTTTTTTTTGAAGAAACAAAAGATTTATCTTTAATAAAAGATAATTTTCAATATCTTAATTTAAATATTGATGCAAATAAAAATTATTATTTCGATGGATATTGGCAAAATAAATTATATTTAAATAAAATAAAAGATTTAATCATAAAAGAAACTTGGATTGGTGGTCAAGCATTAAACGATAAAATGTTTGATAAATACCCATTTTTAAAAGGCGAAACAGTTTCAATTCATGTAAGACGAAAAGATTACTTATCTCTTTCAGAACAATACCATTTATTGGATGAAAATTATTATAAACAAGCGATAGATATGTTGGATAAAAATATCAATATTGTAATCTTTTCTGATGACATAGATTGGTGTCAGAAAAATTTTAACTATAATAATTTATTTTTTATAGACGAAACAGATCCTATACTTAATATACATCTTATGTCTTTGTGTATAAACAATATCATATCTAATTCTACATTTGCTTTTTGGGGAGCTTATTTAAATCAAAATAAAAATAAAAAAGTAATCGCTCCAATGAAATGGTTTAAAAAAGATTACTCTTTAATGATTAGTGATAATAAAGAAGAGGATTGTGCAAAAAATATTATTTTAGACGATTGGATAAGAATTTAAAGGAAAAAATATATGAAGTCAAATTCAATTCAAGAAACATACTATAATAAAAAAATAGATACAGCAAATATTCTAAACATAGATGATGCAAGTAAATTAATTAATAATAGAAAAACCATAGTAATTACTGGAGTAACTGGTCAAGATGGTAGTCATATGGTAGATTTTTTACTTAAAAATACTGATTATCTTGTTTTTGGTGGAGTTAGAAGATTAAGCGTTTATAATCATGAAAATATTAAGCATATTAATTCGAATAGATTTCATTTAATAAATTTTGATCTGACCGATTCTCACGCCATATCAAGAACAATAGAAAAATTACAACCAGATTATTTTATTAATTTTGCAGCGCAAAGTTTTGTAGCAAGTAGTTGGGATTTTGCTCGTCAAACTTGGCAAACAAATTCTACTGCAGTTTTAGATATTTTAGAAGCTATTCGTTTATATAAACCATCTTGTAGATTATATCAAGCTGGATCTAGTGAAGAATTTGGAAACGTAGCTTATACTCCACAAGATGAAAAACATCCATTAAGACCAAGAAGCCCTTATGGAGCAAGCAAAGCTGCAGCTAGGCAATTAATGAAAGTATATAGAGACTCTTATGGACTTTACGCCATTCAAGGATGGTTATTCAATCACGAAGGCACAAGAAGAGGAGAGGAGTTTGTAACAAGAAAAATTACTAAAAATGTTGCTAGAATTTATTATGCAATTAAAAATCATGAAGATTTTCAACCCCTTGAATTAGGTAATATAGATGCGAAAAGAGATTGGAGCGATGCAGAAGATTTTGTTGAAGGAATCTGGATGATGCTTAATCAGGATATTTATAATAAAAATTATGATGGACATCCAAATGAATATGTATTCTCTTCAAATGAAACTCATACAATTAAAGAGTTTGTTGAAAAAGCTTTTGCAAGCGTAAATATTAGAGGCAAATGGATTGGAGAACATGAAAATTTAATATATTTGTCTAATGAAAATAAAATTTTAATTAAAATTAATCCTAAATTTTATAGACCAGCTGAAGTAGAATTATTGCTTGGAGATTCTACTAAAGCAAGAAATGAATTAAATTGGAAACCTAAAATTTCATTTGACAAATTAATAGAAAAAATGGTAAACTGGGATATTGAAAACTATAAATCATAAACTTTGTCAATTCATAGTAAAAAAATTTGTTAAAGGAAATATTAATTGGCCAAGAGAAATTAAAATGGCTCAGAAATTAGTCAAAAGATTTAATAACTTTGATTTTTGGGATAATCTAAAAGAGCTAGGTAGCCCACCGCCTTCATTAGCTTGGTTTTTAAAATCAGAAGGTAAAGCTTTTATACTAAAAGAATATGAAAGTTTTAATTTAAACTTAAATAAGGAGATAATAGAATTGGAGGAAAATAAAGTAAATGAAGATAAAAACATTTGCAAAAAACCTAAAACTCTGTTAGAATTTATAAAATATGGGAAGAAAACCTAAAGAAGAACTTATCGAATCGTCTGGTCCAACCGCATCAGACAGGCTATTATCATTTTTAAAAGATAATAAAGAAGATCATTATAATTTTGAAGATGAAATAACATATAAAGTATCCACTGGTAGTTTAAATCTTGATATTGCCACAGGCGGTGGCTTATGCCCAGGATTACATAGATTTATTGGGATGAATGAAGGTGGAAAAACTTCTGAAGCACTTGAAGTAACAAAAAATTTCCTTAAATCAGTGGAAAATTCTAGAGCTTTACTTTTTAAGGCTGAGGGAAGATTAAGTAAGGAAATCAAAGACCGTTCTGGAATTAAATTTGTGACAGACCCTAAAGAATGGGTTGATGGAACTTGTTTTGTGTTTGAATGTAATATTTTCGAAACTGTTTCGGAATTGATGAAAGATCTGATTCAATCTAATGATGAAAACAAAAGATATATTTTTATTCTTGATTCAGTAGACGGGTTAATGACTAAAGGTGACTCTCAGAAAACTATGACAGAAGCCACGAAGGTTGCAGGAGGCGCAGTCATTTCATCTATGTTGATGAAAAAAATTTCACTCGCACTTTCTAAGCGTGGTCACATGGCTATTTTTATTAGCCAAGTCAGGTCGGATATTAAACTTGATCCTTATGCGGCGAATAAAGATATTCGTCAAACAACTGCTACTGGTGGAAATGCATTATTACATTTTGCCAATTGGATTCTTGAATTTGAACCAAAGTTTAATAAAGATCTTATCCTTGAAAAACCAAATGAAAAATATGACGCTTTTAAAAATAAAATCATTGGTCACAATGTAAAAATAACTATTAAGAAATCGACAAATGAATCTACAAATTCCAAGATTCAATATCCAATTAAATATGGAAGAAAAGATGGTTCTTCAGTATGGAGAGAATACGAGGTTATTGATCAAATTTTATCTTGGGAATTTGCATCAGCAAAAGGCGCATGGGTTACTTTTTCCGATGAAATTATAGAAGAACTTAAAAAAGAAAATTTAGAACTTAAAAAACAACATCAAGGTATAGATAATTTAAGATCTTATTTAGAAGAAAATAAATCAATTGTAAATTATTTTTATAATAAATTCATAAATGCTTTAGCTTCATGAGACTTTTAAATATTAACGGAAAACTCGTTAATAAAAATGTAAGAAAATATTTGGTAAATTGGGAAGGCAAGAGTAGAAGTAAATTACAATATAAATTTAAAAATTTTTTTTATCCATATTGGAAAAATCATATAGTTTATGAAGAATTTCCTGTCTATGGTACAATGCTTAAAGTTGATTTATTAAATGCAACAAAAAAGATAGCAATTGAAATACAGGGTGATCAGCATGAATCGTTTAATAAATTCTTTCATGATAATTCTCGATTAAAATATCTTCAAAGTATAAAAAGAGATGTAAAAAAAGAAAAATGGCTTGAAATGAATGAATTTAAATTTCTTGAACTATATGAAGATGATCTTAAAAATTTATCACCACAATATATAGAAGAAAAATGTGGCATTTTGATTATTTAAGTGTAAAAACTGGTAGTGACAAATAAGAAGAAATTTAATTTCCCAGAAGCACTTTTAAAACAAATTGACGAATGCAGTTTTGGTGGATATATAATGTTTAATTTCTCAAATAAAGGAGAGCCTCAAGTTTTTACAAAATTTGATAATCAAATAAATGCAATGGCACTTTTATATTACGTTAACACTTGGAGTCAAAGCGTAGATCAATTAAATTTAGAAGCAACTACGGATCAAATAGCAAGAAAAAATAAAGAAGACGATTTTGATAATGATGAAGAAAAAGATTAAAACACTTGACTTTTAATTTTTAGTTTGGTATTATAGAAGCTTAATGATATACTCTTTACAAGTAGAAAGGCATGTATTAAGTGGCCTATTAAAACATCAAGATATATTTGCAGATATTGATGTATTTTTAACAGAAAATGATTTTTATAACAATGTACATTCCACAATATATTCTGTATTTAAAAATATTAAGCATAAGGGTGAAAACGTAGATAAAGTCCTACTTGCTGAAAGGATTAAAAATTTAGGCATATCTTTTAAAGATGAAATTAATATTTTTGATTATATTGATAATTTAAGCTTTTCTCAAATCACAGAACAAGCTACTATGGCGGCTTGTAAAGAATTAATTAAATTAAGAATAAGAAGAGAAATATCTCAAACAGCAGATAATCTTAAAGAATATGTAGCGAAAAATTCAGAAGATTCAGTTGATGAAATTATAGGGAAAATAGATGGAATTTATAATAAAAAAATATCTTCTTATTCAGAAAATGATGTACCAATTAATATTTTTGATGGAGTAGAAGATCTAATTGAAGAAATTGGAAACTCCCCCAAAGATGATACAGGATTAATTACCCCATATTCGGAATTCAATAGGATGTATGGTGGATTAAAAAACGGAAATATTTACGCAATAGCAAGTAGACCTGGCCAAGGTAAATCTACTTGGCTGAACGATATATGTTTTAAAACAGCGACAAATCCAAAAAATCAAACTAAAACTTTAATTTTAGATACAGAAATGCAAACAATAGATATTCAATTAAGAATGGTCGCATCTTTAAGCGGAGTTCCAGTCTGGTATCTTGAAACAGGTAATTGGCGAAAAAATGAAGAAATGACTAAAAAAGTAAGAGAGGCTTGGGGTAAAGTTAAAAAGTATGAATACTTTCATTATCATGTGGGTAGTAAAAATATAGATCAAATATGCTCTATAATCAGAAGATGGTATTTATCAAAAGTTGGTAGAGGAAATCAGGCCATGATAGCTTATGATTATATAAAATTAACTGGAGAAAAAGTTGGCCAAAATTGGGCAGAACATCAAGCTATTGGAGACAAGATTGATAAACTTAAAAGGATATCAGAAGAGATTCATTGTCCAATAGTTACAGCAATGCAATTAAATAGAACAGGAGAAAGTTTTAATAGAAAAGGTTCAGAAGTAGTTGATGATAGTTCAGTAATATCTCTTTCTGATCGACTTCAATGGTTCGCTTCTTTCGTAGCGATCTTTAGAAGAAAAACTTTAGACGAATTAACTCTTGACGGCCAACAATTTGGAACGCATAAACTTATTCCAACTAAAACAAGATTCCAAGGTAAAGACGCTGCTGGGCATCAAGATCTGGTTCGCAGACTAGATTCTACGGGAAAAGAAATATGGTCGCAAAACTATTTAAATTATCAAGTATCTAATTTTAATATAGAAGAAAGAGGCTCTTTAATAGATGTAGCTCATAGACAAAGAGAGCAATATGAATTAAATGATCCAAACGCTAATGATGGAGAATTATTATGAATGTTAATTTAATATCTATTACTCAACCAAATATACAAGGAATTAAAAATTCAGAAGATCTAGTGGCGTATTGTGCTAGAGTGAGCAATCCATTAAATCAAATAAACTCAGAAACTGCTCCAAAATTACTAAAATTCTTAGTTAAACATAAACATTGGAGTCCATTTGAAATGGTAGACATGACGGTAGAAATTAAAACTAGTAGAGCTATAGCAGCTCAAATTTTAAGACATAGATCATTTTCATTTCAAGAGTTTAGTCAAAGGTATAGTGTAGCTAATGAATTTGAAGATGTTGAACTAAGATTACAAGGAGATAAAAATCGACAGGTTGGGGAACAATTGATATCTAAAAATCATCCTTCATATAACAATTTAACAAATTTAATCTCTGAAACTTTGTCAATGTCACAATATTGTTATGATGTAATGATAGAAAATGGAATAGCTAAAGAAGTAGCAAGAATGGTATTACCATTGACAACAGAAACCACAATGTACATGAAAGGCTCTTTAAGAAGTTGGGTCCATTATATAGAATTAAGAACAGAACAGAATACGCAAAAAGAACACAGAGTTATTGCTGATGAATGTAAAAAAATATTTTTATCCCAATTTCCAATTATAAGTGAGGCATTAGAATGGATCAACTAAATGTTTACCAAATCTTAACTGATTTAGGATATAAATTAAAAGATTGCGGAAAAGAATATAGAGCTAGACCTTTATATAGAGATAGCGATAATGATACAGTTTTAAAAATTTACAAAGATACTGGCCACTGGTTTGATTTTAAAGAAAATATAAGTGGAGATTTTAGCACTCTTGTAGGAATGACTTTGAAGCTTGAAGATGTAAACAAAGCCAAAGAATGGTTGCAAAATAAAAATTTTGCATTTTATAAGCCAGACAATATAGATAAACCATTATTAAAATCAACTAAAATATTTGATACAGATTTATTATCGAAATTAGATAATGATCATAAATATTGGGTACAAAGAGGAATTGATCAAGAATCGATTAGTCAATTTAAAGGGGGTATAGCTAAAACTGGTAAAATGAAAAATAGATATGTTTTTCCAATTTTTGATTTAAAAAATAATATTATAGGTTTTTCTGGCAGAGATGTCACTAATCTTTCTAAAATTAAATGGAAACATTTAGGTGAAAAAAATGAATTTATTTATCCATTATTTTTAAATAAAAAAAACATAGAAGAACAAAAAGAAATAATTTTAATAGAAAGTATAGGAGACATGTTAAGTCTTTGGCAAGCTGGTATAAAAAATACTCTTGTTACATTTGGCACGAGTTTAAGTTTGTCCATCTTAAATTATCTTCTTAAAATAGATATAAAAAATATATATATCAGTTTAAACAATGATTTCAATAAAAATAAAGCAGGTAATATTGGTGCAGATAAAATTCATGGAAGATTGAATAGATATTTCGATAAAAATCAAATTAGTATAAATTTACCACCAAAAAAAGATTTTGGAGAAATGAATAAACAGGAAATAATAGAATGGCACCAGAAAATAAAAGCATAAAAACATTATCTGCATCTAGAATTAAAACTCTTGAAACATGCTCTTGGGTTTATTGGCTTAATTATCACGCCAAAGTGCCTCAATCTCAAAATGACGGAGCTTTAAGAGGAACTATTTGTCATACAATTTTTGAATTGCTTTTAAATAAAAGACATCTTAAAAACTATAAAAGAATCATAAAGAAAAATTCAATAGATGGAGATAAAGGAGTTGATAAACTTGTTAAGAAATTATCAACAAAAGTTAAATTAGATGAAAGCAATTATAAGCTATTAAATGATATGATTTTAGTTGGTCTTAAAAATGATTTTTTTGGAGAAGGTGGGAAAATAGTTAAGCCAGAATATGATTTTGATATTACAAACGAAGAACCCAAATATCACATCAAAGGTTTTATAGATAAGCCAATTAAAATCAAAAAAGAAATGCATATAATCGACTATAAAAGCTCGAAATATAAGTTTAGGGGTGATGACCTTGAGGCTAATATTCAAGCTATGATGTATAGTCTAGCTAGTAAAAAATTATGGCCCAAATTAAAACCTATTGTTAAATTCTTATTTTTAAGATTTCCTAAACAACCAATTCAAGAGCTAATATTTACAGATGAACAAATTAAAGGATTCGAGCATTATCTTGAGCATATTAATGATTATATTGATAAATTTAACGAAGAATCAGCAAAAGCCAATTTTGCAATAGACAATCAAAAGAATAAGTGGATGTGCCAAGTTGGAGGCTGGAAATGTCCATATAAAGATCAATATGAATACTATGTAAAATTAAATGAAAATAACGAAATTATTGAAACTAGCTTAAATAATGATTTTAAAGATATAAAAGGATTCAAGATAGAAACAAGAAAATATGATGGTTGCCCTAAATGGAACAAATCTGAAGCCACCTCGTCATCTAAAACAGATGAATTTTTAGATTGATTTATTTAATAATTTTTGTTATATTCA